>Ga0187771_10003005_pt1 | contig 11723 bp, 10 predicted proteins | sample 0116_SJ02_MP15_1_FD_133139 | JGI IMG/M metagenome (GOLD analysis project Ga0187771, IMG submission 133139) | Tropical peat soil microbial communities from peatlands in Department of Meta, Colombia - 0116_SJ02_MP15_10_MG | ecosystem: Environmental > Terrestrial > Soil > Wetlands > Peat | place... | reverse complement strand
CCCCAATGCCGTGAAAATCCAGATTTGGACAGCACTGATCGCCATGCTTATTCTCCGGTATCTTCAGATCAAGGCTTCCTTCAACTGGTCACTCTCCAATCTCGTGGCCCTCTTAAGGATGAATCTCTTTACCCATCGTGATCTCTGGACCTGGCTCAATGAACCTTTTGAAACACCACCAACGCCGTACGCCCAAGAGCAAATGAAACTTTCTTTTGGATAATTCGGACAGCATGTTGATTGGAAAGTGGGAACCTGATTTTGAAACTGATGAAAACCCGTCCAAAATGATAATGATTTCAAGAGGCGATATTACAAAATGCCGCTAATTTGAACAGCAATGGATAATTATATAAATATTGGAAAGAGGCATAAAAAATGCCCAGAAATATAGCATTATATAAAATTGAAAAAGAAATGGAGATACTAACACCGCGTGATCAAAGGAGGGAACCAAATGTCCTATAAAGTGAGCATTGTTATAGAAAAAGACGAATATGGTTATTATGTCTATTCCCCTGAACTTGAAGGATGTCAATCACAGGGTGATTCGCTGGAAGAGGCTATGGCAAACATTAAAGAGGCTATTGAACTCTATATTGAAACATTGTCAGAGGACGAAATTAAAGAATGTCTGAGCAAGGAGATTTTGACAACTTCATTAGAGGTGCAAGTTGCCTAAACTACCACGACTGACACCGCAGGAAGCCGAAACTTTCTTATTTAGAGCGGGCTTTGAATTGATTAGAAGTAGGGGGAGCCATAGAATATACATGAAAAAGCTAAAAGGATCGTCATTCCGTTTCATACCGGTAAAGTCCTGCATCCCAAAGTAGTTAAACAAGTTCTTAAAGCATCTGAAGATATTCAATAACATTTCCCTGCCTGCTACTATTTGATTCGTTCCTCAGCCGAAAGCGTATCGGTGCGCTCCATAACGGCAAGCGCTGCCTGGAGTTCTTTGCCTGTGAGCGTTTGCCGCAGGCTGGAATCGAGCATCTCCGCCGTGATCGGGTCGCCCGCGCGGGCAAGGAACGCCAGTGCCGCAATGGCCCGCTCTGTCTTTGCAATAGAGAATGCACTGAAGTCGATCTCGCTTATCCTGGCGCTTGTTGCAGGTATTTCTAACCCTTTAGCCATGATGATCCTTGTATTTCCTCCAGCCTTCAAGAAGATATCCTTATGCCGTGCGACTCCCTCCTGGGATATGGCGACGATTACATCCGGCTTTTCTACACCGGTGAAGACGACAGGCTCCGGGGAGATGATCACCTCGCTTACGGATTGTCCCCGCAGCACGGTAATGTCATAGTCGTTCTTCTGTGTTGCGTGCATACCGGCCGAAATAGCTGCGAACGCCAGCAGTGCCCCGGCCGACTGTATCCGGTCACCGGCCGAGCCTATCAATACGACCTCCCGCCGTGCCTTCAGCAGCGATGCGAAATTCACCTCGATTCCGGTCATGTCCAGGCCGCCGCTCTGCAATGACATCTTTTCCCGATAGTGATCGCCGTATTCACGGCGTGCGTTGGCGGCCACAGGGCCATCGAAGGGGGGAAGTTTATTAATGGAGGTTTCTATTTCCCGTAGAGACATGGGATTTCGCTTGGTATAGCGGCCGGTGCAGAGTCCCCACAGATCCACAAGGGAGAAGCCTTCAAAGGATATGGCGCGGACGAGTATCTCGGCTATATCCTTCCGATATATGGACGCGCGCGCCACATATGGAGCACCGGCGGCAGCAGCGACGCTGCAAATATCCATGGGGCTTTCCAGGACATTGAGGAAGCCCGAAGCCACCGATGCCTCCGACGGCGTGGTGCAGGAAAACTGGCCTCCCGTCATCCCGAAATTAAAATTGTTCAGAATGAGGAGTGTGAGATTGAGGTTGCGGCGGCAGGCGGCCAGCAGATGAGCGCTGCCGATCCCTATGCATCCGTCACCCATGGTGACCACTACCGTAAGCTCCGGGCATGCCATCTTTATGCCTGCGACGTAGGTCAGGGCGCGCCCGTGCAGGCCGTGCATCGCGTGGGTATTGAAGTAAACATCAAATAGTCCGGAACAGCCGATATCACTGACGATTGCCACTTCATTGCCTCTTAAGCCCATTTTCTGAAATGCGGTATCCAGGGCATGAAGGCTCCGCTCGTGGGAGCATCCGGGGCAAAACACGGGGGGACGGGTGTGGTTAAGCAGACTATCCATGGAGCGCCTCCCGTATGATTTCCGCGGGCGTGATTAGTTCACCGCACATCCGGCCGAAAAAATCCACCTTCTTGTCGCAAAGCACCCGCCGGATTTCGTGCACATACTGTCCCAGGTTCATTTCCACCACCAGCACCCGTTCTATGCCTGCGGCGGCATCCCAAAGAACCCGTTCCGGCACCGGCCACAGTGTCTTCAACACTAAGAGAGAAACGGGTACTCCTTTTTCCCGGAGTAATTCATGGCACGCTGCCCGTGCCGCCCGCGCCGTCACGCCGTAGGTGACGATCAGGGTGCGCGCGCCCTGCCTCTCTTCGGACTCAAAAAAGGAAAATGATTCTATGTGGGATTCAATCTTTTTTTGTAAACGCTCCACCGATTTTTGAATAACGGCAGGATCGGTCGTAATATACCCGTCCGCACCATGGGTTGATGAAGTTTGCCGCACCGGGGTGGGGCCGCCGATGGGAAGAAAGGCGGGGACATCCTCGCCTTCCTTCACCGCGAAGGGGAAGAATTGTCCTATCGTGTGCCTGGTTCTTTCCAGGACCGGCGGTTTGACAAGGGCGGCGACGTCTAGGGTTTCCCGGGTCATACCAACTTCTTTATTGGAGGCCAGGAAGACGGGGCACCGGAACTGCTCCGCCAGGTTGAAGGCATGCACCGTCAAATTGAAACAGTCGCGCACATCGACAGGGGCGAGTACAATTACCGGCAGACCTCCGCTCGATCCCCAGCGCATGAATTGAATATCTCCGTCCGCGCCTTGCGTGGCGGAGCCTGTGGAAGGGCCCTGGCGCATGACATTGACGATAACGATGGGGATTTCGCCTGCGATTGCAAAAGAGATGTTTTCGCTGTAAAGGCTGAGGCCCGGGCCGGAGGTCGCGGTCATTACCTTCATACCCGCCATTGACGCCCCCAGGCAGAAGCCGATAGAGGCAATTTCGTCTTCCCCCTGCATCACGATGCCCCCCTTGGCCGGAAGGCTTTCCAGCATGGCAGAAAGAAGGCTGATTGCCGGGCTGATAGGGTATGCCGCGAAGAACCGGCAGCCCGCATAGATCGCCCCCATCGCGACCGCTTCATTGCCTTCTAAGAATAGGATACCCATAATGACCTTAAGAGTCTGGCTCTTCTACCATTACTCCGCTTGACCCTTGCCCACAATAAATTTGCCTTTGAAATATTTCTTCCGTAATTGTCCGGCTTCTTCCTCAATCCAGCGGTCAAGTCCAACTTTCTTGATACGATAGAGATTAAAGAGCTTCATATTATGGGGACATCGAGCTGCTTGGTCGGCAATAGGTGCAAGAAAAGCGCATGGGAAATCATTACACTCACAACACAACGCCACACCCTTGGCTTTAGCACAGTCCAGAGTTGCACAACCCTCAGGCGGCAGATGAAAATGCTTTCCATCTTGTTGTCGGCAGCCCTTACAGCCGATCTCTTCTTTTGGGACAACCATCTTCGTATTAATCAGTTCAGCAAGTTCTGGTGTAAGATTACTTTCGTGAATCTCGCAATTGAAGCAGTCCAGCCCACAGGGTGCCGTTAAAGCTTTTTTCCGTTCCATAATTTTCTCCTTATATATGTATACTGCACCTACAAAGAGCGCATAAGCGGTAATTTAGCTCAGCATTGCCGAAGCGCAATGTTGCGGCAATGTGCTCTTCAGCGGCCGCGCTTTTTTGCGCTCCGTTGAAAAGAGATTGTTGTGGTTTCATCTGTCTGGATAAATGAAATATTTCGTAATTTTCTTATCCATTAGCCATTCATCACACTGCTTAACGGTGTCTTTAGGGAGATTTAATTTTATGAAAATGATTTCACCATCGTTTAATTCTATCTCCTTCATTTTCCATATCTCAGCCAAATCACTTCTGAGATCCATCTGAGCTATGTATACAGCATTCTGATTATTAGCTCTCTCGCATTTTATTTGTTTTCTTGGATAGAAAACGAGGGGCAATCCTAGCGGAATGTCACTATGAATTGCATTCTGGAATTTTTCTAAGATTTCCTCCACTATAATATCCTGATGTAAGACATTGCCCATTGCAGTGATATCGGCAATCCAAACAGAACCCTCCATTTCACAATCTCGTGATTCATTCGCAAAAAAGATGGCAATTTCTTCATTTTGCGTCCAATCAATGAGAAAAGACCCTCTCAAAGTTCCCAAATCTTCCATGGGATACTGCTGGATACGTTTCATCCATTCAAACCACGGATCAATTCCATTTTTATCTGCGAGATCAAAAAGATCTTTATGCGGAACCGTTCGCGTTCCAAACTTGTAAAGAAACAATCCTCCCATTAGTCGCTGAAATTCTATAGAAAACCTGAATTCTTTCTTAATTCTTTCGACTGGATTAACATCTAGGATATTTTCTTTAACGTACCGGACAAAAGTAGAGTCTAAAAGCCATTTTTTTTCACGGTGACCGCGGAACAAAGCTAAATGATCGATATTTCGGCAGTGTATTTTGATGTTCTTAAGCTCAGAGATAAAAGATTCAAAGGATGATGGTGACCATTCATGATTATCATCATATACCTTCGTGCTCTGATATAAAGGGGAAATTTTCATAAATGTATACGCCACAACAATTAATACGTAATACGCTTTTCCTGGTTGCCCGGAAAGAATTTGTACGAAATTAAAGTAATTTGTTTGGATTACCTTTTATTATTCCACTCCGAACTTTATGCCCTGGGCAAGGGGCATGTCGCGGGACCAGTTGATGGTGTTCGTCTGTCTCCGCATATAGGCCTTCCAGGCGTCAGAACCGGATTCCCGCCCGCCTCCGGTGTCCTTTTCGCCGCCAAAGGCACCGCCGATCTCGGCCCCGGAGGTGCCGATATTGACATTGGCAATACCGCAATCACTTCCCGCATGGCTCAGGAACAGTTCACTTTCGCGCAGGTCATTGGTGAAGATCGCGGAGCTGAGTCCCTGGGGGACGCCGTTGTGATACCGGATGGCGTCTTCAAGAGAATCGTAGGGAATCATATAGACAACAGGGGCAAAGGTCTCTTCCTGAATAATCGGATAGTCGTGCCGCGCTTCGCAGATGCAGGGGTTCACATATGTGCCCGTATCGTAAATGCCGCCGGAAAGCACTTCGCCACTGTAGATGATCCGCCCACCCTGACTTGAGAGAATCTTGAGGGCTTCCTGCATTTTGTGCACAGCCTGGCGGTCGATCAACGGCCCCATGAGTACGCCGTCTTCCATGGGGTTGCCGATGCGCACCTGGCGGTAGGCGCGGGTAAGGGCTTCGGCGAGAGGCGTGAAGATATTCCTATGGGCGATGATCCGGCGTATGGTGGTACAGCGCTGGCCCGCCGTGCCGACGGCTCCGAAGAGTATGGCGCGAACGGCAAGATCGAGATCGGCCTTGGCGGTAACGATGACGGCATTGTTTCCGCCCAGCTCCAGCAGTGATCTCCCCAGGCGAGAAGCCACTACCTGTCCTACATGTCGCCCCATCGCCACACTCCCGGTAGCGGAGATAAGAGGCAGACGCTGGTCAGCAATGAGGCGTTCGCCGACCTCATGGCGGTTTCCGACTACAATGTTCAGGATTCCCTGGGGCAGCTTGTTTTCGGAGAGAACGCAGTCAATGATTTTCATGGCGGCGATAGCCGTGAGACACGCCTTGCTTGAAGGTTTCCAGATCACCGTATCTCCCGCAACAAGCGCGATCATGGCATTCCAGGCCCACACAGCCACAGGGAAATTGAACGCGGTGATGACGCCTATGGGCCCCAGCGGGTGCCACTGCTCATACATGCGATGCAGGGGACGTTCGCTGTGCATAGTGAGACCATAAAGCATACGCGATTGGCCGACGGCATAATCGCAGATGTCGATCATCTCCTGTACTTCGCCTTCCGCTTCGGCTTTTATCTTGCCTACTTCCAGGGAAAGCAGCGCCCCTAATTCACGCTTACGGGCACGCACTGCTTCTCCGATCTGCCTGACGATCTCGCCGCGTTTGGGCGCAGGCGTCATTCGCCATTGGAGAAATGCTTCACCGGCCTGCCGCGCTGCCTGTTCATAATCGTTTGCGGATGCCTGCCGTACCTTGGCGATGACACAGCCGTCAATGGGGGAGATAGATTCGAGAATCTCTCCCGTGCATGTGAGCCAGGCGCCGCCTGTTCCCACACCCTGGTTGACTTCTGCAAGCCCTAGTACTTTTAGCAATGTCTGTACACTTTGCATCGGCTTCTCCTTTATCTCCTCTTTAAAAAAGGGATAAATCCCCCTCAATCCCCCTTTTACAAAGGGGGAACAAAATTATTCTCTTTGCAAAGTCCCTCTAAATCTCCCTTTACAAAAGGGAGACTAAATGGTTAATTTATAGGTTAAAGTGATTACTTCCCGCAAATTACGGATATCTCAATCGACACATCCCGCGGCAATTGGGCTGCCTGCACGGTCTCGCGGGCAGGCAGAATATCACCAAAATATCTGCCGTAGATTTCGTTGAATTTTCCGAAATTACCGAGGTCTTTCAGGAAGACAGTGGATTTCAGGACATTCTTCATGCTCATGCCGCTTGCTTCCACTACCGCTTTGATATTTTCCAGAACGCGCACGACCTCCGCCTCGAAATTTCCCGTTAATAGTTCACCCGTCTTCGGGTCAAGGGGAATCATCCCCGAAACAAATAACAGATCGCCATACTGAACTGCCTGAGCGTAAGGACCGATAGCCTTTGGTGCATGGGGAGTGCTGATGATTTTTCGTTCTGATACAGTACTCATAATGGACCTCCTTCCCTATCCGGGTGTTCACCATAAACTAATGCATAATCATCACAAAATATTAAATGTTTTTCAATTAATATTTGTCCTTTCGAATCAGATATCCATTCTTGCCTGATTCGGTGAAATCATCCGGGGAAATGATGTTGACAGACCACATACCACCTGTATAATTAATATTAGTTCATCTCAGAAAATCTTATGTTTACGGAGGTGAAGGTATGCCGATCGGAGAAATATGCAACCGCGAAGTAGTTATTGTAAACAGGAAAAGCAGCATCTTGGAAGCGGCAAAGCTCATGCGCGAATACCATGTGGGAGACGTCGTCGTCACAGAAGAGAAAGAGGGACAGGTTATACCCGTGGGAATCCTGACGGATCGCGATATTGTAGTGGAACTGATTGCCAAGGATGTGCCTGTTGACAGTGTTTTTGTGGAAGAAGTAATGAGCTCCGATCTGGCTGCTATACAGGAGAATCGCGGGATCTGGGACACCATTCAATGCATGCGGGTAAAAGGTGTCAGACGGGTCGTTGTAATGAATGACAAAGGCGCTCTTGTAGGGATACTTTCCATTGATGATCTGCTCGAATTATTGTCCGGAGAGCTGTCTGATCTTGTTAGGCTCGTAATAAGGGAACAGGATAGAGAAAAAGAAGTAAGGAAGTGAGAAAGTGCGAAACAGGCGTTCCGCCTAACTCCGTGCACAGAAATCTTGAGGAATAGGGTACGTATGAAAAACCGGGAACTGAATGCCAGAATCACGGCGATAGGGAAAGAGTTTTTTGAAAGTATAAAAGGCGAGACTCCTTCGGTATTCAACAAAGAGCTGTGGTTCGGCAAGGTCCTGGACTGGTCGATGAAAAATGAGGATTTCAAAGTCCGGATGTTTCGCTTCGTCGATGTCTTTCCCTGCCTCACTATCGGCGAGCTTCTGACCGGCCATATCAAGGAATACTTTGGAAGTGAAGACCAGGAGGTGCCGGCTGTTCTGAGATGGGGCGCGAGATCCGCGGACTTTGGCGGCGCGGTGGGTGCTGCGCTGCTCAGCAAGGCCATCCGCTATAACCTGAAAATGCTGGCCGGACAGTTTATCGTGGGAGAAACAAAGGACGAGGCCCTAAAAAACCTCGCCCGGCTCCGTGAAGATGGATTTGCCGCCGTAGTGGATATTTTAGGCGAGGCCACGGTCAGTGAAGAAGAGGCGGAAGAGTATGTGAAAAGCTATTTGGAACTGCTCGACGGTCTGAAGATCGCTGGAAAGGCCTGGCGGCCTCTGGGCGGCGGGGAAGGCGCGGAAAACCTGGACTGGGGTTCCCGCCCCAAGGTGAGCATCGCGGTCAAGCCTACATCTTTCTACTCTCAGACGAAGCCCCTGAATTTAGAAGGCTCCGTCATGCACATCATGGAGCGCGTGAAATGTATCTATGAAAAGGTAATCGCCATGGGCGGCTCCCTCTGTATAGACATGGAGTCCTACCAGTACAAGGACATCACGCTGGAGCTCTTCCGCCGTCTCCGCATGGAATACCGCGACTATCCCTATCTTGGTATTGCGCTTCAGTCATATCTGCGGGATACAGATCGTGATCTCGCGGAGCTTCTGGCCTGGGCGAAGCAAAATGCGCTGCCCGTATCCATTCGTCTGGTGAAGGGTGCATACTGGGATTATGAGAACATCAGGGCAAAACAGAACGGTTGGGACATCCCGGTTTACACGATAAAAGCGGACACGGATGCGGCCTTTGAGCGCCACGCCCGGATGATCCTGGAAAATCACGAGTTCTGTTATCTGGAATGCGCATCGCACAATATCCGTTCAATCTTTGCTGTTTTGGAAACGGCCAGGGATCTGGGGGTTCCCGAGGAGTATTACGAGTTCCAGGTGCTTTACGGCATGGCCGAGTCAATCCGCAAGGGTCTACTGTACAAAGCCGGGCGGATAAGACTCTACTGTCCTTACGGGGAGATGGTGCCGGGCATGGGTTACCTGGTGCGGCGTCTCCTGGAAAATACGTCGAATGAATCTTTCCTCCGCCAGACTTTTGCCGAAGAGACGGATATCGGGCGGCTTCTGGAGGACCCCGAAGATTCGGCAGAAAGAGAGCGTGCACGACTTGCCGCCACGGCGATGAAAGCGGTCGTGGAACCCGATGGACTCCCGCTATTCAGGAATGAACCGGTGGCGGATTTTACGAAAAGAGAGGTGCGGGAGGCGTTCCCCAAGGCAATTGCCGCTGTACGCGAAAAATTCGGCAGGACGTACCCTCTGTTCATCAATGGCGGGGAAGTAACAACCGACAAGAAGATTACCTCTGTGAATCCTGCCGATCCATCTGAAGAGGTCGGCTACGTCTGCCAGGCCGGTGTTGAGGAGGTGAAAAGGGCTATCGCCGCCGCGAAAGCCGCTTTTCCGGCATGGCGGGATATCGCTCCCCGGGCACGGGCGGAATACCTCCTCAAGGCGGCGGAGGTCGCGCGCAGGCGCATCTACGAATTTTCCGCCTGGCAGATCCTGGAAATCGGCAAGCAGTGGGATCAAGCGCATGCGGATGTGACGGAGGCCATCGACTTTCTTGAGTACTATGCCCGTGAGATGGTCCGCCTCGGGACGCCGCGGCAGTTGGGTTCGGCGCCGGGTGAAAAAAATCACTGCATGTATGAACCTAGAGGTGTGGCGGCAATCATTGCGCCGTGGAATTTTCCTCTGGCCATTAGTTGCGGCATGGCCTCCGCAGCGATGGTCACCGGAAACTGCGTCGTGTTCAAACCTTCGAGCCTCACCCCGGTGGTGGGGTACAACCTAGCGGAAATCTTCCGCGAGGCTGGAGTTCCTGCTGGCGTATTTAACTTCGTGCCGGGGCGAAGCGGCGATATAGGAGATTTCCTGGTGGAGCATCCCGACATCAGCATCATCGCCTTTACCGGCTCGATGGAGGTGGGCTTGAATATCATAGAGAAGGCAGCAAGGGTCCATCCGGGCCAGGCCCATATCAAGAGAGTGGTCTGCGAAATGGGTGGGAAGAACGCCATCATCATCGACGACGATGCCAACCTGGACGAGGCCGTCCCGCTTGTCCTCGCTTCGGCCTTCGGCTTCCAGGGGCAGAAGTGTTCGGCCTGTTCCCGGGTGATCGTACTGGATACCGTATATGACCAGTTCGTGGAGCGTCTGCTGAAAGCGGCAAAGGCAAAGAAGATAGGGCCAGCGGAAGATCCATCCTGTGATGTCGGGGCTGTTGCCGATGCCGATGCGCAAAAGAAAGTCCTCCGGTATATCGAGATAGGTAAAGAGGAAGGAAAGGTTCTTTATATGAGCGATATCCCGGATACAGGCTACTACGTGCCGATCACCATCATCGGTGAGATCAGGCCGGAACACCGTATCGCCCAGGAGGAGATATTTGGACCGGTGCTCGCATTAATGCGGGTGAAAAACTTCGACCAGGCTCTGGAGTGGGCCAACTCGACACGGTTCGCTCTTACGGGCGGGATATTCAGCAGGTCACCAGAGCGCCTGGAGCGTGCCCGCCGGGAGTTCCGGGTGGGCAATCTTTACCTGAACCGTCAGGTCACCGGAGCGCTGGTGGAGCGCCAGCCCTTTGGCGGGTTCCATATGTCCGGGGGAGGCACCAAGGCGGGCGGATTCGACTACCTCCTCCATTTCCTGGACCCACGGGTGGTGTCAGAAAATACCATGCGCCGTGGGTTTGCTCCTTGATCTCTACGTTAATTTCTAAAAGGTGACTGTGGGATTTTTCTGTTCCCTTTGCAAAATCCCTCTCAATCTCCCTTTACAAAAGGAAGACTTAATGAAATACGAAAAATTTTATCTTTCCCCATTACGGAGGTTGATATGCGATATCCTGTTATGAAGACGGCACTTCCCGGTCCTCTGGCCTCACGACTGATCCAGACAGACAAGCGGTATGTCTCTCCTTCGTACACGCGTGTGTACCCGCTCGTGGCTGAGAAGGGCAGGGGTCTCTGGATAGAGGATGTTGACGGCAATGTGTTCCTGGACTTTACCGCAGGCATTGCTGTCTGTGCGACCGGGCACTGTCATCCCCGTGTGGTGGAGGCAATTAAAGAGCAGGCTGATCGTCTCTTGCACATGTCGGGGACCGATTTTTATTACACGTCGCAGATTGCACTCGCAGAGAAACTTGCGTCCCTGGCTCCTGGAGATGAAGAAAAAAAGGTCTTCTTCGGAAATTCCGGGGCAGAGGCGGTGGAAGCCGCCTTCAAGCTGGCGCGCTTTCATACCCGGCGCGAATTAAATATCGCCTTCTTCGGGGCGTTTCATGGACGCACCATGGGCGCCCTTTCTCTTACGGCAAGCAGAACTATCCAGAAAAAACACTATCATCCTTTCGTACCCGGGATTACCCATATCCCCTATGCTTATTGCTACCGCTGCAAGTATGGCCTCTGCTACCCGGCCTGCGGCCTCGAGTGTGTCCACTGGATTGAAGAAACTCTTTTCAGAACAGCGATGCCGCCGGAGGAAGTGGCGGCGATCTTTGTAGAGCCGATCCAGGGCGAAGGGGGCTACATCGTCCCGCCGCCGGAGTTCCACCAGGAACTTTTCAAAATAGCGCAGAAGTATGGAATCCTTTATGTAGCCGATGAAGTTCAATCAGGCATGGGCCGGACGGGAAAGATGTTTGCCCTGGAGCACTTTGGCGTCAACCCGGACATTATGGCTGTCGCAAAAGGGATCGCTTCCGGT
>Ga0187771_10003004_pt1 | contig 11723 bp, 12 predicted proteins | sample 0116_SJ02_MP15_1_FD_133139 | JGI IMG/M metagenome (GOLD analysis project Ga0187771, IMG submission 133139) | Tropical peat soil microbial communities from peatlands in Department of Meta, Colombia - 0116_SJ02_MP15_10_MG | ecosystem: Environmental > Terrestrial > Soil > Wetlands > Peat | place... | reverse complement strand
CTTCGATATTTATCTTGATCGCAATACGCTCAACAAATTGGCAAACTCAGATGGCTGTGATGAACTTGCTGAATCTGCCACTTCTCTTTGCGAGCAATGCGCTTTTTCCCACATCAATTATGCCCTGGTACCTAAAGGACGTTGCAAACGTTAACCCAGTATCGTACGCGACTGAGGCTTCTAGGATTCTCATTCTTGACCCAGTGAATTTGTCAAGGTTGGGTATGGATTTCGGAGTCTTGGGGATATTTGCTGTAACCTTCTCAGCTATAGGTATACTGCTCTCGTGGCGGTACCTGAGCAGATAAGCAAATAGCAGCAGGACAGGGCGGATATTCGTGGAAGCGATCGTCGAAGCAGTGGAGGTCAAGAAGACCTACCTTCTCGGCGAGGTCCCCGTCAGCGCTCTGCGCGGCGTCAACCTGAGGGTTGAAGAGGGCGACTTTGTGTCCGTTCTGGGTCCGTCTGGGAGCGGCAAGTCTACGCTGTTGAACCTGATTGGAGCTCTGGACAAGCCAACTGAAGGCAAGATGCTCATCGAGGGCGTTGACGTTTCTACGCTTGGCGAGAGCCAGTTGGCCGATCTTAGGCGTCGTATCGGCTTCGTTTTTCAGTTTTTCAACCTGATTCCACGGTTTTCCGCGAGAGAAAACGTTGAACTGTCCATGGCTATAGCAGGTGTAGGTCCAAAGGAGAGGAGAAAGCGCGCCGAGGATCTCTTAGAAACCGTGGGGTTGAAGGAAAGGATGAACCACAGACCTGCAGAATTGAGCGGCGGGGAACAACAGCGCGTCGCAATCGCAAGGGCTCTTGCAAACAAGCCTAGGTTCCTCTTGATGGATGAACCCACTGGAAACATAGACTCTAAGGCCGCAGGCGAAATAGTCGGTTTAATCAAGAAACTCAACGAACAGCAAAGTGTGACCGTCATAATGGTTACTCACGATCAGCGGTTGGCGAGTCAGTCGAAGAGAATCGTACAGATGTTTGACGGCTCGATAGTTCAGGAGGTTGCCAATTAACCGTGAGAGTACAGGACGTCTTATCCTATTCTTTCGGTGCGATAAGGCTTAGGAAGCTTCGCGCTGGTCTCACGACTCTAGGCGTGGTGATCGGTATCGCAGCCATAGTTGCTCTTCTTTCGATCACTCAGGGCCTGCAGACCACCATAACCAAGCAGCTTCAGACGGGCTTTGCGACTAACACGCTGATAGTCTCCGCAGGAGCGGGTGTGGGAGGCGGCCTGGGCGGAGGTGCAGGAGGCGGTGTCAACTCCGGTTTTAAGCTGCTCGTCAGCTACGCGGGGAAAATAGATACTTTGGCCAACGTTGACAACTCAACACCCGTGATTCAGAGAAGTGGCCACATAAGCTTCGGAGAAAAAGTTCTCAACGCCACTATAGTGGGCGTCGACTTGCCAGTGTATGAGAGCATCTACAGCAGCACTTTTGTGGCTGAGAGTGGCGCGTTACCAGCGAATCAAGGGAACGGATCTATCATAGTTGGGCAAAGAGTGAGCGATCCGGGGAACAACGGAACACTCTTCTGCAGTGTTGGCGACTCAGTACAGTTAAGCTGGGTAAACGCCACGTTTAACAAAAGCGTGACCGAGGCTTACATTGGGAACGTTACGGCTGTTTTGAACGAGATCGGCGGCTTCGGCATCGGCGGTCTCTCAGACTACAACGTTTACATTTCCCTCACTCAGGCTGAGAGCTTTTTTGGTACTGACCAATGTAACTCTGTAATCGTGCAGTTGAGTAATGATCAACAGGCAACGATTGACAACGCTTCGACCGAAATCAAGGATGCCTTTAGCGGTCTAGTCTCAGTAACGTCAGCGACAGCCGTACTTAACATCTTGTCGAACGTTTTCTCTGTGATACAGCTTTTTCTGGGGGGAATAGCGGCTATCGCGCTGTTGGTAGCGGGTATCGGAATAATGAACATCATGATCGTCTCCCTGATTGAACGCACCAGAGAGATAGGAATACTGAAAGCTTTAGGCATGAAAAACGGCACGGTGCTCTCGGTTTTTCTATGTGAATCAGTGATAATCGGTCTGATCGGGGCCGTTGTCGGAATAGCCTCAGGCTGGGTCTTGGCGAACATTGTGGCGATAGTCATCGGTAGACGAGGAGGCCTTATCGCTGCGGCAAATCAGAACGCGGCGAACACGAGAATGACGGTTATTAGCCCGTTGCTGACGCCGACAGTGGCCTTGCTGGCTCTGGTCTTCGGTGTCGGTGTTAGCGCCGTCTTCGCCCTTTATCCGGCATGGCGAGCTTCAAAGCTCAGACCTGTAGAAGCCTTAAGATACGAGTAATGCCAGTGAGTCTTGAGGGGTCATCTTTTGAGGAGGCTGTACCCTAAGCAGCCGCTTGTCGGCGTGGGGGCCGTGTTAGTCTGCGATGGCGAGATCCTTCTTGAAAAGAGAAAGAACGAGCCGGGGAGGGGCAAGTGGAGTATTCCCGGCGGACTGGTTGAACTGGGTGAAACCGTGGAGCAATCGGTCATCAGAGAGGTGAAAGAGGAAACCGGTCTAGACGTGGAAGAGCCCGAACAGGTCGACGTGGTCGACAGCATAACTAGGAGCGAAAAGGCGACATAAAGTACCATTTCGTGATAATAGACTTCTTCTTAAAACTGAAGGGCGGTGAACCTAGGGCGTCGAGCGACGCTGAGGATCTCAGATGGGTCCGGCTGGATGAAGTGGAACGCTACGATCTGACGAGAACTTTCAGAGCCTTTTTTCAGAGGAACAGACGGAGAATAGAGTCGTTCAACTCGCGTCTTTGAAGAAGAGCCTTGTCTCGCCCATGGTTCTCACGTCCAACGCTTTGATCTTGACGACCATTGGAAAGTCCTTAACCACTTTGCCCAGTGTCAGGCAATAGTGCGGAGGTAGGTCTCGAGCGATGCTCCTGACCGTTTCCGCATCGACGCGAGCGGCCCTTGACACCACGTCCAGGTCATGCTCGTTCGTGAAGTTGAAGAGGAAGATGTTGTCAGCTTGGCGGTAAATGTTTTCTTTGATGGTGTCTGGCTGATTCGTTATGAAGGTGGTGAATATTCCGAAGTGTCTCATCCGCGTGACGATGTCGTCCCAATAAGTCTCGCGAAGGTAGAGGTGGGCCTCTTCTGCGAACAAAAACGCTGCTCTGAGCTTCCAGCTCGTGAGCTGTTCAACGAGCCTTCCAAGGATGTATTCGACGACTATCTGGCGGTCAAGGGTCGACGTGTCCCGGAGGTTTATTATTATGGCGCCACCATGTTCTTTTGCCTTGAAGAGACTCTCTTCTAGTTGTGCCCCTTCGCCGGCGTTGTCTGTGAAGAAGCCTGAGTTGATGAGGGCGTGGTAGCGGGATGACAAGGCGTCTCGGACGTGCTGGTTGCAGTTCCAGTTGCGGATGGTTTCGCCGAGTTCGCGCACTGTGAGCATGTTTTTTTCCTTCAGCGATTGCCAGATGCGCCTGAACTCTCGGGCTGATGTTCCCGGGAGATGTAGCGCGTGAACGAGAATTCCGACTATGACATGAAGGTTTAGTTGTTTGAGTGATGTTTTGAAGTTTTGGCCTGGTGTCAGAACGTGGATTTTATCGTACTGTGGAGTCCTCTTTCCGTCGCTTGTCATGCCTAGGCTTACGTACTCGCCGTTGAGGTCGAAAACGATGACCGTGGCGTTGTATCCGACCAGGTTAACCATCAGAAGCTTGGAGAGGTGAGACTTCCCTGTTTCTTTCTTGCCGGTTATGATGTTAAGTCTGCCGTCGAGGTGGGAAGCGTCGATCGTCAACAGCGATGCGTCCTTTGTTCCTCCTATGACTATGGGCAGCTTCCCGTCTGTTCCTGCGAGTTTGAGTAGTGCCGGTATTGAGATCTTCTTTATCGTTGACTGAGATCTGGAGGGCAGCCAGGAACTGGTTGGGCTCAGGCTCTGGTTTTCTACGGTGGCCCGGATCTTGCAGATGAGGACGCTTGCATCTTGGATGTACGTGATGTGAGGGGCAATCTCCAACGGATCAAGGTTCTCTCCGTGCATCATTTCTCCTCCGTCCGGCAGGCTCCGCAGAAGCTCTTCCAAGACTCCTGGGATGGCTGCGAACTGCGTATCGATCACTTGTGCCACCAGCGCCTTTCCCGCCTCGGCGTCCTCGACAAGCAGGTAGTCGCCTTTTTCAGCTGTTTCGTTTGAAAAGCTCAGGATCTGTAGTATGTTCGCCTCTTTCTTGTAGAGTTTCATGAGTATGTTTCACCTCGGCCGAACGGACCGAAAAGTAGCCTGTGCATGTCTGGCCTGTTGATGATGTTGAATCCGTATTTTCTAGCGACGAAATGCTGCATGGCTAGGACCTCAGTGGCCGTGAAAGTGCAGAGGATGTGAGCCAGTCGAAGCGTTTCCGGATAACTTTGCGAAAACAGGTCGTTCCCGAGGAGCTTCTCAACTGCTTCGGTCCGCTGCTCGCACGATCTTTCCTTGTCGATATCCAATCTGAATGAGTAGCTTTCAGGAGAAAGTCTGGCCACGTAGACCTCTCCGAGCAGAACGATCGGCGGTTTGGGCCTCAGCCCGGCTGTTTCGAGCAGGTAGGGGTCTCTCCGCTCTAGCGAGACGTCGGTGATGAGGTGCCCGTTGATTCGAAGGTTCGTCATCTTCGAGAAAGCCAGCACAACGTCACCATGTTCCCTTGCGCTCGATAAAATCGTCTTCAACCGCTCGATGGAAGTATCTGAGGTTCCGGCTGTCAGTGAACCGTCAAACAGGATTATTCCGTTGCTTATCGTTCTCGACAACGAGGCTTGCAACCATCTCTCCAAGATGCTTGAAATGCGTGTCGGGTTCTGAAATAGGCTGGTCAGGCTTAATCGATTGTGGTCCAGCCAGGCAGCTGATGATTCTCCCTGCAGCGTTCCGCTGATTCCGTCTCTGGTGTCTTCTGTCACGTGGAAGATGAACGGTCCAAACCTGGTGTACGTGTAGGCTCTGTGTTGCCTCAGGACGTTTGCACCCCTGATGGCGACGAGTATTCCTGTTTGCGTGTCGCCGATCTTGATGGTTGACGTGTCGCATGCGGCTACCGGCGTTTCTTCATGGTCAGGTTTTAGGAGCAGTGGAGAAAGTCTCAGCTGGAATTTTGATGGATATAGTTCTGTCGTGGCTGCTTGTTGAATTGTTTGTTGATTTAGTTGAAGGGGTTGGTCCTGCACGTGAGTCAATGTCCGGATGCTCTGTTCTAGGAAGCGCTGCGGGAAGACTGCGTCGATGGTAGGCTGTGGAAAGTTATATTTCGCTGTTGTTGCAATAGTGTATTGTTCAATCACCATGATTCACCAATAGCCAAGAATTGTCGCGTTAAGTATTTAAGTGTTGTGCATGAACAAGATGCACAATACAATAGCAACAGGTGAAGCGTTGACCGAGAAAGAGACCAAGCCTCCTGTTCGAGTGAAGATGAAGATTGGAGAAGTAGAATTCGAAATAGAATGCCAAGAGGATCAGCTGCAAGCCACAGTAGACAAGATTCTCTCAACAGTGACGGAGCGCCTTAAAGAGACGCAGATGATCAGTGAAAGATCCGCATCGCCGCCGAGAGCAGAAACATGCAAGGGCGTCATCCAGAAACTCTGGAGCGAGGGATGGTTCTCTTCTTCCCGGGGCCTAGGCGAGGTTCACAACGAGCTTGCAAGACGAGGTTTTCACTACGATCGAACAGCCGTAGCCCACGCTTTGATAGACATGGTCAAAGACGGGGTGCTGACTAGGGAGGGAAAACCCCGCAGGTACCAGTACGCGCAAAAAAGGCCTCCGTGATCCACTGAGGCTTATTAGAAAGCCAATAGAACAAGAGTTAACAAGACAAACTGTGCTTGGTGAACCGTTTGCAGTCAGACGAGTCAGCCATCAAAGCTGTTACGTTTGACCTTTGGGAAACTCTGCTGTTTGAGACCGATGGGTCTAACGACAGAAGAAGGTCGATTCGTTGTAGAAACCTTGCTGAGGCACTGAATACGTTCGGTCTGCGCGTGTCAGCTGGGCAAGTGGAGCTGGCACTTGATAGAACGATTTCTTCGCTGTTGAAACTTTGGGACAAAAATAGAGACATGGCTCATCTTGATCAGATTCGACTCTTCATGACTTACGCGTCGAAAGGTAAACTTCCGCTCAAGGATGAATGGGTCAATGATGTCAGTAGGGCATTTGTTTCCCCTACTTTTGAGATCCCGCCGTACTTGAACCCTGATGCTCGCGAGACCCTGGACTGGTTAAAGAGCCGCGAATATCCTGTTGGAATCATATGCAATACTGGAACGACTCCTGGAACCGAGTTGCGGAGGCTTCTCTCTGACATGGGGGTAGCAGAATACTTTCGTGTGATGATCTTTTCGAACGAGGTGGGCTTCCGCAAGCCAGGCAGAAGAATTTTCTCTTTGGTTGCTCAAGCGTTGAATGCGGAGCCCAAGAACATCGTCCACATAGGCGACAACTTGAAGAGCGACGTGTGGGGCGCAAAGAACGCAGGGTTCAAGGCAGTCTATCTTTCAGGCGAAGCTGGGCGGGATAGAATAGCTGAGTCTGATCCCAGGTCTCTCGTGACTCTTTCAAGGAACCTTGGTAGCCTGAGACCAGATCAGATCAAACCAGACGAAACGATCGTGTCTCTTTCGATGGCCAAGCAGGCTATTGAGAAAATGGAAGCTGATCTATCGAGAAAATCAGGCTGCAAGCATTAGGCTTCGATTCTTGCCTTGATTCTCGGAAGGGTGTCTTTCTGTATCTGCGTAATGCCGAAGGTGGTGATTCTGTATTCTTCGTTCGGAGTCCTAGCTGCGGTGCCGTTCTTGACGAGTTCTCCTAGTCGTGTGCCCGCTATTTTCGCGTTTTTTCCGAGTTTGGTTTGGAGTTCATCCTTTGAGACTGTGTCATCCTTCAGAATTCCCAGTTGGCAGCCCACGTAGTTTGCCACGAGCCACAGGCTCAGGGTTTCGTTGTCTGTCAGTTTGGCTCTGGGAACGAGAAGACTGGCGCCGTCCTTCGAGAAGGCGATAATGCCTTCGCAGTCTTTCATGAGTCTGTGGAGGTCAACCCTCAGCATCAGCTTGTTTGCAGTTTCAAAAGTTGGGATGAGTTCAGAGAGGAGCTTGTTGATGGATAGCCATACTTCTTCAGGATTGCCCGAGATGTTTTCTTGGATGTCTTTGTACTTGATTTGAACCGTTACGTCGTTGGCTTCCTCTTTCAAGCAGTTTTACTCCTGAGCTTCGAGAGAACCTCATCTTCTATCCACCTCTCTCCCTGCATTGTCAGCTTGAAATCCGGTCGGGTCGGGTCCGGCTTGAACACGTGCCCTCTTTTTGTCATCTCGTTGAGGCGCGCTGGAACCATGCATTTTATTCCGCTCGATTCCAGCAGCTTCGTTATTTGTGCTGCAGTGCTCTTCTTGCCTTCTGATGCGAAGAGCGTCACCCCTATCGCCTCGTAATGCGTGAGGTTTTCGCGGGCTATGATGACAGGGCCCTCGGTTGTCGATTCGACGATGCCCTTAAGCTGCGCGGCCGACGTCACGACACGGGTTGAGACGAAGCTTGTGACTTTCTCCATGAAGTCTTCAGGGAAATTGGAGAGCATATCGACGATTTCTTGCGGGTTCTCTCCTTCGATCACGATTTCACCGAATGATGTTTTGATTCGAGCCTCAACCTTTTTCATTCAGCTTCTCCCTTCGTGACCGTCGCTTCTTTCTCGGCGAGGATGTAGACGAAGCCCGCGTCCGTGTTCCAGCGTCTGATCTTTCCTCTCTTGACGAGTCCGTTAAGTCCTGCTGCCAACGCTCTGGCTGAATAGTCCTGTCCGTTGGCTTCTAGTACGTCTCTCAGTTCATCAATCGTGCGAGGACGCCATTTCCCCCATTCCGTGTGTAGCGCTCTCATGATATTCTCTTCGCAGTCTTCACTCGCGGAAATCTTGGGGTAGTCTTGGTTTTTTTCGCGTTTAGTGGCCTCTGTTTTCACGGTCAATGTGGCCACTTTCTTAGGTCTAGCCTTCTCGAAAGCGTCGCTAATGCTCGTTATGAAGCTAGGGAGTTGCTCGATCGTGCTTAAAACGTCGTCACGGTCTCCGTTGATTTCCACTTCATAATCTCCGATTTTTATTCTCAGCGTGAACCTCGGGGATTTTTCCTTACCAGTCTTGCTCTGCAACGATATCCCACGCTATAGAGAAGAGGCATTTCCTTTTAGGATTTACGTATGTACGTTTTGAATCTAGCTTCTTGAACGAGATCTAGGTTCTCCGTAAACTCGACCGCGTGCAATATTGAAGTATGCGTCGACAGCGCCAATATCGTACTGTTGGGCTCTTGTTTTGACTCATACGAAACAGAGATGTGATTTTTCTTTTGTGATCTTCCGATTCCTGATATATGTCGGGACAGGAAACGCCGTCTTAAATATTACGATATGCTATTATAATACAACGACGCCTGCAACCAGGGATCAAAGTGGTTCGAAAAGGATTATCTGCATGGCTGTTCAGCTCTTTGACCTTCGTGGCTGTACTGCACTTGCTTGACGCATCCTCAGCCTTCATCTTCAATAATCCCATAAGGCTTCTTCAGCTCTATCCACTCATCGGGCAGCAACTCCAGAGCATATCGCCCTCCGTCTACTTCTGCGTCAGTGCCATAGCCTCGGTGATACTTTGGGGAATCACCTGTGGAGTAGTCTTTGAAAATCCGGTTGAAACCTTTCTGAGCCAAATCCTTGCTGATGCCAAAGTGGAATCTACCGTTGAGACTGAATTAGCAGACAAGAAGAGTGAGATTCTCGACGCGATGTACGAAACGGTGGAAGCCAGTAGCGACACTCTGTTGCAACTCAAGGATCTCGTCTGCAACGTGAGGACAGAAGCCAAGGAAATTCAGCCGTTGAGGGAGAGCATTGAAACCATGAAGGCAGACATGGGCTATCTCAAGAAGGAGATCAGAAGAATACAGGAAAGCGACTCGGTGGAGAACTCGTGTCACAATTGTGGCCGACCTTTGATGCCAGAGTTCATCATGTGCCCCTACTGTGGCGAAAGCGTAAGATCGATAGAACCGCCTGTCCTCACGCTCAAGAACTTCAGGTAAAAAGCCACTGATTACCGTTGCAGGCTCTTCAGCCTTTCCTTCAGGAGTCTGCTTATCTGAGCCGCATCCACTTTGCCCCTGAGATCTTTCATGATGATGCCCATAAGAATTCCGAAGGCTGCCTCGCCTCTCTCTCGGATCACCTCTTGGTGGTCTGCAATGACCCTCTCAACCATGCTTTCTAGCTCGTCTCTTGAGACGACCATCAAACCGAGAGTGCTGATTGCTTCCTCTACGTTTTTGCCTTCATTCTTTGACAGCCAAAGGGTCACGTCAGAGATTGATTCTTTCAAGAGTTTGCCTGAGCCCAGGCTTTGGAAGATCTGACGGATCTGATGTTCGGAAACCCTGTCGACGTCCGCGCCACTTCGTTTCAAGGCCTTTGACGTTTCAGTTAAGAACACGGCTACGGTCGTCGGCGAAACGTCATTCTCTGAAACTATCGTCTCAAACAGTTCATCTTTTCCGGAATCAAGGATTTGCTTTGCCAGCTTCTGATTCAGCTTATACTGCTTGGCCATCCTTTCCATCTTCTGCTCTGGTAGCTCCGGTAGATGAGACTTAATCTGCCGTATTCGTTCTTCAGTTATCTGTATGGGGGGTATGTCCGTTTCTGGGTACATTCTCGCTGCTCCCGGTCTTGGTCTCGAGTACCTAGTTGTTCCGTCCGAGCTGGCCCCTCTGGTCTCTGCCGGCACGCCTTCCAGTGCTTCTCTGGCTCTTTCTGCGACAGCCTTCAATGCTTCGCTCGCGTTTTCAGGGCTGTCTGCTACGAAGATGACTGCATCGTTTTCTTCCGCCCCGACCGCCTTTCTGAGGTCCTCGACCTCTTTTGCCGTTATTCCGTATGCTGGCATTTCGTCGGTGTGGAATATGCCGCCTACTCCTCCCCAGAATTTGGCCCTATCAGCCATCTCTGTACCGAGTCGGAAGTTTGGAACAAGCTCCCGTTTCAGGAATCCCTTGAATTTTGGAAGCTTCAGGGCCAATACCTGCTTCTTCTTGTCGAGTGCGTTCCTTATGACTTTGCAGTTTGTCTGTTTAAAGACGTCGTTAACGCTGATGAACTCTTCTTTTATGTCCTCCTTCTTTACCGAGTCCTTCAGTTCTTCGGCTATTTTGATGAGGTTTAGCTGTCGCTGGACTTCGTACTCGACGGCGAGCGGGACTAGTTCCAGTTCTTGCACGCCCTTGATTTCTATGAGTGTTCCTTTTGGAATCGATATGTTGATGTCCTGGCGGATCGTTCCCAGGCCACGCTTTACTTTTCCCATGGCTCTGTAGATTCGGCCGATGGCTAGGGCAACTTCTCCGGCTTCCTCTGGGGATTTTATGACTGGGGCAGTTGCAACTTCTATGAGTGGTACGCCAAGTCTGTCAATTCGGTAGCGAACTATGTTGCCAGGCGCATCGCCCATCTTTCTCGCCGCGTCTTCTTCGAGGCTCATGTGCTCTATGGGGATTGTTTTTTGGCCCAGCTGAATCTTACCGTTAAGCGCTATGACGCAGGTTCTTTGAAAGCCCGTTGTGTTCGAGCCGTCGATGACGGTTTTGCGCATCACGTGGACCTCGTCGACGGGTTCAGCGTGCATCATGAGAGCCACCGTTAGGACGGCTTCGACGGCTTCAATGTTGAGCGGATGAGGAGGCTCTTCGTCCATTTCGACGAGGCAGGACGTTTCGGAGTTGGCCTCGTACCTGATTTTTACCCCCTTCTGAAACTCGAAGTAAGCAGCCGCGTCCACCTGACCCAGTTCGCTCTGGGTTGGCCTGAGCCGTCGGAGAAAGGTTATCTCAGGTTCTTCCTTGAACAGTTCTGGTTTGCAATTGCAGAAGAGCTTGTTAGCCGTGTTGAGTTGCTGGTGGATCTCCAGCCCGACTTTCAACCCTATTTCTTCGTAGTTAATCGCAGGCATTCTAGGACCTCCTGTCTTCTCTCTCTGTACGATCGAGGAGTGTTCTTGGCGAAAACTCGCCGGCGATGTTCGCTTTGAGGAGTCCCTTCGCTTTTTCGGGATCTCGTGTTTGGCCGAGCGCCCACATGAGCTTGACGAGAGCGGTTTCTGGGAGCATATCTTCCAGAGGAATCACTCCCAAGGCGAGCAGGTCGCGTCCGGCAGAGTAGACGTTCATGTTTATGCGGCCCCAGATGCACTGGGATGTCATGCCGATTATGACGTTGTTTTCCACCGCTCTTCTTATGGGTTCATAAAAGTATTTGCTGACGTGGCCTAATCCTGTTCCTTCAAGAATTATCCCCTTGTATGCCTCTTGGACGTGCCAATCGACCAGGGCGGGGCTCATGCCTGGGTAGAATTTCAGTAGCGCCACCTTTTCTTCGAATCGGGGTTTCAGAACTAGCTTTCTGGTCTTGTCTCGCTTTCTGTAGTCATCGGTCAGCATGGTTATTCTTCCTTCCTCGAGCTTGGCCAGGGGCGACGTGTTGACTGATTTGAACGTGTCTCTTCTGCTCGTGTGGCATTTTCTGACTTTCGTCCCTCTGTGGAACGATATCGTATTGTCTGATGGTGTTTCATGGAAGGCGAGCGTGACGTCGGCAAAAGGGGCTTGGGTCGCAGCGGTCACGGCGCCTAT
>Ga0187771_10003002_pt1 | contig 11725 bp, 11 predicted proteins | sample 0116_SJ02_MP15_1_FD_133139 | JGI IMG/M metagenome (GOLD analysis project Ga0187771, IMG submission 133139) | Tropical peat soil microbial communities from peatlands in Department of Meta, Colombia - 0116_SJ02_MP15_10_MG | ecosystem: Environmental > Terrestrial > Soil > Wetlands > Peat | place... | reverse complement strand
TGCTCCGGGAGAGGCGAAAGTGATTACGGAAAGTGACGTCGCGAAGCTGTTGCCGCGGGAAGCTCCACCCGATGAGGCACGTCCGTCCGTGCGGGAAATCGCAGAGGTCGAGGTTCTCTCTGACCCGACGCAGTCCATCGCCCCCGCTGAAGGGGCGGACGGTTACGAGCGGCTCTTCCGCGATAGGTATCTGAGGCTCTTCTCTATAATCAGAGAGAGGTTGGATACTAAGAGCAGTGCAACGGTTGCTGCGACCAAGAACCTGGCCCCAGGGAAGAGGGCGAAGGTCGCCGGGCTGCTTGCGGAGCGCTCGAGCAAGCGTGGAAACGTCGAACTCAGGGTGGATGACCCTACGGGGACACTCAAGGTCGTCTGTCAGGACAAGCTCGTGGAGAAGGCGGCCCTGGAGGCGCCGTTGGATAGCATGGTCGTGGTCGAGGTTTCTAGGGGGAAGTCGGGGCAGATGTTCACCGACTCTGTGGTCCTTCCCGATGTACCAGGGCGCAGGGTGGTGTCGACTTCACATAGGGCGTATGCTGTATTGCTCTCCGACCTCCACATCGGGAGCAGGATGTTCCTAGCAGACGACTTCGCCCGCTTCCTACAGTGGATGAACGGCGCGTTGGGAGACGAGGACGTCGTTGGGAGGGTGAGGTATGTCGTGATTGCGGGAGACTTGGTCGATGGGGTCGGGGTCTACCCGGGGCAGGAGTTCCAGCTCGCTGAGCGGGACCCCAAGAAGCAGTATCTGATGGCTTCGGAGTTGCTCAAACAAATCCCAAGCAGTGTGCAGATCGTCCTGGCGCCGGGGAATCACGACGCGGTAAGACAGGCCCTCCCACAGCCGGCGGTGGCCGTCGACATGGCGGAGTCGCTTTACGCCATGGAGAACGTGCGCTGGGTCGGCGACCCTGCATACGTCAAGTTGCACGGGGTGACCTTCCTCATCTATCATGGAAAGAGCCTCGACGACGTCATAGCGACCACCCCCAACTTGGCTTACGACAGGCCCACCGACGCCATGAAGCTGCTTCTGCGGGCCCGCCACCTTGCACCGACGTATGGAAAGAGGACGGCCCTCTCGCCGGAACTTCGCGACTTCATGGTTGTTGATCAGGTTCCCGACGTCTTTCACGCCGGTCACGTCCACTCCTACGGCGAGCTATCTTACAGGGGGACGCTTCTAGTGAACTCGGGGACGTGGCAGGCTCAAACCAGCTTCCAGTCCAACATGGGTATGGAGCCCACACCAAGCATAATACCGGTGCTGGACCTTTCGACCCTCGGTGTCATCAGGCGCAACTTTGCCGCCGCCGGGTTCCTGGCTTCCTAGTTCGCGGCTCCGAACATGGGATCCTCAGAGAGCGTCTTCTCCAGGGTGTCCCGCTCTATGAGCAGCTGAATCTTCTTCGTCCTTCCGCGCCGGCCTTTGCTGACTACTGAAGCTTCAACGAGCCCTAGCAGGTCCAAGTCCCCCAGAATCCCACTCAGCCGTCTCTGTGTGAGCGTCTCGATTCCAAGCCGTCTGCAGAGACTGCTGTAAGCGATGTAGAGTTCGCCTGTGTTCGTCCCCTCGTTGAACCGGGAGACGGCGAACAATATCGCCTTGTTCTGCACGGGGAGCGAGCGTATCGCCTCGTCGACTCGGTCTATCTCTATCTTGTCAGATGCCTTTCTGATGCAGTAGTCGTCGACCTGGGCAAAACCTTCGCGCTCTGCCACCTCACCTGCTATGCGAAGCATGTCGATGGCCCTCCTGGCGTCTCCGTGCTCCGATCCCGCCATAGCGGCACACAGGTTGATGGCCGATGGCGACACGGCGGCGGGTCTGAAGGCGACCTTCGCCCTTTCTGTGAGGATTTCTCTCAGCTCGTCCACCGTGTAGGGCGGGAAGACGAGCTCCTCTTCGCCAAGGCTGCTCAACACCCTCGGGTCGAGGTTCTCCTTGAACTGGAGGTCGTTCGATATTCCGACCAGGGTGATGAAGCCGGGGTTCAGCCTTTCGTTGGATCTTGTGAGCTGGTAGAGAATGTCGGCGCCGTCCCCTTCCCTTACCAAGTGATCTATCTCGTCCATCACGAAAACGACGTGGAGGCGCCCGGTCTTGATGTGCCTGAATACCCGTTTGATTACTTCGGCGATAGAAAGCCCTGTGAACGGTATGCGCTCTCCCTCGGGCAGATTCAGGAGTCCTGCGAGTTCGGCCAGGGTGCCGTAGACCGTGTCGGCGATTCTGGTGTTGACGTAGGCGATGACCAGGTTCTTCTTGTCTGACTTCGCGCTCAATTCCAGCTCGGATAGGACGTAACGGACGACGGCGGTCTTCCCCGTCCCGGTCTTGCCGTAGAGGAGCAGGTTCGAGGGCTTCGAGTCGTGCAGTATCGGTGAGAGGACTTCGGCGACCTCGTTCGTTTGGTTGTCCCTGAAGGGAAGCCGTTTGGGGATGTAGTCGGAACTGAGCACGTCCCTGCTAGAAATGAGGTTTACTCCTTCCTTGGCCCTTCGGAAAATTTCGTCGACGCCCCTGGACAACAGGGAAACAGTGGAAACACTGGTCTAGATAGGTGTTTGCGGTTTGCCGTTGACCTGTGTTGTGATTTGGGTGCGAGTCGTGTGTGTCCTAACGGCGTCTCTATCAAAACTGGAGGCGGTCGCCCTACCCGGTTGGGGCGGACGACCTTCTTGGGTTGTGTCTCGTAGCCACTATCACTACAACCAAGACGGCTGCGACGAAGAGTGCCGCTGCCGCGACCAAGCCGCCAATGTTTGTGTAGGTAGACTGGCCGCCTGTTGGTGCCAAGGCCGCCTGTTGAATGGCTGGAATCTGCGAAGGCAGGAAGTACTGACTGGAGGACTGGGATCCTGAATTGCTCGAGGCGAGCGAGGGGGTTCCATTGGGCTGGCTTGCCACCGTGGCGCTGGGCACTCCGCCGACATATTCTCCCCTCGAAGCCACCCCTGCGGGCATTACCCAGTAGTTGGGTTGCTGGTATCGGAGGGTTAGATTGACGCTGGTCTGCGGCGGAATCAGGAGGCCGGAACCCGAAAGGCCGACGTAGGTGGGTTGCCAGTAGACCGTCACGTTGACCTCCTGGCCCCCGATGTCTGTCTCAATTGTCGATTCGTTCTTCCCGGGGTATACTGGTACCCATTTCCACGCGGTGACGACTGTGGGCGCTGTCGGGAGGAACAGGTGGGCGATTCCATCGCTGTTGGTCTGTGAACCCATCATGATTGAGCTGTTCGGCCCCCACCAGTAGTACCACTGTCCGACGACGGACGCAGAAACAGAGGCCCCGCTGACTGCCGTTCCGTTGACATAGGAGGCCTTGACCGTGACCGTTGAGGTGGGGAACTCTGTTATGTTCTTTGTCTGGATGGTGATCTGCTGTGGGCCTGTGACGCTCAGGACGGCGTATCCGTACTCTGAGGAAGGAGGGCGGCAATAGGGGATGACTATCGGGGTGACGACAGACTTGTTGGATTGGATCGCCGGCAGGGCGACGCCGGACCCTTGGGAGGTGCTTCCCTCGAGTGGGCAGGCGTATCCTATGCCGTTGTAGTACTCTGTTGCGCTTACTGTGAACAGGTACCCCCCGCCGGGGAGTTCGAAAGCGGCTGCAGGGTATGAGGTCTGGTACGAAGCCACGAGGCTGCCCGTGAGATTGTATGCCGCGAACTGAAAGCTGTACGGCTTCGGTGATGTAGTCGTGACAAACACTTGGACGCTGTTGTAGGACTCGGCTGAGCTCGGTACTGCGAAGGCGGTCCCCGCGAGGAGGAATGCCATCGAAAGGACCAGAACTCTAGCCTTGGTTCTGTCTGACATCGTTCTCGGTGAAGGTCTGGTTGCTCCGTGGATATTCCTACTGAGGCGAACGGGGCGTTTCAAGGCGTAGAACAGGGGCCGTATCAATTCGGGCACAAACAATAACAAACTGGCGGTAACGGGAGGGCCATGGAGTTCGATGAGACCGTACGTCGACGGCGGATGGTCCGGCACTTCGGCTCGGGACCTGTTTCAAAGGAAGCAGTGGACAAGATCCTGGAGCTGGCCCAACACGCCCCGAGTGCGGGGTTCAGCCAGGGCAGTGCCTACATCGTTGTCACCGACCTAGAGCTCAAGAAAAAGGTCGCAAGACTGCAGGGGGAAGAGGATTACCACTCTACGGGGTTCCACCGTTGGATTTCCGAGGCGCCGGTCGCCATAGTCGCGTGCGTTAGCGAGAAACTCTACCATGACAGGTACAACGAACCCGACAAGTTGGATGAGAGCGGGAAGGAAATAGAATGGCCGACCCCCTACTGGTTCTTCGACATCGGCGCCGGCTGCATGATCGTTCTGCTCGGAGCGGTGGACGCCGGCCTCGCGGCCGCGTTTTCGGGCGTGTTTGATGTCAAAGGGGTGAAGGAGCTTCTCGGTATCCCTGCCCACTTCCACCCGGTCGGGGTCATTTCAATCGGTCGTGGTGAGGAAGATGTTCGGTCCCCATCTTTGAAACGTGGAAGACGGAAATGGGGCGATGTGGTGCATTACGAGAAGTGGTGACTGGGGCCGCTTCCTGCGGCTCTTGACTTCGGGGTGGGCGTTTGGCCACCCGCACGCTTCGAAGGTGTGGGTCAGCTCTTCGACGTCGTGGCGTGCGTTCGTCATCTCTTTAGGTGGTGGAGGCCGGCTTCGGCGGGGGCGGTCGAACTGTGGGTCGTGACACTCGGTTCGTAGGGGCGCTCTTCGATTGGGACGGCGTCCTCCTCGATTCCCTTGGTGCGAGCTTCAGGGTCTACAACAAGATCCTTGTGCACCTCGGAAGCAGGCCGCTGACAGAAGGCGAGTTCATGAGGTTCCAGAGCCCGAACTGGTACGAATTCTACGAGAAGCTGGGGATTCCCGAAAGCTTGTGGAAGCAGGTCGATGGCGAGTGGGTCCGGCTTTACGAGGAGGAGGCCACCGGTCTGCATGCCGACGCGCTCCCGTGCCTCAGGAAGCTTCGGGCGTCTGGGTTCAAGCTCGCGCTGGTGTCCAACGGCTCCAAGGTCCGGGTCGCGTTGGAACTGGGAAGGCTTCAACTCGCGCCCATGTTCCAATCAATCGTGTGCGGAGAGAGGAAGGAAGAGCTCAAGCCCTCGCCGTTAATGATTGAACGGACGCTGCGGGCGCTTGACCTGCGCTCTTCTGACGTGGTATATGTCGGTGATGCTCCCGCCGACATCCAGGCTTCGAAGCGCGCGGGCGTCGTTTCCATTGCGATTGCGAGGGGCGCCATCCTGGCGAGTCGACTGAGGGCGGAGGATCCTGACTATGTGTTCAGTGACTTGGGGGAGATGACAGATTTCTTGACGCGTGCGAAGTGAGCCTGCCCGCTACCTTTCGGCTACTTGGGTGGGCTTCAGGTAGACCCGCCTGTACACCCAGGAATTTCCAAACCTTTCCCGCTTGATGTACTGCTTGTCTGCGAGGCGAGCGAGGTAGGTTGAGATTGTGCTTAGCTTGACGGGCTGGCCGTACTTGTCTTCGAACTCCCTGGCGACGTCGGATGACGAGAAATCTCCTGCTGCAAACGTAGTTTCCAGGAGCGTCTGCACCTTGCCAAAGAATGTCCCTTCGTCCGGTGCTTTGGGAGAGTGCTCCAGGGGCACGTCCATGACCTCGAGCATATCCATGGCCTTCATCAGCTTGTCACGGGAGACGGTACCTTCCAGGGCCAGAGTATACTTGGTCCCTTCCTCGTCTTCCAGTTCTATCTTGATCCGTTTTCGCAAGTTACGGCCCCGCCGTTGCCTCCCGGCCCAATAAAGCCGTGTCTGGTGTGAACTTGTGAACAAGGGCATCGGTTAGTTTGACAATGATTTGATACGGTCTTGGCTGTTCACTGGCGTTCACAGGGCGGCGATGGCCAAGAGCTTTGGACAGGCTCCAATGGAAACAAAGGGGTCGGATTCGGGCGTTTCACAGCTCTGTGGCGTTGGCAGGCTCCAATGGAAACACAGGGGTGTCTTCTGCGTCTTCGCGCCTGGTCTCTTCACCCGTGTTCACTTGGTGCCCCCGCCCCACCTTTTCCAGTGGAACTTGTTTTTCGCTTTGATCGTGTCCCTTCTTCGCCGGACGCCAACCAATTGCGTCTTCGCTTAGACCTCAAAGCATATCCACCAAGGACTGCCAACCGAGAACGGGCTCTTCTACTAACGTAATCTAACCTAGACAATAAGGGCTTTCTACAGTGGAAAGAGAGGAAAGGTAGGGGAGCGGGCCCCCTTCGCTCTAAGATTGAGATCTAGCCAGAGGTGGATGTCGAGCCCTCACCAGCGGGCTGGGTACCCTGCGACAGGCGACGACGACCCGCGTCCGTCAGCTGATAGACAAATGGCTTCGTCGAACTGTTCCGCCCAACGAAACCGCGCTCGAACAACCCCTTCATGAGTCGGGCCGTATGCTCACGCGACTTCACCAAAGCATCTGTAAGTTGCCGAGTGTTCTTCTGGCCCTCACCGAGCAACCTGAGAACCGCCAATTGCGTCTCATCAAGCGCGATTGGTGCCGGAAGCGGCTGTGACTCGGGCGATTCAGGCCGTGACTCGGTCTGTGATGCTGATTGTTGCCCCTGTTGCACCACTGGGGGCGGCCAAGTCACATCCTTGGGTTTCTCATCTCCGGGGGGCCGCGGCTCGGGAGCGAGCGGCGTTGGGGGAATCGGTGGCGAAGTCTGGGCCACCGCGGCAGCCATCATCCGGGACTGGATTACTTCCAGCCGGCCCATGACATCAAGGATGCGCTCGTCCTGCTTCTTCATTCGCTGCTCGAGGGCCATCCAGAGATCATGGCTCATGTCGGACGAGGCATTGATTGTCTGAGAAACTCGGCGGTACCTGACCATCAGGCCGACCGCAAGAGCAACGAAGAACCCCGAACCCGCCAGAAGAACCAGAGTCACAAGATCATCGGCGAGAGCCATCGACACGACGTCACATCACGAAGTGATTTAAGCGTGATGGCATCACAAAACGATGCGACGCAACAAGGCCCCAAGCAGCTGTAGGAAGCGCTCTGCCTCCTCCTCAGACAGTTCCCTGGCACCTCCCCCAACCAACTCAAACAATCGCCTGGCATCCTCGACTTTGATTGCGCCAAGCCAAAGCGCTACGACGACTGTTGCTAGGGACTTTCTGACATTGGACTTGGCCTGAGAGACAGTACGATAATAGGATCCTATTGAAACGGGCCCACCGGCATTCCCTCTTCTACGGCCTTGAGACGCAATCGAGGCCCCATCCTTGAGTCTGATTTCGCCGGAGGCAACATGGAGGTAGCTTGATAGCGACTCGAATTGCCTTGAAGTCAACGACGACTGATCAACCAACCTTTCGAGGAAACCCATCTCAGCGCCCTTTATCCAAACTTGTATTAAGCCTTCCAGACGGCACGTTTCAACTAATTGCATTTTCTGCCAGTAGACTATGCAGAATCTCTACGCACAGCGTAAGACTCCTAAAGAAATTCAACGCACTCCTTCCACGGCGTGAGACGCGCTTTTATTTACTTCAGAAAACAGACGAACGGGCGAGGCCTATGGGCAGGAGAAGGAAGAAGACTCTTCGGGTTATTCATCGAACGCTGCCGAAGGTCTTTGCTTGTCCTCGATGCGGCCTGATCTCGATAAGAATCGCATCACAACAGGATGAGGAGTCACAGGACACCGTGTTCCGGGTCACATGCGGCAACCCCAACTGCCCATTGCACGCAGGACGGGAAATGCGCTACGCGACCAAGCGGGCCGACATAGACGTCTACAACACCTTCGTCGACGACTATGCTAGGGCCGGAGCATGAGTTGAACTCACCGGGTCCGGTTGAGAAGTACCTCATTGAAAGGGCAAGGAAAGGCGCGATTTGCGCAGCCCTGATTGACCCAGAGGATTTCTCTCCGAACCAAGCCGCCGACGCCGCGGCCAAGGCCGCCGACGCAGGCGCATCGCTAATTCTGGTCGGAGGATCGACCCTGGCGAACCAAGGACGGCTTGACCAAGTTGTCAGGGCCGTGAAAGGTCACACGAAGTCACACTTAAATCACGCGGCGTCACGTAACGTCCCCGTCGTTCTGTTCCCTGGGAATATCACCGGCGTCTCAAGGTTTGCAGACGCCATCCTCTTCAGCTCGCTTCTCAACTCGACTAATCCGTATTTCATCATCGGAGCTCAGGCTCTCGGTGCGATCGAAGTCCACAAGAGCAAGATCGAGAGCATCCCCATGGGCTACTTGGTGTTTGGCACCTCTAGCGCGGCGGCGTTTATCGGTCAGGCTAACGCCCTTCCTACATCCAAACCCAACCTTGCCGTGATTTATGCCTTGGCGGCACAGTACCTAGGCATGCGGACCCTATACCTGGAGGCTGGAAGCGGCTCGGGAGAGCCGGTGCCGCCCGACACAATTCGCGCTGTGAGAAAGGCATACGACGGACTTCTAATCGTCGGCGGTGGCATCACATCGGCCGAAGCCGCGGCCAAGGCCGCCAAGGCCGGGGCGGACATCCTCGTCGTAGGCAATCTCCTCCAGTCTCCCGGATTCGAAGTCACACTCAAGCAGATTACGAAGACGCTGAAGATACGATGACTGGAAACAAGGCGGAACGGCCTTGAAGATAACTTACACCCCATACCAGGAACTCATCATCCACGAGATCATCGAACAGACCAACTCGAGCGCTTTCTTCGAAGACATCGTCAGGCTCGCCCTTAGTGGTCCGGTCCAAGTCCAACCAAGCATAAATTGGGTGGACGGAATCGCCTTCTTCATCGCGCCCCTCCAGCCAACCCCGGAGGTCGTCAAGGAGAACCTAGCTGGCAGAGTGCACTACGGGAGCGTTCTCTTTACGAGGACCGAATACCGACCTCAAATAACGGTCAAAATCGGGAGCCAAGACTACACAGTAAGACTGCGCAAAGCAGAGGACAACCCCACCCTGGTTGATTTGGCGGCGTACCTCAAGGACTTCAAGGGCACAGGTCGGGCCAGATCCCAGTAGCCGCAGCCCACGGACTGGACGGCCACCAACAGGCCTATGAGAGACGACACCAAATCAAACGCGTAGACTTTGAACTACTGCCCCAACTGTGGAACTCCGCTCTCGACCGAACAGAACTTCTGCACCCTCTGTGGATTTGACCTTCGTCTGCAGGCTGGAGCGAAGCCCGTCCCCGCCCTTGACGAGGCGCCAGCGTGCGGCCTCGCCAGAAACGCGGTCTTCTATGTGACCCAGGATGGGCTGCTCGGCGTGGACATCGGCTCAGACTTTGCACTCGCGGTTGCCCTGTTCCTGCCATTGCCCCTACTCGCGGCAGTGTACTCAGCGACACAAGCGGGCGCTCTAGCGGTCTACGCCGTGGTGTGGCTGGCCGCAGCCGGCCTGCTCTACGACGAACTCAGGTGGCGGAGAGTGAAGAGACTGACAGGGCCCCGAGCCGAGCAACAACCAAGCCGAACTTCATGGTTTGTCCCCTGGCACTCCATCAGGATGGCTGATTGGAACGGCCGGACCCTCTGGTTCTCGAGCGACGACCCTCCGGTCAAAGCCTCGGTCACCTTCAACCAGAAGGACGCGCCGTACGTAGAACGGGACCTTTCCTCCAGAGGAATAAGATACTCCCTGAAGGGGTCTAGGCTCCCCCGCAAACTCACCCAGTTCTGGACACTTGCCATAGTCCTGTTCATCGCAAGCCAAGCCATCCTTATCTTGGCGGCAACGCTTCCTCTCCTTCCTGGCGAAGACCAGGTGTACACCACAATCTTGAACAACACACACTCCCAAGTCGTGAACGCGACCTTCTTCGACCAGTTCAGGGTAATCTACACCAACAACATCCAGGTGGCCTGGGGCGGGTCCCTGCCAGTTCTGGGAACCCTTTCGTTTGGCGTCGCGAGCTACAACACGGGGCGAGTGCTCCAAGTAATAGCCATGGGCGACAAGGTGCCTTCCGCCGTAGTCCTCATCTCATTGTACATCCTGCCTCACACGTGGTTCGAGGAGTTCAGCTATCCCATGGCGGCCGCAGCGGGCCTCCTAGCAATAACAACTTGGCGCTCGGTCACTCCCGAGGAATTCGTCCGAAGGCGGGGCCGTGGGTCCTCGAAGTTCCTGTTGGCCATGGGAGGGGTTTCGCTGACCCTAGCGGTGGCCGGACTCCTAGAAGTTCTCGCGGTATACATGCGCCTGGGCGTAGTCGTGTTGTGGGTTCCTCTTGGCTTCGGCCTCTATCTCACGACGAAGTGGATGAGAAGGCGGACTCAGGACGGTTCGCCGCCAGGTAGTCCTTAATTCCCAGCTCAGAACCGACACCCAGAGTTGTCATTTTCGGCCGACCTCGCTTGGGAGCGCGTCAAGACACTTGCTCCTTTCCCTGCCCGCTTGGACTCCTACTACAAGGACATCCTCTCCCAATACGAAGCCGCGCAGAGGATCGCCTCAATCGCACGGTCGAGGGGTTTGGACCCAACCGACATAATCGAGAGCAAGACCGTCTTCGACTTGGCTGACAGGGTGAACCAGATGCTCCGCCTCGACCAGTTCGAGGGCCTTGTGGACCGGCTACGAGAGCTCCTGCACACAACTTCGAAGGAAAGGGCCGCGCTGACTATCTCTCAGGAGATCGCCCTTGGTAAGTTCGGCGCACTCGAGAGACACGAGGCACTGAGCTACGGGGTGCGCGCTGGCCTCGCCGTCATGACGGATGGAGTGACAGTCGCTCCCCTCGAGGGGATTTCCGGAGTCAAGATCAAACAGAACGATGACAACAGCGATTACGCATCTATCTCCTACGCGGGTCCCATGCGCTCCGCCGGGGGGACGGAGGCAGGCTTCTCATTGGTCATCGCGGACCTGACAGCCAAGAAGCTCGGCCTGAGTAACTACAGGGCGCGGCAAGAGGAAATCGACCGCTTCGCTGAGGAGCTGCGGATTTACGAGCGCGACGTCGCGAACTTTCAGTACAAGGTCACAGACGAGGACATCAGACGCGCAATCTCCAACCTTCCTGTGGAGATAGACGGCATAGAGACGGACCCCATCGAGGTCGTGGTCCACAGGAACCTGAAACGGGTAGCCACAGACAGGCTGAGGGGGGGCGCGCTCCGCGTCCTCAACGACGGCGTCATCGGTCGCGCCAACAAACTCTCAAAGAAACTCGCCAGCCTCAACATCCAAGGCTGGGAGTTCCTCGGCCAGCTGAAAGGTGGGACCCAGCAAACCGCCAACGAGACTGAGAAGGCGGGCGCCCACTTCGAGGAAGTGATTTCGGGGCGAGCAGTCCTCTCAATGCCTCACAGCAAGGGGGGATTCAGGCTCCGGTACGGGCGGTCGATGAACACCGGCCTGTCCACCATAGGCATACACCCGGCCGTCGCAAGCTTGCTCGACTACCCCGTGGTGACAGGCACTCAGGTCAAAGTCGACACACCGGGGAAGGCGGCGACCATCGCATTCGTCGACTCAATCGAGGGGCCAACCATCCTGACAAAGGACGGTGACGTCATCAGAGTCTCAACCGTTTCACAGGCGGAGGAGGTGCATGACGCCTTGGCCAAGATCATAGACTTGGGGGACGCGCTAATCAGCTATGGTGACTTCTTGGAGAACAACAAGGCACTGCCCCCGTCACCCTACGTCTCCGAGTGGTGGGTGCAAGACCTCGCCAGGGCGTTCAACGGAATGCCAGGGGCAGCAGCTCTGCTCGCTG
>Ga0187771_10003000_pt1 | contig 11734 bp, 11 predicted proteins | sample 0116_SJ02_MP15_1_FD_133139 | JGI IMG/M metagenome (GOLD analysis project Ga0187771, IMG submission 133139) | Tropical peat soil microbial communities from peatlands in Department of Meta, Colombia - 0116_SJ02_MP15_10_MG | ecosystem: Environmental > Terrestrial > Soil > Wetlands > Peat | place... | reverse complement strand
TCGCTGCCGTTGTTAGTGCCGTCATGACACCATTTAAGTAAGCGCTGCTCCTGCCACCCGGTATGTACAAGATGTCTTCCGTCTCCAATGGTGGATCCGGTGCCTTGCCAGCCATGATCTGCTTCAAGCGAATTGGCAGTTCCTGAAGGCCATTTGATGTGCGTCGAATGATTCGACTCCTGTTCAAAGCTGCGCCGTGCACAGGGCCGGAGGCCAGCGCGAGTACTCGCATCACGGTCAATCCCTGGAAGTCTTTGACGTTCGAGTCGTCCAGCACATACCCGCCGGGCTTGACCACTTCACCCAGCACATACACAATGGGCGCCTTCGACACCGTAATGGCATCGCCTGGCATGATTTCGACATTCGCCTGCGCAGACTTGACGGGGTCATTAGAGAGAGTGACTACTGTTGGATTGTTTAACTGTCCCGGATGCGTAATTGTGACCTTACCAGCGGTCGGAGTCAGACCACCGGCTTGCTGAAACGCGTCGTAGAGGCGCCGAGTGCTCAGGGCAGGGTAGTTGCCGGGCTTGTTGACTTCTCCTACGACAGAAACGGACTGACTCGTAAATTCCTTGACGTAAACGGTAACGTGGGGGTTCTTAACGAATCGGCCCTCCACCAACTGCTTTTCGATGACCACCTGCGCTTCTTCGCTGGACAAGCCTGCTACGTGAGCTGGCCCAATCAGTAACAGATGGACATCGCCGGAAGTGTCAACGCGGACGTGCTGGGAGAGATCTGGCACCCCGTAAACGGCAATATCCAGTTCGTCGTCCGGACCGATACGCAGTTTGCGCGACGGTTCGCTCCTCGAAACGGCCGAAGATGATTGCTCGGCGGGGGGTGCCGATATTGTGCTCCGATCATTGGCCACATTAGGCGCAGGGTCTTGGGCCCAGGTGCCTGGCAGCATAGCCAGCAGCAGCGCCAGAACGGCAACGTGGAAACGGGTAAGAAAGAAAGTCGAAACAGGAGACTTACCAGAGTTCACACTGGATCCTTGATCGAGGTTTACGGAAGTTTAACATATGGGATCGAGACAATTTCAAGATAGTTTCAGAATTCCAAACGCTCCTGGTATCCCCGCCGTACTCGCCAGTCTTTTCCAACAATGCCGATCCAAATACACGTATGATGGCCGCACTCAAGAAAAACTCGTGCGTGATTTAGCATTCGAGGGCTGAGCTTACGAGATTAGGCAGATGGATGCAAATGCGGTGTCAAAGCATGCGCGTCCCGTAGGACCGTCATAGGCAGGGCGATGATCCTGGCCCGCCTTGCCCCGGTTTAGCCTGGGTATTCGCGACCGTGTACGGCTTAATTACAACGATGTCGGCCGACAAGACTGGCAGTGACACGTGGATGGTTTGTGGTCCCCGGCCGAACTTCAGTGGGCCGTGAACAACGCTGGCCACCGATTTCACTCTGAACGGAACTCGAATGGTTAGCCCCAGGTTATTTACCTCGCCATTATTCCAGTTCAGCACCGTGACCGCCGCGCCTGCGCTTGAGCAGAGCATCGGAGTCTCTACCATCGGTTCGGATGCCTCTACCGGCAACTGGATTGCAGCATCCTTTACGGGCGAGACGATCCAGTTCCGAATGACGGGCGAAAAGTTCCAGGGCAACATGCCACCCGCGGCACTCGATGACTTCACATACGACAGCCCGGGCAACCATGTGAAATGCACGATAGTCCCTTTACTCACGGTGCGACGTATAATCGCGGGCGAACCATCTTCAAAGTGCGCAACCACGTCGCCCTTGACGGGATTTACTAGAGTGTCCCGTGGCCCCCACGCCGTGGCGTCCAGAGAACCCGCTTGCACCTTTCCGAGTGCTTTGACGGCCCCTAAGTTCGAAATGAACACGCGCTCACGTTCCGGATTGTGTGCTCCTCTGAGGCCCGTGAGAATGGTGGAAGGTTCGTCATACCGGTCCATCGCCCCCGCGTTTGAAATGGCAATCAGCGTTCCGCCGCCTTCAACCCAAGTGCCCAATTCTTTCTGAAACTCTTCTGGGATATCCGGCTCCGTCACATAAACGACTCGGTATCGAGCCAGTCCTGAATGTGAAAGGTCCTCTTCCTCTATGAAGTCGACCGGAATATTTGCGTGCTGCAAAGCCAGATACAAGTCGGCCACCTCCGACATATAGTCGACCGTGGAGCGGTTGAGGTCTGTGTTGGTGGCATCGGAGATCTGCGTCGGGATCGGGATGCCCTTCGCGTCCCACATTTCGGAGCTCTTAGGAGAGAGAATGGCTACTCGAGCTCGCGGACGTTTTCCCGGCCACAGTACGTCCTCCGCAGCGCCGATCATAGCATTGGCCTGCGCCAGTTTTCCCAGCATTCCCAGCTTCTCAGAGTAACAATTTCCCGGGAATGTGTACTCCGGCCCGAATATATAGGAGTTGACAACTTTTGCCCCGCTGCCGATCAGAATCAAAATCTTCTGCATAATGCCATCTTCACGATCTCCAGCAGCGCGCGGGACTACGTATCCCCCGAAGATCACGCCCGACTTTTCGGCGGCGGAGCGGAGCTTGGATGCATAAAACGACCACTGATATGCCTGCGCATCGGAGAACCAGTCTTCAGTCCATAGTGCAGTGGAGCCGCGCAAGCGTCCAAATTCGAGCCAATCGTGGCCGCCCATTGCAGCGTCTGGTTTAGTCTTGACGGTATTATTCGCGACCGGTCCGGGCACGTACATTCGTCCCGCAAAGAAATTCCAGTTCGTCGAAATCGGGATGCCTGGATAGAAGGCGTTCTCCAATTCGCGTGTAGAGTGGGCAAAGTAATTCGCCGAATCCCAGGAAAAGAATCGTTGGGTCCAGTAGAAAAGCCGTTTGGTGGGCAAGTCCGTCACAGCACTGCGACCAACTGGCGCAACCGAGTCCCAAGCGGAAGAGCCTAGATCTCGTAGAGTCAATCCGTTCGACTGGAGGTAGTCGCGAAATCGTTTGTTGGCTTCGGCATCCTCGAGCATGCGGTATTGCGCCGGATAGTACCATCCAGGCTCGTCGGACATTGCGAATATGGCGATGTCTTTCGGCACGAAACCGTTATCCAGATAGGGCTTCGCCTGCTTTATCGCCCATGTAGCTAAAGATTCTGGCGGCTTAGCACCAGGCAAGGGGCTTGAAAATGCATAGCCAGGGGGCGAGTAGACCGCCCAACCCGTGCGACTCACGCCCGCTTGACGTAGCAATTCCCTCATCGGTGTGTTCCACGGAGCCATGATGGTAGTGAAACCTGCGCGCGAAAGGTTTTCGAACCCTTCCTTCCAATCGATTCGATCGTCATCTCCGCCAATGAAGCGATCAACGAGGACAAAACTCCTCGGCTTCTGACCCTGTGTTAAGCGTATATCTCGCAGCGCGTTCCAGTATCTTCGGTTGTACACAGCCATCGTTGCAGCGTGAGCAGCCCTGTCGGCACCATCACGCCACAACAGAATGCCCATGTTTGGGCCGAACAGGCTGAATTCGAGGGGGACGACCTTGCCCGTTTCGTCAAAACTCAACTCTGCGACAACGAGGGTTGGATCGGAAATGCCGTTTATTTGAACTCTTACAACTAGGGGCCAATCTTTCAGGTAGACATTCGGATAGAGCTTTAGCGACTTGGACACTTGGGGGGCGTCATAAACCAACCATGGCGACCAATTCGGCCCGTCTGCTTCGGCAGTCACGGTCTGAAGGTGAATCGGAAACTTGTGGCCTGCGGGTTCCTTCCCACCAACTGAAATGACCCGGACCCTAATTCGAAAAGTGGGCACATCAGTCACCTGTAATGCAAGAATACTTGGGGTAATTGAGCAGAGGAACGATAGTGCCAAGAGGCTGCGAATTGGTGCCACAGAAGCACACCGCGGATTTCTGACGAGAATTGCGATCCCATTCATAAACTTTGGAGACACTTGTCAACCCCCTTGGCACTTCGGGGTTGGGAGTGCGGATCCTACCCCCGGAAGGTCTTTTGCCAGATATATACGCAATCGGAGCCCAAAGCGAGCGGTCTTCGCAGCACGAAAATTCTGCCGTCGGACTTTGATCTTAACTGACGGTGACGGCCGCTTTTTGCAGGCATGGCCAACGCGCATCGCTTATCGAGGTCTCCAGGCGCTCGCTAACGGCAGAGTGTGTCTGCTCGAACCACGATCTTAACTGAAATCTCTGCTCTTGCGACGTCACGTAAGCCTGTAATTGCCGATTCGAGTAGCATTCCAGGAAGAGAGGCCTTCCCCGGTGTTCCCTGTCTGGCGGCGCGGCCAGTTGCGACCAACGTCGGGACCAACGTTCATGGGGCGCGAGATTTTGCGTCTGCAAACCGTACTGTGATGCTCTCCAAACGGAGAAGCAAGAACACCATCGCAGACCCCTCTCTGGGTTACACGGGCGAACGGTTTGCGGTGATGTTCTTGAAGGAAACAGCGTCACGACCCGATTCCAGACCAGTCATCGTGGTGTGAATTGTCATCATCCGAAAAGTATGCCTTGCACACAACAAACGGGGTTCGATACGAAAATTGACTGACCCGCAGTTTCCGCGGCCATCTGTTGAACCTTTCCGTGGCGCTGGAGTATGCTTGCGGCGCAGTGGAAGAGGAACTCGACCAATGTAGCTCTTCGATGACTTTCTAGGAGGGAACGATGTTTCAATCCAAGATTGCAGAGTGGTCGTACTACCTCGGTTGCCTCAGCGCGGTAGTAGCGATCGTTTACCGGGCATTTTGGTTCGGCGCGTTGGGTGCACGCCTTTTCGGTGCCCCGCGTATCCTACCCCATCACTTCGTGGAGCTTAGCGTTCTACTGTTGGTGGTATCAATCGCCAGTGGTGCGCGCGTCACGGTTCATCGCGGGTGAGCCAAGTGGCGGGGGATGATCCGGCGCTGAACCCCACACATCCTGGCTGAGAGTGTTACGGACATCACTACAGTTTTGTCGACGAAAACGCTCGGTCCAGAATTGGAGGCAAGTAGCGGGCGGCTCTTGCTCTTCGTATGGGTCGACATAAGCACTCTCCCCATCCGGGCAAACTGCGCAGTGCCACTCATGCCGACCTTTTCCTATCATCCAGTGTTTCAGGGAACATTAGCTCTAAGCGTTCCTGCGCTCCCTGGTCGCCTTCCATGGCAAGGGGGATGAGTTTGAGTCTTGCTTGTTCTTCTGTCAATGGCGTGGCGGTGGGCTTTTCGTAGGGCTTCCGACCCTTGTTGCCTTGCTCGTCCATTTTTGCGGCTCCAATGAACAAATTGCCGAGCGGGAAACCAAATCGCCGTACACAATCCAGTTCGTTCACGCTCTGTTCTCATTTTTGTCACGAAAGCCGGAAAGACACTTTCAAACGCTTAAGCCGTGAGGCCAGCCAGTCGAATAGCCGTTTGGTAAGAAGAAGCAAGCATGCTGCCGAGATCAATATGACGAAGGGGCGCACGCACCATTCTCTGTTCTTCGGTTTTGTCCGCTCCTTTTCCCGCGGCTCCCGCTAGCCCGGTGGACTTTTCTTGCAGAATATCGAGAGAGAAGATTGCAGCTCTGGGCTGGGAATTGTTATAGTTCTCCGGCCAGGTTTCACTTTGAGTGTGCAGTCACTTTCGAGCAAGTTGCTTGGTTCGAGCCAGGGTTTAGTGTTTTCGCCAGTTTAGCCATAGCGGAGAGTCTAGTTGACGCCGTTCTATCTGATTTCTTTTACGCTGTCGCTGCTCTTCTCGTTCATCTTTACTTGGTGTGTGCGCAATCTCGCGACGGAGCGCGGCTGGATAACGTCTTCGATTCAGTATCGCGACCTGCACGAATGGCGGCCGTCGCGGTTGGGTGGAGTTCCCATATTTCTGTCCGTGCTGATCAGCGGTGCAGTTGCTTTGTTGGCCAGTCTTCACTTTCCGGCACTCGCTGCGGGCCTCTTAACGCGGACCCTTTTGACGGTTCTTGTTTCGGGCACTGTTGTTTTTCTGGTTGGCCTCTACAGCGATATCTATTCCCTCAGTCCGTACACGAAGTTTGCGGCTCAAGGGGTTGCCGCCATCATGCTGTTTGCTGGTGGCCTGAGGATTGTCGACTTGCCTGTGATGTTTGGTGCGCGGCATTTGGTTTGGTACGTTGGCCTTCCCATCACAGTTCTGTGGGTCATTGGGATTACGAATGCATTCAACCTGATCCTGGAGAGGCAGGCCGCTGTTTCGGCTCTCTTTGCGACGCTTGTCGTTTTTGTGGTGGCAATGTCCGGTGGTTTGTCACTGGTATCGCTGTTTACTATTGCCATGGCCGGAGCCATCCTTGGGTTTCTCGGTTTGAGTTTCAGTCCGGCGAGCATCGCTCTCGGGGACAGCGGGAGTTTCTTCATCGGATTTCTGCTTAGTGCCTTGGCATTGGTGGGCGCCCAGAAGGCGTCCGCGGTCATTGCAGTCGCCATTCCGGTCGTCTCTTTCGGCCTGCCAGTTCTTGAGACCACGGTGTCGAATTTGCGGCGCTTGATTAGCGGTCGCCCGGTATTCACGGCCTATCGTGAGGACATTGATCAGAAGTTGTCGCGACCGAACGCATCGCTGCGGCAAGTTCTAATAGCGCTCTATGCGGTGTCGGCTCTGTTCGCCTTGTTCAGTCTCTCTCTGCTCCGGCCTGGGGGGAACACCCTGGCCTTGGTGCTGCTGGTGATAGGCACGTGCATTTGGTTTGGCATCCAGCGCTTCGGATATCTCGACTTCTCGGAAGGTCACACTGTTGCGCAATGCACTCGCGAACAGACGAGTAAATGTGGCAATGATCTTGCAATTCGTCAGGCCACCGAGGAATTGAAAGGTGCCAGCGATTACGCTCGGGTGTGTGACATCCTGCGATCCGCCTTTTCTGCTAATGACTTTGACGGGTTCGAATTGAGAGTCAATACTTTCGCTGATCAGCCTTCCAGAGGTGGCGACAGGTGCTGCGAGTTGGAACAGGAAGAGAGTTTATATTTCGAGTGGAGTAAGCCTGGACCTCCCGACTTTCGCGATGGTCGGGCGGCTTGGAATCTTAGGTTAGAGTTGTCCACCAGTGCCCATCGATGGCTCGGGTCGATGAAGATCTATCGGTTCTATACGGACCGCCCTCTTCTTGTGAACGCAAGTCTGTTGACCTCGGGTTTCCCGGTGGTACTGGCGGATGCGTTGGATCGCGCTCTCGTATCCAAGAAGGATCCGGTTTCCGAAGTGGACAATCGGTTAGTAATTCGTGACAGCCAAGGCTAGTTACAGTTAGTTAGCTCGCTCACACGTGCACCCGTGCTCTGTTGGTGCGCAAAGAATTGCGCATCGTGACTAGCCGGGCGACAACTGCTTGACGGCTGCGGTGCGCCCCCGTTCACTGCACAGTCGTGGCGCAAACGATTCGCGTTTTCGAGTTGGGTAGCGTGCTCTCCCTGTCACCGAGCTGCCACAAGGTTCATCAGGGCTTGCGAAACCTTTTGAATTTGGGTGGTAGGTATTTCGGCATACAGGGGTAGCGACAGAACTTCCTTTGCCGCTTTCTCGGATTCGGGAAAAGCTCCTGGGAGATATCCTAGATCGGCATATGCGGGTTGCATGTGTACCGGCAAGGTGTAGTGGACAGCAGTCTGAATTCCCTCCGCGTACAGCGCCGCTTGTAAGCCGTCACGGTCTTCCGTTCGCAGGGTGTAGACGTGATACACATGCCGGGCCCATGGCATCTCTCTCGGACGTTCAACTCCACAATCTGCTAGCAATCGGTTGTACGTGCTGACCGCAGCTCGGCGAGCATCCGTCCATTGCTCAAGGTGGCGAAGCTTCACGCGCAGAATGGCGCCCTGCAAGCTTTCCATCCGGTAGTTGTATCCACGAAGCAGGTGATGATACTTGCGATCCTGCCCCCAATCGCGCAACATGCGGATCATCCGCGCATATTTCGTGCTGGTGGTTGTGACCGCGCCGCCCTCGCCATAAGCGCCCAGGTTCTTGGTGGGGTAAAAGCTGAAGCAGGCGATGTCCCCAAGGCTTCCCACGGGACGCCCCTTATACTTCGCGCCGTGTGCTTGCGCAGCATCTTCGATCACAATCAGCCCATGATGTCGCGCCACTTCCAAAATCGGATCCATGTCGGCAGGTTGGCCATAGAGATGAACGGGTAGGATTGCTTTGGTGCGAGGCGTAACAGCGGAGGCAACGGATTCGGGATTCATAGTGAACGAGTGCGGATCGATGTCCACTAGTACCGGCCGTGCTCCAGCGTATAGGATCGCCGCCACGCTAGCCACGAACGTGAAGGGCACGGTGATCACTTCGTCGCCGGGCCCCACTCCCGCGGCCAATAATGCCAAGTGCAGAGCGCTCGTTCCGGAATTGAGCGCAATGCACTCCGGCGCGCCGCAGTACGCCCCGAACTCCTGCTCAAAGCTGGCCACTTCGCTGCCCAGGACGAACTGGCTGCGCTCCAGGATCCCGGTGATGGCAGCGTCAATCTCAGCCTTGATGCTCTTATACTGTGCTTTCAAATCGAGATACTGCACTTTGACGGGAGGATCTGTCATTTGCAAATCCGGGAGATGTCGCGCTCTCACGAGGCTAGTCTGACCTCACGGGCGCATGCACACACAATAGACCCTTTCTGGAGACCGAGCAGTCTGGACGATACAACAGGATTGTGTATCGAATCAACGTCCTGTTCAGACGGCGCTTTTGCGTGCGTACTACCTGCAGTCTTTTCTCCGAGTGGAGGACTCACGGAAAAAAGCCTCCCCAGGGTCACGCTGAACGCTCGTGTTTCTCATCGTTGCTACCGTTACGGACGGGTCGGATCTGCCTGACGTCTCCTGTATACTCAGGTGTCGGAAAAAAGATCGGTCGATAGTGACGCTCCTCGCACGTGGAACACCTGACCAATTGGAGGAGGAAGAGCACACAAATTCGGTCCAGCCACGTGAACGGCTCTCTTCGCGAGCGGAAAACTTCATCCTCACCGCAATATGGGCAGCGCATCCATCCGACTCTCCGCAGGGCCATGAGACTTATCCCTTTCGGTTGTAACTCTAACCATTCCCATCGCATCGGATTGTCTTTCTTGCCGTTTGTTACAAAATCCGAACACGCCTCGCCATCGGTTGCATTCAGGGGAAATTATTATCGGCAGGATACGCCGCGAGTTGTGGCTCTTTGTCGTGGAGTAGAGAAATTCCCGATTGTTGTAATCAGATGTGGGTGTTGAAAAAGTCGATCTCTGAAAAACACTCAGAAAAACTTTGCGCTAGCGCGCCCTACAAACGACGATCTCGATTTTTCTAAACATTTTCTATCCCCCAAATTTCGGCTGTTTCGGGGGTAACTGGACCTTTTCAACACCCACAGACGGTCTCACTTGACGTAATCAGGTTCAGCATGACGGCATACCGTCACAACCGAGCATGAAAACGGATGTGTACTAGGCGCACAACGCCAGCTGCCGCTGCCGACCAAGCTCGGGATCATCGCACTAGCGCGGTAGGCGACGTGGTATTCGAACAGCGCTCCTGTGCTGTCAGGATAGGCCGCAAGCGGATTTCTCTGTCTCTTGGTCAGGCCGGACTGTTCAAGGTGCTTGTTGACAATGCTGGACGCATTATGACCGCTGCCGATCCTTGCCGCTCATTCCAATGGAACTGTGAGTGCTTTAGAAACAAAATTGCGGACCTTAGAAAGAAACTTGGACGCCGATATCGGAAGCGGATCGTCACTATCAAGAATGCTGGGGTCATGTACAAGGCGGCCCAAAGAAAACATATTGGTGACGAACTAACTGCCTCGATCCAAGCCAGCATTTTGGCAGAGCCGCTCTCCCCGATTTAAGCAGTTGCGACAAGTGCATCTGTACTCCAAGAAGCCGGGACGTGCCGTGTGAGCGCAGTCGCGGCAGACAAACCGGCCGTCTTTGTAGGCGATCATCGGCCTGAACTCAACTCCCCGTAGGCAATAAGGGCAGCGAATGATCAATATTGTGTCGGTTGGAGGAGGCTTTTCCATTCACAGTGCCCGCACTAGCGGAGCACGGATAATTCCAAAGGAGTAGGTTGGTCAATTCCATTGTGGTTTGAAGGGCTGATGCGAGTTTCAGGGCTTGGAGGATGCCGACATTTCGGCGAAGTGTGCCGATGTATCGGCAGAAAACGGCTGATGCCCAACGGCGCGACACTGACGCGTTTGTGTTGATCCGCAAAGCACGAGGTCTCCTTTTACCCGAATCGATGGTGGCATGGGGCGGTGGGGTGGAATTGAACCAACCATCTCCAGGCTGGAAGACAGCCCAAAACGCATCTAACATCGTGCCATGGAAGAACATTTCAGGGAGCTCATAGATCAGTTGCTCAGTGCAAAGGATCTGGGAAGAGCCCAGGCTATTGCCGTCGAGTTGCAGTGGGCAATCTACGAATATGTAGATCGACTCAAAGAGGTGCATTCCAAAGAGGTGCGTTCCGACGATCCGCAGTAAGGCTCAGCAACGCAGTACTAGGACAAACTACCCTGGCGGTCCCGGATTGCGCCGCCTTATGGCTGCCTCCCACTTCGGGAAGATGTATTTCGGCCCGCGGCTTCTGACTAAACTGCGAACCCTCAAGCGGACAGTCTCCACACGTCTTCAACGTCAGTCTCGTGGGCGATCCCCTTCATCTCTAAGAGCCGCAACGACCGGCGAATGCGTCGGGGTAATTCTCTCAGCCGATAGGCTGCTTCGGCAACCTCGATCAGAATGAGGCCGCGAACTGCTGTATTCATTCGACCGTATTCTACGATTTCGCACGCAAGTTGCTCCCTCTCTTCCGGCGACTGGCGTCGGAACGCTTCCAGCCGTTCCACTATGAAGTTCTGTAATCGAAGAAGCATCTCGGTTGGGAAGGCTACCGCAGGTCAAGGTGCGAATTAAACAAAAGTGCTGCCATGTTCCGTTTCCGTAACAAGAACCGATGTTTCTGCTTGTTACGGGGCGACTGTCTTGATTCAACACCTCAACACGGATTCACGAGTGCCCGCGCGCGGGAACCCTCTGAATTGCTGGGCGCTGAGGTCATGCTGTTCGGATTTTGTAACGGAGAATCAGGGTAGTAAACAAGAGGCGCGGGAATGCCGCCACACTCAGATGAGCACGTGAAGCGCAGTCGCGGTTCGCGGCGGCCCCCAGGGACCCCGAAGGCTGAGTGGGCCGCCACGACCGTGCAAAAGGCGTCACCCGGGTTCAAGGTAACAACGAGCTGGTCACGGTTTACAGCTATGGAGAAGGAAGTGGAACAGCGTGCATTACAGGCGTTTCTTATGACCCGCGACCTCAGCTTGGTAACACGCTTCACAGATGTGTGCAGCGAACTTGGTGTGGAAGTGCAGACGAGCACCCGGAGTGACCGAATTCCCGAAGAGCTAGGCAGAGAAAAATACGAGGCTGTTCTTATCGACTTCGACACGGTGCCCAACCCATTGCCAATACTCACCGCCGTGCGGCAGAGCCCCTCAAATAGGAACGCGGTCATCTTTGCTGCCGCCACGGAAACCGGCGTTAGGCAGCAAGCGCTGACAAACGGCCTAAACCTTCTGTTCCAGCGCCCTTTCGACGCCAAGGAGATGAGGCGAGTCTTACACGGTGCCTATGACCTCATGGTTCGAGAACGAAGGCGCTATTTCCGCTGCGCGGCCGAGATTCCGGTTCTCCTCATTCGGACCCGCTCAGGGGAAAGCTGTAGGTGTACGACGATGAACGTGAGCAGCAGCGG
>Ga0187771_10002999_pt1 | contig 11735 bp, 13 predicted proteins | sample 0116_SJ02_MP15_1_FD_133139 | JGI IMG/M metagenome (GOLD analysis project Ga0187771, IMG submission 133139) | Tropical peat soil microbial communities from peatlands in Department of Meta, Colombia - 0116_SJ02_MP15_10_MG | ecosystem: Environmental > Terrestrial > Soil > Wetlands > Peat | place... | reverse complement strand
GGGCGACACCGTTCACATCGACGTGGTGGACCGCTTCGGCAATATGTTGGCTGCGACGCCCTCCGGCGGCTGGCTGCAGAGTTCTCCAGTGGTGCCCGGACTCGGCTTCTCGATCTCGACCCGAGGCCAGATGGGTTGGCTTGAGCCTGGTCATCCTTCCACTGTCCGGCCAGGAGCGCGGCCTCGCACAACGCTGACCCCGACTCTGGTGACCCGCGACGGCGAGGCCTATCTTGCGATGGGGACGCCTGGCGGCGACCAGCAGGACCAATGGACGCTAGCCGTGCTGATGAGGCATCTCCATCATGGTCTTGACCTCCAGGCTGCCATCGACCTACCGCTGTTCACTAGCCGGCACTTTCCGCAATCGTTTTATCCCCGCACGATCGAGCCAAATCGGCTGCTGGTGGAGGAGCGGTTCGGTGAGGCCACCATCGCCGCTCTCCGACGCCGAGGACACGATGTGCTCGTGCAAGGTCCGTGGGCGCTGGGGCGCGTGTGCGCGGCTGGAAGGAAGGACGGCATGGTCATCGCCGCGGCAACGCCGCGCCTAATGCAGGCCTATGCGATTGGCCGATAGCGGGTCTCAGGAATTGCCGCTGAGTAGCACCGGGATGAGGAACGCTCCTAGCAATAGACCGATTCGTTCGTCTTCGGGCCGGTACCAGCCAGCTTGATGAAGGAGATTCATCGTCCCCACGCAGCGGCCGTCGAACACGAGGGGAATGTTGAGGACCGATTCGAGGCCCAACCCTAAGATCGTCTCATGGTCATCGAAGGCCGATCGGATGTCTGCGGCCCCGTTACCGCGAAAGACTTTCATTTCACCCAATACCCTATTGGCCCACGCAGTCTCCTTCTTTTGCTTTCGGGCGCCGGTGGGATAAGCCGAGGGAAGATTGCTATGGATTCGCAGGACTTCTGAACGACTGCTGTCCAAGCGCATGATGGTGAAGAGTCGATGCCCGATGGTCTCACCACTGAGGCGTTCGAGTGCATGACAGATGGAGAGAGGTTGGTTCGTCGCTCGTAACGCCTCGGCGAGCAGGCTCAAATCGTCGACCCGGAGCTCGCGGGTCGATGCCGTGTTAAAAAGCATGCGTTATATTCCCCCAGTCAGATCCCCAGGTTGACCTGTGTACCGAAAACCAATGAGCATTTGTAAACAGGAAAACGCTCATTTGGGCTTTAGGAGTCGGGATTCTTAAAACACCCGTCAGGATTCACATGTTAGCTTCGATAATTGACTTACGCGCGGCTGGAAAACCTCTCCAGGGCGGCGAGTTCTCGCCATTCGACATCGATATCGCGCTGATAGATTTCGTGCCGTAGAAATTGCAGCTCGGCATCGCGATTATCGACGCCGACATCAACGTACCACGATCGCGGCCGACTATGGTAGTCATCGTTTAGCGATGTCTTTGCTTGGCGGCCACAGGCGGCCTCCCTAGTCCTCTTCCGGATCGAGTCCGCGTGCGAGCAGCGCAGAACCGCGGGCGCGCGCCCACCAGTCGGTGACGGCGGCCGCCCAATATTTCGCCGTAGCTAACGCGTTCGACTTCGACCTGCCGTGGCGTAGTTTTGCGGCGATTGACCACGCATCGGCGTCGACCGGCCGTCGCTGCTGCTTTCCCTAGTACCACCTTTGCGCCGGCCTCGGCGCAATCAACTAGTGGCTGGCATCCCAAGCCTGCGTTGCGGTTCAGTCGGCAGCACGATCACCTTGGCACCTAGTTTTACACGGTTGTAGAGGTCAATGACGTCGTGGTTGGTAAGGCGAATGCAGCCACTCGACACATGCTTCCCGATGCTGGTCGGGACGTTGGTGCCGTGGATACGATACTCCGTGCCACCGATATACATGGCGCGCGCGCCGAGCGGATTGCCAGGCCCGCCCGCCACCATGCGCGGCAGGTAAGGTTGGCGCTCAATCATTTCTGCAGGCGGGTACCAATCTGGCCATTCGGCCTTACTAATGATCGATTTCACGCCTGACCACGTGAAACCCTGCCGGCCGACGCCGATGCCGTAGCGGATGGCCTTGCTGTTCCCAAGCACATAATAAAGAAAAGTGTTTTGGGTATCGATAATAATTGTACCGGCTGCTTCGCGGGTCGGATAGTCAACGGTCTGCTTTTGCAGACGCACAGGAAGTCGTGCCGTTTCGTCGTCGGCAGTTAGTTGATCCTCCGTCGTTTGCGGCACCGGTTGGCTCAGCACCACCGGTGGTCGCATGATTAGAAATGTGTCTTGCGCGGGCGCCGGTCAGCACGAGGTCGCGGCAGCGATCAATGCAGTGAAAGAGCCAATAAATTGGCTAAATTTCGACATGCCCCACTCCTTACAATGAGGGGACCTATAGTCTTTTGCCAGCCCACCAAGCTTAGTTCACTGAAGTTGGTCAAACGTCTGTTGCCCCTTGGTACAATGCATCTAGGTACAATCGAATCGTTGAGATTGGCGGGCTAGTATTTCTTCACCGAGAAAAGGATGTGCGGTGGAGGATGCTATGAACTGGTCGCTTTATACTGCAGACCGCTCCACTCACTTGAAGATCGTGGTGGTTGGGCTTTCAGCGGCCTTACTAATTTCTGTAATCGGGATCGCGGCGACCGAGATTAATCCCGGCACCGATATGACGACCGCACGGGCCACCACGGTCATCAAAGCCGGCGCACCTTTGGTCTTTACTGACCGCGACGACACGATCGTTCGATAGAGCCGGCTGCGGGTTTTGGCCCTTCTCGTCATTTCGCGCCAGCGCAATAATTTGGTCGGACCCGAGAGAGAAGCGGACATCCAAGAACTGCCGCCCTTGACCGCCTATGTAGCGAATGACCCTCGCGCCTTATGGAATAGTCCCGGCGGAGTTTGATCGCTTCCCGCAAACTTCGCGAATCTTGGCACACGCCCGATGTGCAGCGTCGCCTTGCAAACCGGATTCCAAGTGTGGCCGACAGAAAAACCTTTAGTCTCGGATGGCAGTCTGAAGGGTCGGAGTGAGCCACCCCGTTCAAGTGGCCCGACTTGAACGATATGATTTGGCGTCAAGGAGGACCGATATGCCGAGGAAGAGATACAAGCCCGAGGAGGTCGTTGCGAAGCTGGACAGGTCGACGTACTGGTTTCGCAAGGGACAGTATGCCGACGCTATTCAGATCGGCCTGAGCGAGGTCACGTTCTGTCGCTGGCGCCAGGGTGGTTGTGGTTCGAATGCGGCTTAGCAGCGATCGGCGCTTTCCGGGCTGCAACGCGTGTGGTTTTTTAAGTCAGGCCGAAAATCGGGGCGCTGTGCCACCAGCAGGCAAAAACGATCAAAGCGCAGAAAACATTCATTTGTGAGCTGATGCGTTCGTTACGCTTGGCGGAAAGGCGGGATTGGTCTTTGTGCCGCGCAGCAGCTCCTCCGCCATGATAAGTGCCTTGTCGTTTTTAGGGTCCGGCGGGACATAAGATTGTGAGCCGGTCTGCTCCTTACCGACATCGCCCTTTAAGTGGCCGCGCAACGAAGCTTCGCCCTTGGTGCCGGTATCGGTCTTCGCCTGGATGTCCTCGGGCACGTCCTGCAGGACCTCGATATCGGGCTCGATGCCCTTGGCCTGGATCGAGCGGCCGGAAGGGGTGAAATAGCGCGCCGTGGTCAACCGCAATGCCCCATTTTCGGGGCCGAGGGGAATAATGGTCTGCACGGACCCTTTGCCAAATGACCGCGTGCCTAGAATCGTCGCGCGCTTCTGATCTTGCAATGCCCCAGCGACGATTTCAGCGGCGGATGCTGAGCCGCCGTTGACCAGCACGATCAGTGATTTGTTTTTGGTGAGATCTCCACCGTGGGCGATAAAACGCTGCGTGTCTTGCGGGTTGCGACCACGTGTGGAGACGATTTCGCCTTTTTGAAGGAATGCGCTCGACACAGAAATAGCCTGATCGAGTAAACCGCCTGGATTGTTGCGTAGATCAAGGATGTAGCCCTTGAGCTTGTCATTGCTCACCTTGGCCGTGATGTCGGAGATCGCCTTCTTTAGTCCGTCGGTGGTCTGTTCGTTGAACTGGGTCACCCGGATATAGCCGATGTCGTCGCCTTCTACCTGCGAGCGTACAGAGGGCACATGGATGACCTCCCGAGTGAGCAACATGTCGATGGGCTTGTCCTGGCCCTTTCGCATGATAGTGAGCTTGATCTTGGTGTTCACCGGACCGCGCATCTTCTCGACCGCCTGGTTTAGCGTGAGCCCCTGCACCTGCTGGCCGTCGATCTGGGTTATGATGTCATTGGCCATAATTCCGGCCTTGGCCGCGGGCGTCCCATCTATCGGTGCCACCACTTTGATCAGGCCGCCTTCCATGGTGACCTCTATGCCAAGCCCGCCGAATTCACCGCGGGTCTGTACTTGCATGTCGCGGAAGCTCTTCGGGTCCATGTAGCTCGAATGCGGATCAAGACCGGACAACATACCGTTGATCGCATCCTCGATCAGCTTACTGTCGTCCGGTTTCTCGACGTATTCGGCGCGCACGCGCTCGAACACGTCGCCAAAAAGATTAAGCTGCCGATAGGTGTTTTCCTCTGCATTAGCGGCTGAGCCAATAGAGATCATCGGCGACTGAGACGTAAGCAGCGCCATCACTGCTCCCGCCGCAGCACCGAATAGAATGAGTGTGGTCTTCCGCATCACCGTGGACCCCTTCGCTCCGCGGAAAGGAATATCGGCATATTAAACTAAGATTCTGTGTCAAAAATACGGGGGTGCGGGCCTTTGGTCCACCTTGTCGGAATTGGGCCAACGGCCCCGGTAGTCTGCGCGCAAAGAAAAGGGGGCCGTTCCCCGACTAATTTGGGAAGGACGCAATTATGAGCGCTTAACCTACTCATCGCACCAAAAAACCCCGGAATGTAATCCCGGAGTTCAACACCTAAAATACCGTGGGCGCGGTGGCATTCCGGATGCCCTGACCTGAGTATTTGATTCTTCTGAGGACGCGAATGCTTGAGCTTTATAGCTTTCCATTTTCGGCCATGGCTTCTGCCTGCAATGTACATCTTTTCAGTGATAACAGAATTAAGGCCGAAGCTGCCGCACAGGCAGCTATTGGAGAGGTCGCACGAATTGAACAACGCTTTTCGCGCTATCGCCGCGACAGCGTGCTCGCCGAAATAAATGATGCGGGGCGACGTTCGGCAAGCGTCACGGTAGATGAAGAAACAGCAAGACTGATAGACTATGCATTTGCCGCCTATAAGCACAGCGACGGGCTGTTCGATATCACCTCGGGTGTCTTGCGGCGAGTTTGGGATTTCAGGTCCGGTCGGCTTCCCGATCGCAAGTCGGTCGATGACTTATTGCCGTTGATCGGCCTCTCAAAGCTTATATGGCAGCGACCAAGACTTACTTTTCCGATTCCTGGAATGGAGCTTGATTTTGGCGGTCTTGGCAAGGAGTACGCGGCCGATCAGGCTAAAGCGATCTGTACTTCGCTCGGAATTTCTTATGGCTTGGTAAACCTTGGCGGAGATATCGCCATTATCGGGCCGCTGCCAAATGGCATGGGATGGGATATTGGCATCAAGCATCCCCGTAACACGAATGCGAGAATTGCCTCTCTTTCGGTTGATCGCGGCGCGCTCGCTAGTAGCGGGGATTACGAGTGCTTTATGCTCGTCGACAGCCGACGATATTGTCATATTCTCAATCCGATGACCGGCTGGCCGTGCCAGGGGCTCGCAGCAGTGAGCGTGTTGGCTGACGAGTGCCTAGTGGCAGGTACAGTTTCAACAATTGCTATGCTGAAAGGCCGCGACGCCATTCGGTGGCTATCGCCGCTCGGGTTCAAATATTTCTATGTCGAGGAAAGTGGAGCCATTTGGGGGTAGCTTTCAGATGTCCCAATCGGAAGCGAAAGCTTTTGATCGATAGCACTGCAGGCGGCCAGGAGAAGGATCCCTGTTCAGGCCAGGATATTGAGGGATTGAAGGCTTGAATTTAACGTCTGTCCTGGAGCAACGGGGCTGGTCGCGCCTGACGCGTCGGTACGAAGACTGACCATGAGACTCTTCATTGTAGAAACAAAATCTTGCTTTGAAACACTTCCGGTTCCACTTGGGTCAAGCGCGTTCCAAATTGCATTGGCACCCTGCGCTTGAAATACTGCAGGCGGGTTTAAAGTCTGGAACGCTTGACTGAATTGAGACTCGCTAATCGATCCGGTGCCGCTGGTGTCGATCGCATCGAAGAGATTGGACATCTTTTGACTTGGCGGCATGCTGCCACTCGCGCCTGAAATTACGCTCAGAATGACTGGGGCACCCACCGCAGCAATTGACATGGTGATTCCTCTTCGTCCACTTTGCCAGAGCGAACCATAGTGATTCAGGGTAAAGGTTTAACTAATGATCAAGGGTATGTGCTTGCCACGACCGGAGCGCCGAAGAATTTCGCGTGAAAAAGAGCAACGCGTTGGCCAAGTGGTTGCACCCTGGAAGTGATTCTCGAATTTGCAGGACGACGCACGGCGCGCCGCCGCAAAACCTCTACGGTGTGTTTCCCGCTGTGACACGAGTGTGTGGCCGAGCTTTGCTTGCAATTCCCGTGGCGATGTTAATCTGCAATATTGGCGGCAAGCTGCTAGGCGTTTTGGTTGCAGCTTTGCATCGTTTGCGAAGACGCGCGGCGGCTCGTGCCCAGGTCGGCCTGTTCGTCAATTGGCGGTGATCAGATCGTCTTATCGACGATGGTTCCTGTGCCGGGAGGCGGAGAAGCCTGAACGGGACTCCGAGGAGAGGCGTCGTCACCGTCGTTATCATGGTCGGGTCTGGCGCCTTCTAAACGCTCCGCGTTGATTGGAACGATGTGGGCCGAGCTTATTTCTGCAATACTCATGTTGAGGTTCCTTTCACGGCCACGCTGCGAGCGTGAAAGATTGCAGACAGAACTTAAAAACTCTCTACGACCGAGATCAAAATCCGATCGCGTTTTCCGATAGTTATCGAGGGGTGCTTCTGGCTGTAAGGTCCTTGTAAGGATCTGAAGGACCTTCACTTGGCCACTATTTTGTGGCCGAGAGTACCTTCAAATCGATACCAGTGATGGCCGACAGTTCGCGTAACAATATCGGCCCACTGAGGCGATCTCGCTGCTGCACTTAAGACGAGACTAGACGGGCTTTTCCAGCGTTTCGACGCCGGCAGCGTAATCCCGGCCCCGGTTAGGCTGCGCGATCGATCCGTCTGCATTTGATCTTTGCAAGGGACAGGCCGCAGCCTTTGGGAAAACGAGAGAAAACACCGCGCCGCCTCCTGCAGCATCTCCAACAGATACTGATCCATTCAATGCCGTCATGATTCGATTGACGATCGCCAGGCCCAATCCGGCGCCGCTACTGTCGCGATCGCCTCGCCAAAAACGTTCGAAGACCTTCGTGCGTAGGTCGTTAGGTACGCCGGGACCATTATCGATAACATCGATTGCCGGCCGGTCGGTGACGCGCAACCGAACTGATGTTCCTGGCGGCGTGTGCTTAATTGCATTCTCGATCAGATTGCCGAGCGCAGCGCGGATGGCAAAGGTATTGGTCGCGACAATGACAGGCTTGTGATCGCGAACCAATTCGATGGATTTGGTCGATGCGAGAGCAAGCGGAGCGAGACTGCCGGCTACCTCCGCGGCGATATCGTTCAAGTCGATAAGCTCATCGGAACCGACGGGAGAAACGTCAAGGCGCGCATCGAGCAGAAGCTGAGATACAATGCGACTCATATGTTCGGCATCTGTACGCAAATGATCAATTTGGTGTGTTTCCTTTAGAGTATCCATGCCCGCCATAAGGGCGGAAAGCGGCGTACGTAATTGATGCGCAGCGTTGGCGTTGAATTCGCGCTGTTGCTGCAAGCCTTGTTCGAGGTGATCGAGAGCAGCATTCATCGATTTGACCAGCGGAGAAATTTCCTGCGGCACGTTATCGACGGGCAACCGAACATTCGCATTTTTTGGTCCAATTGATTCCGCCAGCACCGACAGTTTTTTGATCGGGGCAAGCGCGCGTTTGACGATCCAGATGCTGATCCAAAGCAGGATGAGGAGAAATGGAATAATCAGCCAACCCCCGTCTGTAATGAACTCGTCGATGACGGCCATTCTCAAGTAGTCAGGATCTTGAGTTATCTGTTCGACTTGAACCAAGACTGTTCGCGGACCAACTTGAGTCCGCAGCGCCGCGCCAAATACGCGAAGCGGGCCTGGACCGTCAGGATCATAGTCGTAGAGCCTTTCACGGCTGCGCGAAAGGACCGGCAGTGCGGAAACCGCTTTTCCACTGTCAAAAAGATACTGTCCATTCTCATCGCGGACCGCATAGTGGAACGCGCTTTCGGAGCTGGAATAGGCTTCCGCAAGGCGTATGGGCAGTTTGAGTGTAACCGAATTTTTGTCGTCCAACTTGAGATAGCTGGCAATGACCTTGGCCTGGTCGGTCAGGGTCTGTTCACGCAACGCAATGTCTGTCCACTTTGCCTTTACGTAAAGCCAGCCAAACGAACACGAGCCGGCAATTAGCATTGTTGTCGTCAAGCCGATCGTGATCCGCTGCAAGAGCGAATAGGTCTTCAACGCGTATGTTCCTTCAACAAGTATCCGATCCCGTATAGCGTATGAATGGAGCACTCTGCTCGGGCAGAAACAAGCCGGCGTCGCAAGCGCGAAATCAGTACCTCGATGCTGTTTGGCGTGACATTCTTGGCAAGACCGTAGAGGCTGTCCTCCAGCGTGCTTTTGGCAACAATCTGCCCCTCGCGGCGCATTAATATTTCGAGGGCTTGGATTTCACGCATTGGAAAGCGAACGGTTTTCTGACAGACGGTCACGTGGCGTGAAGATGTTTTAAGCTGCAGGTTGCCGACTGTCAGCACATCACCGAGGGCTTGGCCGGGTCGCCGCAAGAGCGCGCGCAGTCGCGCAGCCAGTTCTTTCATGGCGAACGGCTTCACGAGATAGTCATCGGCGCCGGCGTCGAGCCCAGTGACACGGGCATCAATGCTATCACGTGCAGTGAGTATCAGGATTGGGACGGACCGATCATGTTGCCGTATATCGCTAAGCACATCGAATCCGTCTCGGTCGGGCAGGCCGAGGTCCAGAATTATCGCGTCATAACCGATGCCTTTGAGGGCATTCAGGCCGTCGCCTGCTGTTTGGAACGCGTCGACGCCGAAGCCAAGGCTGGCCAAGCCTTTGACAATCGCATCGGACAGCCGGCTGTGGTCCTCGATTAGCAAAATTCGCATCGCTTATCACGCCGATAATTGACGAGAAAAAATAGTCCATTTCGCCGAAAGCAAAAAGCTCAGATATGGCCACGAATGAAATTGCAAGTCACTCGCAATCGATAGATCACGCGACGCGAACCTCAGGATGAGACGCCTCTGACTCTTTGTTTTCATGAATCGCCGGATTGCGCCCGGCAAAGACGGTTGTGCCGAGTGCATCGTCAGCGCCGAACGATGCTGTAGCGTTCCCGGCAATTTCGGCGTGGGAAGTTCTATTTAGACAGGGCTCGTGACTTATCGCCAATGAAATGAATCGAGTCGGCGAGCGAATCCTGACAATAACCTGACAAGTCTAGAAATTTTTTCCTTGTAAATCATCCGAGCTTGATTTCTGTCAAAGTTAGTGAGCGCCAACGCAGCGCAGATTTTTCGCGTAAGACATGGGGATACGAATGGCGTTCGTAAAGGTTCAAGCAAAACTGGTGGGATCTGCCAAAACGAAAGCAACGCAGATCGGTTTTGCGCCTGCGGTCGCCGCGTTTTTACTCGGAGTGGCTGCGACGTTTGGTGTAGTGACCTCAGCTGACGCGCTGCCAAGTTATGCGCGCCAAACCGGGCAACCTTGTGGCACATGCCATACTGATTTTCCTGGTCTCACCCCGTATGGCCGCAAATTTAAGCTGCTCGGCTATACGGTAGGCGGCGGCCCCTTCCGGACCACGTTGTTTTCCCAATTCCCGCAGGTGCGCGAACACAAAGTCGATCCTCTTGATCCGGATGCGAATTCCGCTGATGCAAAGGCAAAAGCAAACGCGAAGACGGATTCGACTGGGGACGGAACCAAAACGGCGGACATGAGCAACCTGTGGGTGCCGCCAATCGCGATGATGGCGATTGCCGGTTATACGCACACGCAAGCCTCTCAGGCGCCTCCCTGTGGCGGGCCTTACAGCTGTAACGATCAGCTCGTAGCTTCGCCGATCAGCTTCTTTTACGGCGGAGCCATCACCGACTATATCGGCGCCTTTGCTCAGGTCACCTACAACGGTGCACCGTTTGGTGCTCCCTGGAACGATTGCCTGAACGCTCAGGCGGCAGGTAACGGCTGCGATCCATATGAGACATTTCAGTGGTCATGGGACAACACCGATGTCCGCTACGCGAATTCTGGAAAGATCGGCGGTCTGGACGTTATCTACGGCATCACGGCCAATAACAATCCGAGTGTTCAGGACCCATGGAATACAACGCCTGCCTGGACGTTCCCTTACGCAACGTCAACTACGGCGCCAAAACCTGCGGCCGCGACACTCATCGACGCAGGGCTTGGGCCCGGACACGTCGTCGGCGTCGGCGGCTACGCGTTCATCAATGACCTGCTGTATTTAGAATTGACCGGTTATCGGTCGCTGGATTGGAATACGCAGGCCAAGCTCGGCATCGATCCCTTCAGCGTTGGCATGATCAGTGGTGTCGCTCCCTATTGGCGCGTCGCGCTCGAACCGCATTGGGGCAATCATTGGCTGGAATTCGGCGCATACGGAATGTCGACCCGCCTCCAGCAATGGGATCCAACCCAGATGGGTTCGAATGGCTGGCAAATTCCAGCGTTCATTCCTCTGACGGATCGATTTACCGATACCGCATTCGATGCTCAGTATCAGTATCAGGGATCGAATTACTGGCTCACGCTGCGCGGCACCTATATTCACGAAGACCAGCAACTTGACGCGACTTTTAGCAGCTTAGGTTCTAGCAACCCGTCGAATACATTGAATACGTTCAGGGCGCTGGCATCGCTCGCTTACGGAAACGACAACCGCGTCGTGCTGACTGGACAATACTTCGACACGTGGGGTTCATCGGACGCAACGTTGTACAGTGCCAACCCCGGTTGCGCATGCAGTCCCGACAGCAACGGGTTTATCTTCGAGATTGCGTATATACCGTACATTTCCAGCCAGGCACCGGTATGGCCGTGGGCAAATATGCGCGTAGGCCTTCAATACACCTACTATAACAAATTCGACGGGGACACGGCCTCCGCGCACGATAACAACACGCTGTTCGCCTACATCTGGTTCGCGATGTGATCATCAAGGAGACTTTTCAGATGTCGCGAGCCGCTAAGGATGAAGGCCGGATTATGCAGGTTACTAACATTCGTTCGGTTCTGCCGGTAGCCATTCTGGCGATCGTCGTTTTGGCAACGGGCCGCGCAGAAAGCGCAAGTGTCTCGCATGGGGCGCTCCAGGCCAAAATCGAATACTGCAAGACCTGCCACGGTCTTTCGGCGCAGGGCTATCACGGCTTTTATCCAATCCCGCGGCTCGCGGGACAGCAAACTCAATACATTGAGAATCAACTGCGCGCGTTCATCGAGCGCCGGCGAAAAAATAGCTACATGTACAGCGTGGCCCACGTGTTGAGCCCGGAGATGCAAGTCGCTCTTGCCAAATATTTTAGCAGCCTAAAT
>Ga0187771_10002998_pt1 | contig 11736 bp, 8 predicted proteins | sample 0116_SJ02_MP15_1_FD_133139 | JGI IMG/M metagenome (GOLD analysis project Ga0187771, IMG submission 133139) | Tropical peat soil microbial communities from peatlands in Department of Meta, Colombia - 0116_SJ02_MP15_10_MG | ecosystem: Environmental > Terrestrial > Soil > Wetlands > Peat | place... | reverse complement strand
TAATAGCGATCACAATAAAGACAATGGTACCTGTCCCCTTCGATTCCGGCCTCTTGTTTTCTATTTCTGATCTTGCCGGGACGCTTCTAAGATGCATTCCGGTCGTCCTTTCCGCCAATATCTTCTCTTTTGGCCTGCTCAGGGAAGCCCCAAAATGAAAGGGGTAATTCTCAGCCCGGATACCGTATGCCCTTGTTACATTCCTCATATTGCCGTCGGCGCTAACAAGGATTACGTTATTACTGCATTCTTCCTTCAGTCTTATAGCGGTTCCTACGATCCTGTTGTCCGTATTACTGGCAAGGTCATCGATGGCTGTATATCTGCTACAAATCCTTACCGTAAAGCCTGTAGAGGTTCTAGCTCCGATGGAGATATCCTCACGGCTTCCCAGCCTGTCAAGGAACCTTGCTACCTTCCTGGCTGCCTTAGCCCGTGGATCATCCAGGTCTGGATTCTTCTTCAACCCGTCTATCTCCCTGATGACCGCGGTCGGCAGTATAATATCTCCGTCTTCAAGCTTGTAAAACACGTCGGGATCTTCGATAACCACGCTTGTGTCAAGTACATAGGTCTTCTTTTTCTTATCCATTAGGCCTCCTAGTGAAAAATGATTATGACCTTCTTACCCCCTCTTCCTCTCTACTTGGGTTTTAGCCTCTTTCTTGATGATTTCGAGTCTTTCGGCCAAATCCCTGCTATAAAGAATATTGCCTCCTTCAATAACGACTGTTGCTATATGCCGTATGAAACGGGGCTACGGTCTCCCGCTGAGGAATCTTGCCTCAGCCCCATGGAGCAAATAGAGTGGCCCCAATTTCTCAGAAAGGCCCAGCAATGCCTCTCCGGCTTCCTCGATATCAATATCCCCAAACCATATCTTCCTGCCCTCAGAATCGTATATGTTCACCCAGAATACGGCCGGTTTCTTTATGCCTCCTTCGTTAGAGATCCTTTTGCCCTTAGTGCCGAGATGGGATTCAGCGGCCGGAGGCTTACCGACAAGCTCCTCCTCTTTCCAAAAAGATGGCTGAACTGCTTTTGAGCTGGCTTTCATATCAGTTTCCCTCCTTTGCCTCTTTGTAGTCTTTTTTGATCATTGTTTTTGTCACTAATTCCCGGAGTTCGATCCCCCGGCTGCCAAATATCTCCTCTCCCACCACCTGGATCTTTCTGAAGTCCGCCCGGGCTCTTTCACCGGCCCGCCTGATCAAGCCCTCAAGGAACTTCTTTTTTAATTCCTCGTCCAGTCTCACATAGAGCCCTTTGATAAAGATGAAGTCTCCCTTCCTGATATACATATGATCCTTCCTTCCCATGTTTGAGATGGTCTCCCCGATTATCAGGCTCTGCGGTTCTTGCTTTCGTGAGCCAAGAACTGGTTACAGAGCTTTCCCACGCGTTCCAATCGGACCAGCACCTCTTCCGTAACATGGACTAATGAGATGCCCGGCCACTCTTCCCCGTTAAGGGATGTGGCTTCCGTCAGCTTCAATGTCTCCATAACGAAGTCTAGATCTCCGTTGATCTGGTCCACCGCATTGATAGAGTTCTTGGGCTCACGGAGCGAGACTTCGCCGGGCTGCTTATCCCTTTTGCTCTTTTTTCTGTCCATCTCCTATCTCCTTTCTTTGAGTCGTCTATATTGCGTTCTCCGTTTAGCCCAGTAAAAAGTCAAGTAGTCGCCATAATCTTTTCTGACCGGATCCCACAATCCGCCCTTTGAACCTATTTGCCTGTTATCACTGGGCCATGCGGTAAGTAGCACATAAAGTTGCCTGAAACTCTATAACCTGTTGAGAAAAATGCTTTTGTTTGTTAAGGTATAAACGAGTGGAGGTGAGAATTGTCGATTGCCCGGGAAATAACGCCTCAGAAAGTTGAAGCCGTTGTTTGGAGAATTATCGAAATCGGCAAACCCAAAAAGCTGATTTTATTTGGATCCTATGTCAGGGGAAGGGTTCACCGGAACAGCGACCTTGATATTCTTGTTGTTACCAGTGACGACATAGAGAGCCCCCGAAAAGAGAGCGTGCGTATCCGCCGCGCTTTGAAGGGTATTCCTCTAGCCATGGACATTGTTGTTGTTCCAGAAAGTAAATTGAAGGAAAGTGCGGAAGTTCCCGGACTTATTTACAGGGAGGCCGTAAGAAACGGGAAAGTGGTGTATGAAGCCGCATGACCGAAAACGTCTTCCCTCCTCTGCAGAAGAGTGGATGGCTCATGCTCTTAGCGATTTAAATCTTGCCAGGCTCGGGCAGGAAAAATAAGACATACTGCATGAGCAGAAATGCTTTCATGCTCAGCAGGCCGCTGAGCAGGCCTTGAAAGCTGTACTCCTTTTCAATAAGGTTGATTTCCCCTTAACTCACGACCTTGATGAACTCCGAGATAGTCGGTGAAAAGGCAGGTGTGACGCTCCCTCCTGATATTATGGACGTTGGCCTTCTGACACCTTATACTGTAGAGGCGCGCTATCCTGGTTACTGGGAAGAAATAAGTGAGCAGGATGTCGATGACGCCATCAAACTTGCCAAGAGAACTCTGATGTGGGCCTCGGAAACCATTTCGCAACGCTAGTGAGTTTGAAAATGAATTATCCGCTGCAGCCAACAAGGCTGCCACGAGAATCTTTCTTTTGCAGAGTGTTTTATCCTATACTCTGCTCAAAAAAACTCATCTAGAGCCGTCCGATAACATTTTTTTTATTCCTTCCTCTTCTAATCCGTGCGAGTTTCGGCTTTCCGCAACTATTTAGTACGACGTCTAACATGCCTAGATTCAGCACGTAACGTCGCGTCGGCACATTTTTGCTAGGCCAGAATGTGGACGTCTCGAAGCGTTGAATTCTGGCCGTAATACTGCTCCGCAAGACCCCAGAAAAGCAACAAAGCATTTGACGTGAGATTTTGTATGGGATCCACCGACTTAACAACACTTTCGAAAAGGCGAAACTCTGTCAGGAGTATTACCAGCATTGAGCAGAGCTAGGGAATATTTGTGGTACAGTTTTCAACTGTCACGCGATATAGGTTAAGATGCCGCTAGCACATTCATCAGTTGGGAGCGTGCAATATAAGTAAGCCATTCTTTACACTAATTGACGACTGCAATAACAAGGTTCCTGCCCTGAGCCTTGGCTTGATAGAGTGCTTCGTCTGCCTCCTTGATAAACCATTGAAAGCTTGTGGAGGACGAGACAATTGAAGTTGCGATACCAATGCTTACGGTTACAACCTGGGCGACCTCTGAGCCTTTATGGGGAATGCCTTTATCCATAACGGCCACTCTCATCATTTCGGCAACGACTGTTGCCTCAGCCGTGGGCGAACCTGGCATGATAATCGCGAACTCCTCGCCTCCGTACCGGGCCGGCAACTGTCCCGCACGCTTGCAGGTCTGACGCATGACATCCGCTATAACCTGAAGGCAGCGATCGCCGGCAACATGGCCGTATAAGTCGTTGTAGCGTTTGAAATGGTCGACATCGATCATCATCAGCGACAGATAAAAATTCTTTCGTCTCGCTCTTCTAATTTCCTCCTCGAGCACTGCGTTGAAATGACGGCGGTTGGCGAGACCAGTCAAGTCATCTGTAATGGCCAGCAATTCTAATTTAGCGGCCATCCGTTTTTGTTTCAATATTCTCCACATACTGTCCATAAGCAGCGTGAGCTGGCGGACATCTGTCCCATTGTAAAGTTCTTCCTTGTTCCCTACTCCAGCGACTCCTACAATGCGCTTTCCGTCAAAAATAGGCACACTCAAATGTCGAACTAGATGAAAATGTCCTTCGGGATAGCCCTTCTTTGAGTTAATCCCCTGGTAATCATTATGTACTACTGCCTTTCTGAGTCGTACACTGTCCGCCCATATGCCGGCAGCTTCAAGCGGATAATGATGAACTGTCTCGGATGTGCATGTCTTCAATACAGCCTTTGACCACGAATGAAGTTGTATCGTCTTCTCATCCTCATTGAAGAAATGCAGGTATCCGCCTTTGCTTTTAGTTAGCTTTACCGCTGCCTCAAGAGTAAAATCTGTAATTTCGTTTTCTGATCTTATTGCCATCTGGGTGAGGTTTAGCAAAACTTCGAGGCGCTCTTCATCCAGCTTTAGAGTTTCCTCCATACGCTTGCGCTCAGTGATATCGCGACCAACGGAAACAAAGTACGTTGTTTCAGATTGATGATCATGCAGAACTGAGACCTCATATTCGGTAGGAATGCGACGTCCGTCTTTGCAAATCAAGACAAGTTCAATTCTTCCGTTACCTTCACGAAAAAGATGCTCTGTAAATTTGGCAGCTTTATTTTGATCCTCTAGACTGTAATATGAGTCTGGAGCCTTTAGTCTTCTAATCTCTTCGTCAGAATAACCTGAAACATGTGAAAAAGCTTTGTTCCAGCGAACTGCTTTCCCTGTTGAAGGTTCAAAAACAAAAAAAGTATCAAGTTGAGCATTTAAAGCGATATCAGTAAATTCTTTTTCCCTAATCAATTCCTGCTCTGAGTGCTTGCGCTCAGTGATACGTCCTACCCGCTCAGCGATGGCATCTATGAGCAACCTCTCTTCTCTAAGAAATGGTCCCTCATCCTCTTCCGGCCTAATCGCAAGGTAACCAACATCGATCCTGCCAACTGTTGCCCCATGCACCTTTACCGGCGCGGACTGCCTCCATGGGGACTCGGAGAAGTTGCTAGTGCGGTACTCACTGCCATCAATCACTAGCCTGCTACATGCAATATCCGGATATTGCCAGCTATTCGGCAGGATATTCGCGACTTCCTGATATAGTTCGTCTAGACTGATGTTTTCCCTTTCAATTATCTCGGTCAAACTGTAAAATGCCCTCAGCTCTTTCGTTTGATCCCTGACCTTATTCTCGGCCGTATTGAGCTCTTTTTTCAGCCTAGCCTTATCCATTCTTCCCTTACTTATGTTCTCTATCTACTTCACTATATTGTCAGAAAAGTAATAGAATTCACCCTACTAATTAGTATAAATCTATTAGGAAGCCTTATCAATCTATTATTATCGTTAATAAACATCGTTATTTTGTTAGGATTCCCTGATTGTATAAAGTTGGAACGGAAAGAAACAGTTTCAGAAAAGCGAAATCGGTTTCGAGTACAGGAAGCATTCGAAAAAATCATTTGGCCCTTTTAGGAGGTCTTTCTCCGGTGTAGTTCGGGATAAAACACACATTTAAAGAAAAAGGTGTCTGACGCAACACTGCTTCCTGCAATTCAGGGTGTGCAACTTTTGCGAGAGATGAAGAGTTCAGTCGGTAACACGCTGATGGTCAGGGGTAAGGCGCTGCGGCCTTCCCCTCTGGCGAGAGTCGATCCGCAGCATGAGTTTGCGAGAATATCCCTCACCCGTCATGTTGGAGTTTTGCCATTCTGCACTCGATTTTGTGCTGACTGACTGACTTGATTTTTCCGATGAAACCGATAAGCTTTTAGTGAAAGGGAGGCAAAAATGAAAAAGTTACTTAACGGGATCATTCTTTTTGCGTTGGCAATTGTTGTTCCCATTCCAACAATGGCACAGATAAGTATAAATATTGGCATTCCCCTGCCACCACCTATCGCATTTCCTGCACCTCCAGAGGTAATAGCGATGCCTGAGACGAGCGGTGTGTACGTTGACCCTGATGTCGATGCAGACCTGTATTTCTGGAATGGGTTTTGGTGGCGTCTATGGGAAGGTCGTTGGTATCGCTCAGCTTATTATGACCGGGACTGGGCATACTATGACAATGTTCCAGATTTTTACTTTAACATAGATCTACAGTGGAGAGATTACTACAAGAATCATAGTTGGTACGGGCACTCATGGAACTACCAACGGATTCCTTATCAACGACTCCAACAGAACTGGAAGGGTTGGCAAGCGAAAAAATCATGGGGAGGACAAAAGACTTGGGGCGTCCAAGGATATCCACCTCGAACACAGGCACACACGCAGGTGTTAAGAAAACAGAGACAGCAGGAATATCAGCAGAGACCCGAGGTTCAGAAGCATCAGCAATATCTTCAACAGCAAAGACAACAACAAAGACCTCAGGGACAACCTAAGAGAGGAGAAGAGGAACATAGAAGATAGCAGGTTAGGAGGCATAAGAAAAACGGCGCATCTTTTTTAGACGCTCCACCACTCCTCTTATGAACAAATGGGGGGGGGTATCTTTGGTATTGTCTGTTGCAGGGGCTCCGTCTTTTATCTGAGCAGACAGGGGAGAGCATAAAGGTAGGATACTTCATCAAATCAACCCGTCAGGGCGAGGCAATAATCTCGCCCTTTCTTGTTGGTTTCGAATAAGTGTCATCATGCTGCAAAGTTCCTGAGTAACGCTTATACAAAACGTTTGGACAGACTCATTTTTACTCAAGCGCGCACTTCATCCTGTACTATAGCCGACAAAGATCCGTCAGGGACATTACATAAATTTTTCGCTTGCTTCCTGTACCTCACACTGTGGCTTTCGTGCTACATGACTAGGTCAGTACCAGAAAGAAACACCGTGTAGTCGCATCGCAAGATAAAGTGTACCCCTCCTACTGGAAACTATCGCAGAATACTGGCAATGACGATTTGCGGTACAAGTCCGCATTTTTATCGTTCTAAGCAGGTGGGTTAGTGTTCGGTGCCGATAATAGTTCAATTTGGCATGAAGATCAACACTCAAACAACTTTTTAAGGCGGTGGCTCTAATCTCCTTTCTCTAACTGTTTTGCGTAAGACTTCCAAGACCTGGTTGACAAAACAACAGAACGAAGAATATATTAACGGCGTTAACAGAAAATAGCATGGTAAAGGAAAATCCGATGGGCATCAAAGAAAAGAGAGCCAAGTACCGAGAGGAGTTTCGTCAGGAGATTCTCGATGAAGCCCGAGAGCTTTTCGTCAGCGAGGGCTACGAAAACTTTTCCATGCGGAAGCTCGCTGAAAAAATAGACTATTCCCCCACCACGATTTATCTATATTTCAAAAATAAGGATGACCTGCTCTTTGCCATCTGCGAAGAGTTTTTCGGCAATTTTTCCGCCCGTCTTAATCATATCAGGGTGGTTTCCGAAGACCCTGTCGAGACCCTTCGTCAGGCCTTTCTCTATTTGATGAACTTCGGGCTTAAGAACCCTCACCAATACAAACTGATTTTTTTCACGAAAAGTGTTTACGGGACGCGCGAAGAATTGGTAGAAAAGGAATCCATGGCGCGAAACACTTATTTCGTCTTTAATGAGATCGTCCAAGACTGCATCGATGATGGAAGGATGCGGGAGATAAAGGCGGACGTGATAGTAGATATTTTGGCAGCCGCATCGCACGGCCTAATAACGAAGAATATTTATTGCACAAATTTTCTCAAGGAAAGGAGTAGTATCGTGGCTCGCACTCTGGTTGACGTGTTGTTGCAAGGATTGCAGAAGTAGTTTTTTTATCGTGTTGCCAGTGAATGATTGGGGAGGTTAAATCCGAAGATGAAAAATGACTTGATACATGTTGAAAGATGGAGGAAACGATAATGTCATTCGGAAAGATGAGCGGACAGACTGATGGCGCTAAGATGGCCGCCCTTATGGTAATCCTTCAAGGTATTCTCCTTTTAGCCGGTTGCGGAAAACATAGCGCCGCAACCTCAAAGGCGCCGAGCGCTCCGCCTGAGGTTAGCGTTGTCGTGGTTAAGCCGCAGCAAGTGGCGCTTACAACAGAGCTTCCGGGACGAACATCGGCATACCTCATTGCCGAGGTGCGGCCTCAAGTAAGCGGCATCATTCAGGAACGACTGTTTACGGAGGGGGCGGACGTGAAGGCAGGCGAGGTGCTCTATCAGATTGACCCGTCCGCCTACCAAGCGGCTTTCAATAGTGCAAAGGCTGCCCTAGACAAATCCGAAGCCAATCTCGTGCCCGCCCGGCTCAAGGCCGATCGTTATAAGGATCTGGTTAAGATCAACGCGGTCAGTCAGCAGGATTACGATGATGCAAGCGCAGCGCTCAAGCAGGCTGAGGCAGATGTGGAAGCTGCGAAGGCGGCACTTGAGACCGCTCGGATCAACCTGGCCTACACGAAGGTAACCGCGCCCATATCCGGTCGGATCGGCCGGTCGTCAGTGACCAATGGCGCCCTCGTTACTGCCAGTCAGTCTGCCGCACTGGCCACTATCCAGCAGCTCAGCCCCATATACGTAGATGTCACCCAGTCCAGCGCAGACCTGCTTCACCTGAGGCAGGACATGGCAAACGGCATTATGAAAAGTGGCGGCGCAAGGCAGACCCGGGTGAAGCTCTTGCTGGAAGACGGTAGCATGTATCCTCTGGAGGGGACCCTCAAGTTCTCAGAGGTTACTGTAGACCAGAGCACCGGCTCCATAACGCTTCGCGCTATTTTCCCGAACCCAAAACAGGTACTGTTACCCGGGATGTTTGTCCGCGCCGTCATTGAGGAAGGCGTCAATGAAAAGGCGATACTTGTTCCTCAGCGGGGGGTAAGCCGCAACACCGCCGGCGATGCGACAGTTATGGTAGTAGGAAGCGAAGAAAAAGCGGAGCCGCGCGTCATAAAGGTCGTCCGTACAGTCGGCGACAACTGGCTGATCAGCGGCGGACTTAAAGCAGGCGACCGGGTCATCCTCGAAGGACTTCAGAGGGTGCGTTCGGGAACTGCCGTCAAGACCCTCCCGTTCGTGGGTAAGGAAGACAGCGCCCCGGCAGTTACAGTGAATTCGGCGGAAGCGAAGAAGTAAAGGAGAGTTCATGTCCAGATTCTTTATAGATCGTCCTATCTTTGCCTGGGTAATCGCCATCATGGTCATGCTGGCGGGCTTCCTTGCGGTTAAGACACTACCAGTCTCCCAGTACCCCCCCATCGCGCCGCCCCAGATAGCCATCAACGCCACCTATCCGGGCGCTTCGGCCCAGACAGCGCAGGACACGGTGACCCAGGTAATCGAACAGAAGCTAAACGGGATTGATAATCTGATCTACATGTCCTCCACTAGCGACTTGAGCGGGGCGGTGAACATTACTCTGACCTTCAAGGCCGGGACCGACCCGAACATCGCACAAGTGCAGGTTCAGAACAAGCTTCAGCTGGCCCTGCCACTTCTGCCCCAGATCGTGCAGCAGCAGGGGATTCAGGTGGTCAAGTCCGGCCGTAACTACATGCTTATCGTGGGCCTTGTTTCTGAAGACGGCTCCATGGATCGCAACTCCTTGACAGACTACATGGTCTCCAATGTCCAGGACATCATCAGCAGGCTCGACGGCGTAGGAGAGATTTTAGTGTTCGGGACCCAAAATGCCATGCGAATATGGGTGGAGCCCGCCAAGCTGAACAACTACCACATGACCACGAATGACGTCATCAATGCATTGCAGGCCCAGAATGTCCAGGTATCGGCCGGCCAGTTCGGCGGCACCCCAGCCGTTCATGGCCAGCAGCTCAACGCAACAATCACGGCTCGCACCTTGCTTCAGAGCGCAGACCAGTTTGACAGTATCATCTTACGCACCAACCCTGACGGTTCTACTGTAAAACTTAGGGATGTGGCCGAATGCAAGATCGGCACCGAGAATTACGACATTCAGTCGTTTTACAACGGGAAGCCGATGGGGGGGGTGGCGATCCGGCTGGCAGCCGGGGCCAATGCACTGGAGACCGCAACCCGGGTCAAGGCAAAGATGTCCGAACTCTCAAAGTACTTCCCGCCTTCAATGAAGGTGGTCTATCCCTATGACTCCACTCCCTTCGTGAGGATTTCCATCGAAGAGGTGGTACACACCCTGGCGGAAGCAATCTTCCTGGTCTTTATCATCATGTTCCTCTTTCTCCAGAACTTCCGGGCGACGTTTATTCCCACCATAGCGGTGCCGGTGGTGCTCCTGGGCACAATGGGCGTGCTGGCGGCGAGCGGCTTCTCCATTAACACCCTGACTATGTTCGCTCTGGTCATCGTCATCGGCCTACTGGTGGACGACGCCATCGTGGTGGTGGAAAACGTGGAGCGAATCATGATCGAGGAGGGACTTTCCCCCCGCGATGCAACTATCAAGTCCATGGGACAGATCACCAGCGCCCTGTGGGGAATCGCCACCGTTCTCTCGGCGGTCTTCCTTCCGATGGCCTTCTTCGGCGGTTCAACTGGCGTCATCTATCGCCAGTTCTCCATCACAATAATTTCGGCTATGATCCTGTCGGTCCTGGTGGCCCAGATCCTGACCCCGGCTCTCTGCGCGATGCTACTGAAGCCGATCGCAAGGGGACACCATGCCGGCGAGACCGGCTGGTTTGCCTGGTTTTTCAGTTATTTTAACTGGGCATTCGAGCTTTGCCGGGGCAAATACGAAGGGATCGTAGGTCGTTCCTTCGGCAAAGTGGCGCGCTACCTAGTGGTCTACGGCTTCATAGTGACGGCCATGGGATACTTCTTCTTCCATCTCCCAACCTCGTTCTTGCCGGACGAGGACCAAGGATTTCTGCTCTGCCAGATCCAGCTTCCGGCAGGAGCCACACTGGAACGGACCCTGCAGTCTATTAAGCAGATGGAGCAGCACTTCCTGGAGGATGAGAAGAAGACGGTGGAAGGTATAATCACCGTGGCTGGGTTCAGCTTTGCCGGCCGCGGCCAGAACATGGGGCTGGCATGGGTGAAGCTCAAGGACTGGAAGGTGCGCAAGACCCCGGACCTGAAGGTCCCTGCCATTGCGGAGCGTGCGATGAAGGCCTTCTCGCAGATCCGGGACGGCCTGGCCTTTGCCTTCGCCCCTCCGGCTGTGCTGGAGTTGGGAGTAGCCAATGGTTTTGACTTCCAGTTGCAGGACCGCGCAGGGGTAGGGCATGAAAAGCTTATGGAGGCGCGCAGCCAGCTGCTCGGTATGGCAATGAAGAACCCGAAACTCACCTCTGTGCGCCCTAACGGTCAGGACGATTCTCCCCAGTTCAAGCTAAACATCGACGACGTCCGGGCGGGCGCTCTCGGCGTCTCGCTGAGTAATATCAACGACGTCCTATCCACCGCTTGGGGGAGCACCTACGTCAACAACTTCATCCAAAACGGACGGGTGAAGAAGGTCTATCTCCAGTCCGATCCCCGCTACCGGATGCTGCCGGAAGACATCAACACCTGGTATGTCAGCAATAAGGATGGACAGATGGTCCCCTTCTCATCCTTTGCTACAGGCCGCTGGCAGTACGGTTCTCCCCGCCTAGAGCGTTATAACGGCATCCCTTCAGTCGAGATCCTGGGACAGGCGGCTCCCAGAGTGAGCACCGGCGAGGCGATGGGCGAAATGGAGAAGATGGCGGCAGAGCTCCCGCCGGGAATCGGCTACGAGTGGACGGGACTTTCCTATGAGGAAAAGCATGCCGGGGCGCAGGCGCCTGCGCTCTATGCGATATCGCTCCTCGTTGTGTTTCTCGCAGTCGCGGCGCTCTACGAGAGCTGGACCATTCCCTTCGTGAATCTGCTAATGCTGCCGCTCGGCCTTGTCGGCGCGGTCACGATGGTCAAGCTTCGCGGTCTTCCCAATGACGTTTATCTCCAGATCGGTCTACTGACGACCATCGGGCTTTCGACAAAAAACGCCATCCTGATCATCCAGTTCATCAAGGCGCAGATGCAGCAGGGCCATGAACTCATGGAGGCGACGTTGAACGCCGTGAGGATTAGGCTCCGTCCCGTTATCATGACCTCGCTTGCTTTCTTCTTCGGCACGCTGCCGCTGG
>Ga0187771_10002997_pt1 | contig 11742 bp, 7 predicted proteins | sample 0116_SJ02_MP15_1_FD_133139 | JGI IMG/M metagenome (GOLD analysis project Ga0187771, IMG submission 133139) | Tropical peat soil microbial communities from peatlands in Department of Meta, Colombia - 0116_SJ02_MP15_10_MG | ecosystem: Environmental > Terrestrial > Soil > Wetlands > Peat | place... | reverse complement strand
GACGGTACCGCATGATGGTGTAACCGAAAGTGAGAGGTAAAAATCCCAGGGAGAGCACGGAGAGCTTCATCCACGGCGTGGGGATGAAACCGAGAAAGTAAGGCACGGCATAAAATGCAGCGAAGGGAACGATGGCCAGAAACGTCCCGCGCGTCACCCACTTCAGTTGCTGCTTGATCAAAGGCACCCGGATGCGGCGGCGGGCGCGCTCGAGAAAGATCGCGCCCAACAGGAAATAAGCGGCCAGATAGATCAATTCCATACGGTCGAGCAGCCATCGGGATTGCAGCGGAGAAAGGGGCAGAACCATGGCGCGCGTAATCACCAAGGCGTGCAAGACCAGCAGGACAGCTCCAGGAAGATAGACCGCCGAGAGGAACGTGAAGCGATCACTTCCGGCAGACGGCCGCTGCGGGAAGCGCAAGCAGAAATGGAGAAAGAGCGCCGGCTGCACCACCCACGCCACCACGTTCAGCCAGTAAATGGTCGAATCAAAAGCATTCAGCTTGCCGCTATAGGAGAAGGTGTACAGGACAAAGGACGCCAGGCAGAACGCGTAAAAGTGCAGCGACTTGGGCGCCGTCCATCGGCGAACTAGAATGAAGGTCCCAATGAACAAGTAAAGCAAGCCCAACACCTCGAGGTACTCGTGGATGGACTTGGAATTATCGGGAGGTACTGTGATGAGTGTGGCCTGAAACGATTTCCCCTGGCGCTTCAAGTCGTATCGCACTTCAGTCCACACGCCGTTCGTAAAAATGATGCGATGCACATCGTCGGCGCGCTGAACTGGCACGCCATTAATAACCTGTAGGATGTCACCTTCCCGGATTCCGGCTCGATCAGCAGGGCCGCCGGGATCAACAATCCATGCCCTGACCCCACCTTCGAAGTCGTCCCAGGAAACTCCGTCGTCTGGCAGTTGAAAGCCGCTACGCTGCTGAAAATTGATGGCCGCCAGCACAACAAGAACAATGCTTAGCAGGGCCAGCAGGATGGTTGTAAACCGGACTCGAAGAATGCCCGTCATGTTGACTTTCTCCAGGCTTCTGGAGGGCGCACGCTACCCTTTGGTTGTCTGAGCAAGTTTAATTCCATTTCTTGGTTTCTTGCCGCCATCCAACCATCGATATTCCAGTGACTTACAGCCATGATAGCAGTGAATCGAACTCCGATATGAAAATTTGGATACAGCCTTCAGAATTGTGTATCGGCATAGCGGGCAATCTAACCGCCTTTCGACTGCGACGATCCTCTACCGACACAAACAACCCCTTCCTCAAATCGGGACTAGGAACATGAACCGTGCACCCTATCTGTTGATTCTAAATGACATTCCGGTTTCGATCCTGAGTGGCTCCTCACTTCGCGCCAAGCTCTGAGCGGCCGATCAGTCGGCCACCGGGGCACAGACGAACTGGGGCTCGCCCAAAGCTCCGGCTGGCACCACCAAGCCATATTCTCTCCTTGAGATGCGAAAAGTGGTCCCTAAAACTCCACAGAAAACCCGCCTGAGATACTACGGTAAGCTGGAGTGAGGGTGAATTGCTCACTCGCCTGGGACGCGGGCGCATAGCCTTGGGCCAGCAAATTGCGAAAATCGGCTAGTGCTTCGATGTGAGCCGGGAGGAACGCGATGGTGGGAAGAGATTGCCGAATCTGGACTCCCAGGAAGGGCTCAAGTTGCAGGCGACCTTGTCCGGAGGGGTCAAGGCCGGTGACGCGACCACGCTGGATCCATTGGTACGACGTGGTGATTTGAGTCTTGCTCACCGGAATCCGAGCCGTCACCTTTCCCGCGACGGACTGACTAGGCTCCGGCGAAAGAACCTCGCGAAGGTTCCCCGGCAGTGCACGGTCCGATGTCTCAGAGGGTTGGGCCGCGAGGGCAACACCTGTCGTGTAAGCGACTGCGGTCTCAAGATGCCTGCCAATATTGCACGTGTAAGTAGCGCGAACTCCGGTGGAGCGGTAATCGCCGGCATTAATGGTCACTCCGTTGACAGCGGGGTTGGGCAGCACACTTCCGGCCAGCCAACCCAGAGCCCGAGCCCCTCCGAAACCCCAAACAGCCGTATTCTCGAAACCGTCGTGGTAAGCGGCGATTTCAGCTCGCGAAAACTTACCCAACTGGTGATCGAAGCTCACCTCGGCATGGTCGATCTTCTCAAGTTGGGGACGATTTCTCCACAACGTGACTTGCGGGAAGGCGTTGAGAACCCCCACCCTCGCAAGCAATGTGCCGTCGCCCTCCGCGGTCAAGGTTCCCAAACGAACCGTAATGGTGTTGGAAGAGCCCCGCTTATACTCCAATTTAGCATGAGGCCGGGCGGTGGCAACGCCGGAAGCAGCATTGAGGTAAATCATTTCGATGCCGCTCGTCAAGGTTAGGGTGGTGGATAACCGGCGAGTGCGGTCATAGCTGGCAGCCATGGCCTGTGCTCGGTTGAAAGGCGTTCGGCCTCCACCGGACAAGAACGCCCCTCCTTCGCCAAAGCTCAGCTCGTGGACGACCAACGTGAGTTCCTGCGGGTCGCCCGTCATCAGATTCCTGCGAAGCGAGGTCGCCAACAATGCCGACGGTGAACCGTCTGCGGTCATCGAGCCGGCGACGAGCAGGTCGGAGTCCGCCGAGAGCGGTCGGAGATAAGCCAGGAAGCTGCCCAATCCCTGGTCACCTTCCAGGGCCTCCTGCCCGGCCGGGCCCGGCATCACACCGATCAGCCGTAGGCTGGGAGGCAATGGCGGCTCCCAGGCCTTTGCATCAATCTTTGGCTCTTCCTTCAAACGCAAGACAGGGCGCGTGGCCGGGGAAGTCCGCAAGACCCACTTCCAATCGTCGCCCCACGTAGACAAATGAGCGGGTGGCGCCTGAAAACGGATGGGGGCAAAAATGTCGCTTAATGTAAATTTCTCCTGGAGCGTTTCACCCGCTTGCACGTGAACGCCGCTGCGATCCTCAGGGACGTGCGTCGAGGAAGTCACACGCAGGGAGTACCACCCGGGCACAAGATGCTCGGCGACGAACTTGCCGCGAGCGTCGGTGAAAATTCTTTCTACTTGCGGCGCGACAGAACTTGCCCCCGCCAGGATGGGACCGGTGATCAGGACTGTGGCGCCCACCAAGGGATTGCCTTGCGTATCCAAAACGCTTCCTGAAACCCGCCCATAATCGGCTCCCCGCGCCACGCCCCCGAGAAAGAAGCAAGCAGCCAGGAAGCAAGGCCCAAGCGCTCCCTGCAGGCGATTTCGTGAGTCAGAAGAATTATGCCTTCTCACTTCAACACCCGCCTACCTTGCGAAGACATCTACGGTCCCGGTTGTCACCCGCCAAGCCTGCTCGCCTTAGCCTCTTCGCCGTCCTAGTGTACCTCAAATGTCGCGCTCGGTGATACGGTCTGTTTCCTCACGTTATCGGTAATGTTGATCGCCACACCGTACTTGCCAGGCTGGAGCGGCTTGAGGTCCAGCGTCTTCTCCAGCGTCACCTGTGCTCCGGCATTCGTCCATTTCGATGTGTCCTCAGGCTGGTCGATTATTGTTTTCCCGTCTTTTGATATGTCGTACCGAATACTCATCGACGGCCGATGCGTCTGCGGGTCAAGCCCGAGATTGTAAACCTGGAGGAAGATCCCCAATTTCTGATCTTGGGTAAAGGTCTGGTTGACGCTGGGCCGGACCTTGGTGCTTCCGATCACAAACGGCCCCGTGCCCACCTGGTTGGTAGGCAGCGGCTGAATGAGGTCAGCCAAGATCAACGAGCTGTTTGAGAGCGTGTTATCTTCGTAACGCGGGACGCGAACCCCCAAATCGATTGTACCCAGGCGGCCGTTGATGTCGTCTTTCACCACAACGCTCACCTTATATTGCCCCGGACGTAGTGGCAGCACTTTCTGGTAGACCGATTTGCGTTCCGAGTAATGCTGGAACTGGTCCTCAGGAACATCCAGCACTACGCTGTCCTCGAATGAGGTCACATACTTTCCGCTTACCTGTGACACTTGGCCGTAGATATCCAGAACGGCGTGCATGACGCCGGTCTTGTTCTGGAACTGCAAGTCCTTGTTCGCCACCTGAACGGTAACGGGCGTGAGCACCGTGTCATTCGTGACTCGAATAAAGTCCGTCCGAACGTCAAAGGGCAGGAGGTTGGTGGATAGCCTGGTGCTGACGACCGCCTTGAGGTCTTTGAATTTGACGTCGGGCGGCTTCCAAATTTTGGCAAAGAGATCAAGACGCGTGAACTCTTCCATGCTCTCGGGCATGCCGCTCAACGACGCGCCGGTGGTCATGCCGTCGGTGCGCGTAAAGCGCTCCCCCTTGGAGGCCATTCCCATCTGCTCCATCTCCGTCAGGCCCGCGCCCGGAACATGGAGGAGGGCGTCTTTCTCGCCCGGGTCCATCGTCAGGTGGTACTCGCCGGACATCGAGGGATCGACAAACTCCAGCATGATGTTATTGCCGATGCCGTCGATGTAGCGATATCGCCAGTCCTCGAAGGGGTAAGTCGAGGTCTCGCCCCCGCCTTCTTCGGGAGGCCGCTCGTAGCTGCCGCCGCTGGGATGAGATTGAATTTCGTCCGGGGGACCGTACATGATGTAAATCCGCCCGCGATCCGTCCTCCAGCCCTGAATGCCCGAAGCATAGTGCTCGTTGGCGTAGGCGATGCGACGATAGTATTCCTCTTTGAACTCGTTCTCAGGGCTGCCGGGGTTGGGATTTCGGCGCTCCCAAAAGTTTTCGATGAACGCTTCCCTCTCATCGTCGGTGGTCAGTTTCTTGAACGCCGCCTTTTCTTCGGCTGTGATGATGTACGGAACTTCTTCGTCAAGCCACGACTTATACGCACTCTCCATTTCCTTTTGGGCAGCCTTCTGCCGTCGCTTCTCTTGCTTGTCGGGCTTGTCGGTTGGCGGAACTGCCTGGAGAGGTCCGCTGATCAGGCTTCCAAACACAACGGTCAGAATGAAAAGGCTCAGCCGGCCGAGCTTATAGGTCTGCGACATAATCCCGTCCCGCCACACACTGCCCCTTCGAGCGTATGCGGCTTGTGTTTCGGATTCTAGGTTCCAAGGCTTGAAAAGTCAAGTTCGTTCGCCCCGAGCGGAAACCGACCCGCCTCGAAACGCCCGTCGCTAATTGAAGACCTTCACCCGACATGTTCTGCGATGCGCCCTGGCGGGCAAAGGTGGCCTCGGCTTCCTATCTCCCTGAAACCTGGGCCGCTCGTGATACCTTGTCCGCCCGCCAGCGATATCCCACAACCTCCAAACGGCAACCACAGAACCAGCCGAGATGACGACCCCGCTGCCTCGATTCCTGGATTGCCTTCCATCGCTTGCGGCTTCCCGCCAGCACTGCTTGATGGAACGCCGTCCTTGCCCGAGGGGGAAAGGGCGCCGAACAGGGCCCGCTTTTGGAGCTAGACCGGCACCGATGCGTGCTGCTCGTGGAGCTTTTCGGCGCGCTTGGGTTCAGGCGCAGCAACTTTCACGCGCTCGTACACGGGAGGAACTCGCACCAGGACGGGGCAGGGAGCGTGCTCGGCCACGTACTTGACGGTCGATCCGAGGAACACCTCGGCGAGCCCGTGCTTGTGGTGGTAACCCATGATGAGGAGATCCGCCCCCTCGTCCGTGGCTTCGCCGATGATGGCGTCGCCGGCGTGACGAGCCCGAATAAGCCGGCTCGTGATTTCTTTTCGATATCCCCAACCAACTTCTCGGGCAAGAGAAAGGACGTGCTCCGCCGGTTTATCCAGAACCTCCGCGTGGGCGTCCAGAGGCAGGCCGGGGCCAATCTCCAGGACGTGCACCGCCGTCACGTCGGCTGCCTGGCCGTCGGCCATTTGGCAGGCCAGCTTCATGAGCGCCCCGACGGACTCGATGTCCCGTACCGCCACCATGATCTTGAGGTTGTTCATATTGTCCTCCGATCACAGGGGATAGTTTGCTGGCGGAAGGCCTCAGGCCTGATGCAGGCCTTCTGGCTAGGACGATCGCCGCATGTCCTTAACCTGTCGAGGCCTCCGCCGGCCCACTTTCTCTCTTCATTGACCCCATCATCTTCCCGCAAACAGCCACTTTCAGTGACCGCCATCACAACGACAGTAGGCAGAAAGCAGAAGGCAGAAAGCTTCTCTGAGCGCAGCGAGGAGTTTGAGGCAGTGATCGCAGAAGAGAGCGAGATGCTCTCCTCGGCCAGCGGAGCCGGCATCACAATTGGTGCGTCTTTTCAGAAGCCAGTCAGGCCGAGTTCCGAGGATGGACACTCTTCTGCACGGATCTGCAAGAGCCGCGGAATCCCGACAGCAAGTAAATCAGCCAGTCCTCAATGTCGTCATCGGTGACGCCAGCGAGGTGAATTGGAACTTCGTGGTTGATCTTGGCCCGCCTTTGTCTCCCGAGGAGCGGCCGCAGACCCCCAAAACCAGCCCACCTCCGTTCAGCCGTTCGCTTCCATGATGAAAAGACCAACGTCGGGCCGGCCAACCGAAGAACTAACGCCATTTCGTAGGCGACGCCGTCCTTTTCAAAGCTGCACACGCGCTGGGTTCTCTGGGGCTGCGTGAAAATTTCCTGAGAAAGCAACTGCTGGCCCCCAACTCCGTTGACCCTGGCGATCGCCGCGCTTAACCGTTCATCGAGCTGATAACGGGCGATCTGGGACCTGAATTCATCGAATTGAGAGCGGCTGGAATCGGCAGGAAAGAAGTGGGGGTCTGGGAGAGCCTCTTCGTTTGTCGACAGGGGCTTCCGAGTCATAGCCATGCCTCGCTCCCTACCAGCAATTTTGCCCCCCCGCCCTCGTCGCTGTTCCCCGACCAACTTTTTCGATGGCTCACGCCGGTTGCTGTTCGTCCGTGCGCTTCGAGAGTGGCAGGGATCGAAAGGCCGGTATCCGGCCTTTCACCGGGCCCTGCAATCCGAGCACTTCGTGGCGAATGTTGGTCCACGCTTGTTCGGGAAGAGACAAGAACACACCGACGACTTCGGGATCGAATTGACGGCCTGACTCACGCTGGATTTCCTCTAGGGCTTTGGGATAAGGAAGCGCCTTGCGGTAAGGCCGGTCGGAAGTCATGGCGTCCAGGGTGTCGGCGATGGCGAAGATCCGGGCGCCCAGCGGGATTTCCTCGCCGCTTAATCCCTGCGGATAGCCCGTGCCGTCGAAGCGTTCTTGATGGGTGAGGACGATCTCGGCAGCGGCGGCCAGAAAAGCAATGCGGCACATCAAGTCGTACCCGATCCGCGTGTGGGTTTCCATCACCGAGCGTTCTTCCGCCGTCAATTTGCCCGGCTTCAGCAAGATGGCGTCGGGAATCCCGATCTTCCCGATATCGTGGAGGTAAGCGCCGCGGGCGATCTGCTTCAGTTGATCGTTGGAACACCCCATGGCTCGCGCGATCTCGAGACAATATCGGGTGACGCGGCGCGAGTGCCCGGCGGTTTCGTTGTCGCGCAGGTCGAGAGCCGCGCCCAACGCCTCCAGGGTTTCGTCGTAGGTCAACTCCACACGCTTCATAGCCGCCTGGAGCTGAGCGGTGCGCTGTTCTACCATTTCCTCCAGGCGGGTGCGGTAGCTCTCAAGTTCCAACTCCATTCGCTTCTTGTCGAGCGCCCGCCGAACACACGCCAGGACGGCGTCAAGCTGGAGCGGCTTGACGAGGTAATCGTCAGCGCCTTGCTTCATGGTGGCGATACCCACGCGCACGTCAGCCTCTCCAGTGGCCATCAGGAAGGCCGCGTGGGGTCGCTGTTGCCGGACCTTTTCCAACAGTTCGAGGCCGGACATTCCCGGCATGCGCAGGTCTGCGATCACGACGTCAAACGGCTTCTCCGCCATTACGTCCAGGGCGCCTTGGCCGCTGGAAGCGATTTGACATTCAAAACCCTCCGCGGACAGCTTTTCGCGAAGTAACAACGGAATGGCCGGCTCGTCGTCCACCAGCAGCACTCGACCTTCGGATAACGTCTCGCGCACGTCTGCCACCTCATTCCCGCTGAAACGTGCCGCCTATTACAATACCGCCATATTAGCTGGCGCAGGTGTCAGTGTCAATCGCGAGGACCAAAAAATGGGTACAGGTTATTTGCATGAAACTTCAAGTCTTAGTACAGCGAACAAAACACGAATACCTTTGCCCTAGGCGGCGGGCGCGCCCACGCCGCACCCTTCGGCCCGCCGGGACTGGCGTCCTCTTTTTCTTTAATTATCCGACGGCTTTTCGAACTTGGAGTCTTCGATCGGCAGGTTGTGCCGGATTTCTTCGAACTTGATGACGTGATCGAAATCCGGACTGGCCTCGTGCCACACGAAGGGCAGCTTCACGCCATCCACTTCGCGATAGTCTTCGTAGTCGATCTGTAACACGCCCTTTCCATCCTCCGTCACGTAGGGCGCCTCGTCCCGAAGGAGCAATCCGGATTGCGTGTCGAAATACATTTTCCCGACGGCGCCGTCCTGGGCGGTGGCTTCAATCACATAGGTCTGGCGGTCGCCGACAGTCTCCTTCCCTTTGAAGACCATTTTCGGATAGAGCGTCTTCAGCCGGATGGGGCGGTAAAAATCAAACTCGCGCTTCATGGCGGCGACATCTTCAGCCGTCGCATCCTGCAGCCCTTCGTCGGGATCGACGTACCATCCGACCTTGCCGTTGAAGCCGCGCGGCGTGGGGCCGTCGCTTGGAACGTTGATGAGGGCGAACCCTTTGTCCGGCGCCTTCTGGAAAACTTGCACTGTGCCCATCTCGCCGGTGCCACGGACCTGGATCGAGCCCTTCATGATGCGTGTCTTCAGCTTCTCGATGGCGCTCTGCCCGCCGAGGGCCTGAACATATTTTTCGAGAATCTGATCGACGCTCGGTTCGGAGGCGGCCGTTTGCGGCGGCGGCGCGGCGCTACTCGACCTTGTGCCTTTGCCGTCTCCATAGACGGGAACGGCCGCGATCAGCCCCAGTACGAGAAGAACGAAGATTCGCCTCACGGATTCGCCTCCTGCTCGCCGACAAAACATGGAAAGAGTGCAATTGGTAGAAGCCGCCCTTCCTGGCTCCTGCAATTGATCATAAGCCATCGCGATCTGAGCCGCAATCCTAAGGGGCCATTTGTGAACGGAGAAAGAGACCATAATCAAGCGGAATCCGGGAGTGTACCGATAAGTGGGGTCGAGATTCACCGCATGCCGGTGCCGAAATTCACTACACGATCGCTGTGCTTGTCGCCGTGTGGACCTACAACCTGTATCAATGCGCCTAAATCGTCATCAATACTACTGTCGGAGGGTCATGCAACGTCACTTTTCAGGGGAAATGGTGTGATGGCCGTCAAAATTATCATTACTCTTGACCGTGACACCCGTCACTGACCTAAAGGCGGCCTTTGGGCAGAATGCCGTCTTTTATTCGGAGGAAACTCGGGATTACGGTTAAATGAATTAAAGGAATAGTAAAAAAGCTGTTGACAGGGCCGCCGGTCTGGGCTAAGTAAGTGGCGGGAGCGGCGTGAGATTCTCTGACCATAATGTCTCTCACACTCTCTTCCCGCAGGTTCTCCCGTTGGAGCAAGCCAGTCGTGCTGTCAATTCATCCGGAGGGTTTCCCGTGGACTTGAAAACTAGCCTGTGTCGATTTTCCGCCACCCTAGCCCTGCTGCTCCTGACATTCCTCAGTGCCGCCGGGACGCCTTCCAAGACCTCTCCCCCGGGACCAGCACAGGGTTTCAAGGGCAACCCTGCGGATTACGTTGGGCAGGACACCTGCAAGGCCTGCCACGAAGACGTCTTCAAGGGTTGGGATCAGACGCCCCACTGGAAAACCACCCTGACGCACAAGGGACCGGAATGGCAAGGGTGCGAAGCCTGTCACGGCCCGGGGAAAGCGCACGCGGATGCCATGGGCGAGGCGGCGGGGGATCCGGCCAAGACGGAAGCGGCCAAGAAGCTGATTTTCAGTTTCAAGGGTGTCTCGGCCTCGGAGATCAGCCCGCGCTGTCTCTCCTGTCACGTGTATGGCGAGGAGCATTCCAACTTCGCGAGGCAGGCCCACAACATCAACGACGTGAGCTGCATCGACTGCCACTCGCCCCACCATGCGAAAGCGGACTATCTGCTCAAGCAAAAACAACCGCTGCTCTGCTATTCGTGCCACGCCGAGGTCAGGGCGGACTTCACCAAGCCGTTCCGTCACCGGGTGAACGAGGGCCTCATCAAGTGCACGGATTGCCATAACGAGCACGGCGGCTTTCTGACCAAACAGTTGCGCGCCACAGCATCCCAGGACATGGTTTGCTTCAAGTGCCACGTCGACAAGACGGGTCCCTTCGTTTACGAGCACGCTCCGGTAAAGACGGAAGGTTGCGTCATTTGCCACACCCCGCACGCCTCATCCAATCCTCGGCTCTTGAAGCGGAGTCAGGTCAACTTGCTCTGCCTCGAGTGCCATACTCTGACGCTTGATACGGGCGCGCCCGGCATTCCGTCGTTCCATAACCAGAGCGCCAAATACCAGGCTTGTACGATGTGCCACCCGATGGTCCACGGTTCGAACACCAACCGATTCTTCTTCCGATAGGAGTTGTCGAGTGGAAAGTGCGTTGAGACCGAGCAAGGCGTCCGAGCCGAAAAGGCTCGAATCGACATACGCAGGCCGGGGTTTAACTATGAAAATAAAACAGTCACATCTGGGCCCTGTCTTCACCAGCTTCCTGATGGCTTTTTTCCTGTTGACGCCCGCCTTCGCTCAGGAAGATCAAACGCAGGAGGGAAAGGACTGGGGCAACTATCGCGTGAACCAGTCCGTTGAGTTCGGCTGGCGGGCGACGAACTTCACCGGGAACAACGATGTCTACGACACGTTCGTGAACCTGGGCCAGGGCGTCCGCCTCTTCAATCAGTCGCTGGAGATGAGGTCGCTCAATCACGCGGGCGGGCTCTTCGACACCCTGTCGCTCTCGAACTTCGGTTACGGCGGCGACCCCAACGACGTCACGATGCTGCGCGTGTCAAAAAACAAGTGGTACGAATTCAGCGGCACTTTCCGGCGCGACCGCAACTTGTGGAATTACGATCTGCTGGCCAACCCTCTCAACCCCACAACGTCAAACCCTACCCAGATCATCACTTATTCCCCTCACGACATGGCGTTGACCCGCCGGATGAGCGATTACAACCTGACACTGATGCCGCAGTCGAATTTCCGGGTTCGCCTGGGCTACAACCGGAACATCAATGAGGGTCCTTCGCTGACAACTTATCACGTGGGCACCGAGGAGTTGCTTTTCCAACAGGTCAAAACCACGACCAACGCTTATCAGGTGGGCTTTGATTATCGAGGCCTGCCCAGAACCAACTTCAGCTACGACCAATTCCTGAATTATTACAAGAATGATACGACGGATACGGACGGTAATCTCGTCCTCCAGCTTGCCGACGGCGAGCTCGTGGACCCTGGGATTTCCTGGGACACCGCGAACAGCAGTCCGTGCAAGACGCCCATCACCAGTTCCGCCACCACCCCGCCCACCTACAACCCGAGCTGCAGTGCCGAGACGAGTCTCTTGCGCACCCAGCCGATTCGCACGTCTTACCCGACGGAGCAGCTCAGCTTTCAGTCCAATTACTTCAACAACGTCGACATGTCCGGACGACTGGTTTACAGCTCCGCCGACGCGCGGGTGGCGGACTTCAATGAACTATTCCAGGGGTTCGAGTCGCGGACCATGGCGGTTCAGCTCCAGACCACGG
>Ga0187771_10002996_pt1 | contig 11745 bp, 13 predicted proteins | sample 0116_SJ02_MP15_1_FD_133139 | JGI IMG/M metagenome (GOLD analysis project Ga0187771, IMG submission 133139) | Tropical peat soil microbial communities from peatlands in Department of Meta, Colombia - 0116_SJ02_MP15_10_MG | ecosystem: Environmental > Terrestrial > Soil > Wetlands > Peat | place... | reverse complement strand
GCTATGCCTTTGATTGCGAGGTTGTTGCTCTCAGTGGCGCCTGAAGTGAAAATTACAGACTCATTCTTCTCAGCGTTGACCAGCTTTGCAACCCTAGCTCTGGCCTCTTCAAGCGCCTTCTTGGCTTCCTGGCCGATGGAGTGAAGAGAAGATGGATTGCCGTAACGTGATGCCATGTATGGCAACATCTCTTCCACCACTCGCTGGTCAACCGGCTTACCCGCCGAATAATCCATGTAAACGTGTTTCTGCACCTGCATCATTTCTCGCTCCTAGAATCCTTTTCATTTCACCTTTCTGATCAGAGCGCGAATCACGTTTCCCTCTTTACGTATACTCACAAGTTCCTGTTCCAAATTGCTGACCAAGCTCTTTATGTCCTCTTCCGCAGCAGGATCGTCAGCCAAAACCTCAAGGATTTCTCCTTTCTTCATCTCGTCCAGCTCCATCCTCGTCCTAAAGACTGGTTCAGGGCAGTACAAGCCGAGGCAGTCCAACTTCCTATCAGGCTTAGCGGTCACAGTTGTGCCTCCTCAAGAGAATTGCTGAGGTGAAGAAATAAAAACATTTTTGGTCAATAATCGTCCGCCCTAGCCTTTTTCACAGCGAATAACGTGTTCAATCTTTTGGCGCGCCGGCCTTGGTCTTCCTTTGCTGATTTGCTTTTGAGACAAAAGCATTGCTCCTTATGAAGAATCGCCACGGCAGGTCTTTCCAGTCATCTGCATAGTCCACGTTGACCCTCGTCGTTCGAGCAATGTTTTCTTTATCCACGGTCACTCCTCTTTCGACGTATAGCGGTGGAACGCACAGGTCGGCTACGTTTTGTTTTGTCGACAATCCCAGTGCCATGCAGAGCCTGCCTGGCCCGCTTGTCAGGTTTATCAAATGAGCCTTCGAAATTTTCCTTCGCTTCATCATGATTTCGATGCCTGAAACCGGTTCCAACGATCTCACCAGAATTGCCTCAGGCTTCCCTGGGGCATCTCCACTCGTGACGTTAAAACAATGATACATTCCGTAGACCAGGTATATGTACGCGTGGCCCTTCGGTCCGAATTGGACCTCTGTCCTTTTACTGCGAAGATTATCGTAAGCGTGCGAAGCCTTGTCTTCCGGGCCCTTGTAAGCTTCTGTTTCAACAATCTTGCCGCTGGTTACGCCTTCAGATGTCTCGTGGACGAGGAATTTTCCGAGAAGCTCCCTTGCCACAATCAAAGTGTCTCGCTCATAGAACTGTCTCTGCAGAATCATTCGTCTTGACTAACCGGGCGACAAAATAAAAGCATATCTTGACGTCTGTTTAGATGCTCCAGACAAGGAAAGCTCGTTCTGGCGCGTTCTAGAGTTTCGCTTCTCATCGCATCCATTGAAAGCAAGGAGGAACGAAGAACGCACTGTACGCACGAAGGGTTAGTGAAGTGATAAGAGCATCTTCAGTCGTTTCAAGCACTATCGTGAAATAGGAATGGAAAAATGGGGTTATGCTTAGCCTTCGCTGTTTTCTCAACCTACGTCTTGATCTTTATCGCTTGTGTTGGGCACTGTGTCTCGCAGGCCAGGCATTGGATGCAGTCTTTTTCACGTGCAGGGTCGGATTTCTTCTGTGAAGTTGGGTGTCCGGGAGAATCAGCCCAGTCGAATACTGTTACTGGACAGACTTCGATGCAAACGCCGTCTCCAGTGCAGAAATCCCAGTCGACTGCCACGTTTGTTCCGTGAATGCCAAGTTTCTTCGGAGGCTCAACGGGGCCCCAGACGTCGTGGCCGTTGTGCTGGCCGACAACTTTGCGGTTTTTCTGAAACTCGGGGTCTATTGGCAAGCTTTTTTCACCTGCGTAGTGCTGGGTATTCCTTAAGATATTAGATTTTCTGAACCAAGAGGCGAGACTCAAATCAATGTCAAAGGGTCCCAGCTTCTCATGCGGTGCCAGTATGCGCCTAGAAAAAAGGTCTAGACACACAGTGTCAACTTTGTTTGGGCACTGAAGAACAGCATCCTCGGAATCTTGGGGCAAAACTTTATTGCTGCCTCGTCATAATGCACATGAATCAACACATATTTCGAGTCAGAAAGGTGATTTGTGTGAAGGTAGAAAAGGTTCCTGGAAAAAACGCCAAGAACAAAGTGTTCCTCTACGCGTTAAGCACTTGCGCATGGTGTAAGATGACGAAGGAGTTCTTGAAGGAAAACAACATTCAATTCGAATACGTTGACGTTGACCAGTGCAGCGAAGACGACCTTGAGAAAATAAAGGAGGAAATTCTCGGCAAAGGAGGACACTTGAGTTATCCAGTGATAATAGTGAATGATAAGACGCTGATAAACGGCTTCCGAAAGGACAAGATCAAGGAGACCCTTGGTATTTGACGACAGTGGACAAGGTAAGACAGAGAGCAGAATCAGATGCCAGAACCTACGGGTACTATCTGAACCCGGATCCTAAGTTTCTCCGAGATCTCCTAGAAGGACTCAAGAGCAACGAGGAACGCTTTGGTTATCCAGCATGTCCCTGTAGGCTCGGCTCCGGGAACCTGGAAATCGACAGAGACATAATCTGCCCCTGTGATTATAGGGACCCGGATGTTGCGGAATTCGGAGCTTGCTTCTGCGCCCTGTACGTTAGGAAAGACGTTTATGAGGGAAAGACTCCGGTCCAACCCGTTCCTGAGCGTAGACCCGTAGAAAAAGAGACGAGAGCATACGGGGTTGCGCCGACCTCGCCTGTTCAAAAGACTAAGCCCACCTTGACCGCTGCTACCAGGCCCGCTGAAATAAAGAAGAAACTGTGGTACTGCAGGCAATGCGGCTACGTCGTGTTCCGAGAAGACCCACCTTACCTGTGTCCCATATGTAAGGCCAAGAGAGAAATGTTTGTCCAAATAACTCTAGGTGTTGACGAAGCACGATAGGTGCTTAGAAGAAATAACGCTATTTCTTTACTTCTATCTCGATTACTTTCCAGTCTCGCTTTACTCCTCTGAGCGAAGTTACCGCTCCGACGATCACTCCGTCCAGAATTTTCGAAACAAACTCGTTCAGTTCTATCTCTTCTCCATCAACCGAAAGCCTCACAGTCAATCAAATCACCAGGAAAGCGTTTTCCTAGCAGGAAGCGTAAAAGCTTTGGGGAGCATTGGATAGAATTAGGCCGCAAAACCAGCGAAGGAAATGACAGGATCAATGGTAACCAGTTTGAGCACAGAGGCTCGAGTAGTCGGAATAATCGATCTGCTCGAAAAAGAACATTCTGATGCCAAGATTGCACTGGACCACAGCAACACGTTGGAACTCTTAGTTGCAACTATGCTCTCAGCTCAATGCACGGATGAAAGAGTGAACATGGTCACAAAATCGCTGTTCAAGAAGTACAAGAGCCCAGAAGACTATGCAAATGCTGATTTGAAACAGCTGGAGAGAGACGTAAGACCCACCGGATTCTACAGGAACAAGGCCAAGAACCTGAAGGCCTCCGGAAAGATGCTCGTTGAAAAGTTCAACTCGACTATTCCGAGAACCATGGAAGAAATACTTGAACTACCGGGGGTTGCGAGAAAAACGGCCAACATAGTCCTGTCAAACGCCTACGGCGTCGTCGAAGGAATAGCAGTCGACACACACGTGCGAAGACTCGCCAAAAGGCTTGGACTGACAGACAAAGACGACCCGAACAAGGTAGAACAGGACCTCATGAAAATAGTACCAAGAGATAAGTGGGTACGCTTTACGGATCTGATGATATTCCACGGCAGAAGAATCTGCACAGCGAAGAAGCCGAAATGTGCGGCATGCGCGGTGAACAAGCTCTGTCCATCGGCCTTCACGTTCGACTAGGTTGGCCAAGGCAAAGAATTTTAGGTTAATAACACATCTTCAGGAAGCAATGAAAAGTCAAGTCATAGTCCTCGGTTTTGCGGGAAGCCTGAGAGAGAAATCCTACAATAAGTCACTCCTGAACACCGCGGTTGAATTAGCTCCCAAGAACATGAAGATTGAAACCTTCGACTTGGAGGGAATTCCCCCGTTTAATCAAGACCTTGAAACTAAGCCTCCCGCCAGGGTTAGAGAGTTTAAGGCAAGAATCAGAGCAGCCGACGTCATACTAATTGCAACGCCCGAATACAACTACTCGGTCGCAGGCGTCCTCAAGAACGCGATCGACTGGGCGTCCAGACCCTACGCAGACAACGCTTTTGAGGACAAACCAGTTGCCCTAATGAGCGCCTCCATCGGAATGCTCGGCGGCGCAAGAGCCCAGTATCATCTTAGACAAACGCTCGTCTTCCTAAACGCTCACCCACTAAACAAGCCCGAAGTCATGATGCCATATGCGCAGGCCAAGATAGATGAAGACGGCAAAGTAAAGGACGAAGCCACTAGAAAGTTGATCAAAGAACTACTTGAAGCACTAATTCTCTGGACTCAGAGGCTTCGAAAACAGACGGAAACGTAAACGGCTGCTGCAAGACATAATAGTCACTGAACCAACGTACACTCTCAGATTCCTTAGCGGTGAAAAACTTCTTTGGGTTTCGAGATCCAAGAGCTGCCTGACATAATACGAGTTGTTGTCCTGCTGAACCTCAGCGAAGGAAAGACCTCACATAAGACTCAGCTTAAGGATCAAATCGACAAGGTATGCATGGACTATGTATGCGTCGAAATGAGTGACCTAGAAAAAACTTTAGACGGCATGACCTCCGACGGACTCGTCCAATACGACGATGGTTCAGTCCAACTGACCGAAAAGGGCATCAAGCTCGGCAAAGAATGGCAGAGTCTTCTCCTCAAGAAGGAGCCGATTCTGGAAACAGTCGCCGGGCTCGTCGACGGCTCGATCACGGGTCTGGTCGTCATAATTTCAGCCTACGCAGCAAGATTATCGGCAAGAGCAGCGACATTCGCGACTCTTCTGACTCTGGCAGCAGTTGCCATAACCAACTTTTCAAGCTTTCTCCTCGGCGGAATCACCGAGGACTTGGCGGACATGCTCACCCTCCAGACGCTGATGAACTACAGTCTGAGCGACATGGCCGACCGCGAACAGAAGAATAAGTCGTTGATGCTAGTCAAACATCTCTTCGGCGTGTTGCACAAAGAGATAAGCCGATCAAACCTGAGCGCAGCGCTGATCTGTAGCTCAACAACTTTCGCTGCCGGGATAGTCCCCGCATTAGCATATCTAACACTTCCGAAGCCCCTTGACATCGTCATATCTTTGGCCATAGTCGTGACAGTCGTAGGAGTATTTCTCGTCAGGTACAGATCGAAAAAGACAAACGTCCATTGGAAAGTGATGCTGTTACAGACCCTAGCAATAGTGATAGTCGCCACCGTCGCCTCACTGATTATCGGAAGCATCACGTAAACAAGACGTTTAGTCGAGCTCAACTAGGTTTTCCTAGCGTTCTCTACTCTGCTTGCTATTTAGAAAGGCGTTGGTGCTCCTGTTTCATGCATCTGTTCATGACCACAGTTAAGCCTGCCTCTCGGGCCAACTTTGCCGTAGGCTCGTTGACCACTCCTAGCTGCATCCAAACAACCTGTAACACGTCAAACGACTTTTTGATTTTGACAGCCTGCTCAACTATCGGAAGAACGTCTTCAGAACGCCTGAAAATGTCAGCGATTTCGATGGTTCTCTGAATTTCAACAGGCATCTCCAAGAGGCTCTTGTAGCTTTTCTCTCCCAAGACCTCGGCAACGTTCGGGTTGACGGGAACAATGCGATAACCATGGCTCTTCAAGTACTCCGCCACACCGTAGCTCGGCCTCGATGGATCGCTAGATAGACCGATGACGGCAACATTCCTATATTTGGACAGAATCGCCTCTAAGACTCCATCGTTCGGATTCTCATTCGGCTGCATTCTACTATCACCTTGGGACCAAATACAGGTCTTCAGAGATAGGCTTGTGAAGCCATTGTCCTCATTTCTGGAACAGGCCCGCTAGAACAGTTGAATCCTTCCAACCGCATAAAACTTGCGGCATGACTCGAGGATCCGAGAAAAGAAGGCGTTGGAGCATTCTTTTCTTGCAAAAAGTTTTCTGAATTTGTCAGGTTTCAATAGGATGATGCTTTTCATCGTTCCGATTTGAGCCTCAATCGAGAAGACATTGCTCTGATGTTGTTGAATGAGAGGACATGAAGGGTCAACGAGATAAGGATGAAGGCGCGTCCCGAATTAGCTCTTCTTTCTAAAGTACTGAACAACATAGGCTACGATGAAAAGACAAGACATAGCCACTAGTGACGCTGAAATGGAGATTACGAGTATGCTGCGTGTTTCTTCGATCACAGCTAATGAGACCACTGCCAAGAAAACACTGAGGTATGCGCTTGCCTTTCTGCTAGTCAGGCCTGCAATCTCTGGAACTATGACTTTTGAATATCTTAAGAACAGAACGAGCACGCAAACGAGCGTCACGAATATGATTATCAGCGTATATGTAATGTTTGTCCAGTAGTTATTCGTCAGGAGAAGCCCGGTTGAATCTCCAAGGATTCCTCCACCTGCTCCAAAAAGAATTGCAGCTAGACGAGCTGTCCGGTCACTCTTGTAACTGATGCCTAGCCATCCCCCTATGACTATCAGGGCTACGCCGTACCAGTAGTGATGAATATGAATATGATGAATGTTCAAGGTCGTATGCGGGCTCACCATAGTGAACGTTCTTGTAACAGCGAAAGAAGCAACGAAAGAAAGCAGGGCAACTATCGAGAGGCTAGGTCTCACGTGTGTCTTTTCTTCTTCATGAACACTCATTCAAGGCACTATGCTGATAGATCAGGCAGAGAAGCGACTTAAGGCTTAGCACGCAATTGCATTCGTGAATTGGCACAATGCGTTTTATCCTCCACCTCTCGGGATCAGAGGACAGCGTCCCACTTGCCAAATGGAACAGGCACGTATTCGCTTGAGAGCATAGACAGATTTCATGATGCATTTTTGAACATTAATAAATTAAGAAAACAATAATCAATCTGTAATGAAATGGAAATGCGCAGTGGAAACGGCGATCATTCTTGCAAGCATGCTGGTTGTGCCAATTAGAGTTCAGGAAGTGCATGGAGTCGGTACCATTTTTGTCAGACATGGGGGGATTATTCATTCGTTAAATCTAGGTGTCACCACGGCAGACACTGGTAGCAATCTGTCGTCAACCGTTGGAACCGTTTATATCAATCCGGATGGAAGAGTCAATCCGAAGACTCCCAGCATCGCCACCTCTGATAACATCACCTACACTTTGACAGAGGATGTCATCGAGGCCATCGTCGTTGAAAGAAGTGATATTACCCTCAACGGAAATGGACACGAGCTTCAAGCAGACCCCGTCGCGGCTGCAAACGGTTCTGGAATTGCCTTGGCGGGAACGTACCATTCAACGACCCACATAGTCACAGGACTCAGCAACGTGACAGTTGAGAACGTTAAGATCAGAGGGTTCGCATATGGCATAGTTGTTCAGTCTCCAAACGCCACTATTCGTGGAAACAACGTGACAGACTGCGGCAGTATTGGCATATTCCTCAGGTACTCTCCGATGTGTTCGGTGGCAACCAATTATGTATCTCATAACATTTGGGGTGTTTATCTTTGGAATTCACCTAATTGTGAACTCCAGAACAACACGATGGTTGGGGACCACTACAACCTTGGGGTTGATGGAAACATCGGAGCGTTCGAGAATAGCATCAGCACGTCGAACACTGTTAATGGCAAGATCGTGTACTATCTGGTGAATCAAAACAACATAGTAATCGATCCTTCAACTTGCCCGAATCCTGGATACTTGGCGCTTGTTAATTCGACAGACATAGCTGTTCAGAACCTCAACTTCGCCAGCAACCAGGATGGCATTCTGCTTGTCAACACGAATAATTCGAGAATAAGCAACGTTTACGCCACAGAAAATTACGCGGGCATTGTCCTTGCCTGGAGTTCCAACGTTACGGTAGAAAGCTGCACAGCCTCCATCAACTTCGAAAGTGGAATAGGCCTCTACTCCTCAGACAACTGTACAATCACATCGAACACCGTGATAAACCAGACGGAACACGCCATAGTTGGCGCGTCCAACGGCATAGAACTGACGACTCTTAGTGACTACAACGTCGTTACCGCAAACAACATCCTGTCTAACAGATACGGCATTTACATTGCTGGTTCGGAATCGAACTGCATTTATCATAACAATTTCATCGGTAACAGTGTCCAAGCTGGAACTACTGGCGATTTAAACAACTGGAGTCAAGGCAGTCCTCAAGAAGGCAACTATTGGAGTGACTACTTTTTTGACATTAGCGCCAACAACGACGGCTTAGGGAATGTACCGTATACAATTGATACCGACAATCAGGATGCTTATCCACTGATGGGAACGTTCTCGGAGTATCAAGTCTCTTCCACAAACAGCGTTCAGACTATCTGCAACTCCACGGTATCTGATTTTACGTTTAACGGTACAGCCATAAGCTTCAATGTTTCCGGTGAAAACGATACAAGCGGCTTCTGCAGGATACGCGTGCCAACACTCGCATTCAATGATTCCTTTAAAGTCTACGTCAACGGAACAGAAGTCGCGTACGCACTCATGCCATGCTCAAACGGCAAGTACGATTACCTCTACTTCACCTACAACCATTCAACCCAACGAGTAGTGATAGTACCAGAATTTCTATCCTCCCTAATCGTGCCCTCGCTCGCGACAACAACAATGATAATAGCCATCCACAAGAGAAAACATGCTAACAATGTTTAGTTCCTATTTCAATCATTGTTCATCAATCATCAAACTCGTAACAAACAGCCCCGTTAACTGCCAAAAGGAAGGCCTCGAATAATCTAACTATATATTCAGTTCTGCGCTTGATAAGGTTCTAATTACAAAGCACGATGCTTCCTTGATGCTTTCTGCAGCGGACGTGAGCCTGTATCCACTTTTTGTACGACAAAGATAATTTCGAATAATCTGGAACGAAAATCCGCCTGAAATTAGTCATGGAATCTTGCTTAGGGTCGCGTTGAATGATTGCTCTCGCCCTCGGCGGAATATGGTGAGCTCCACCGTGTCACCTATCTTCTTGCTGCGGATTTCTTGCGCTAGGCCTTCGATGCTTTGGATCGTGGCGCCGTCAAATCTGATCAGGATGTCTCCAACCATTATGCCCGCGTGACTGGCAGGGCTGTCCTCTATCACTTTCGTGACCAGAACACCTTGTTCGAGGGGGAGACCGTAGTATCGTGAGATTTCTCCTGTTAGGCTCAGGCCTATTATGCCTAGCCAGGGTCTTGCAGCTGGAGCGCCTCCCACGGCTTCGGATGTGCATTCCTTCGCAGCGTTAATCGGGATGGCAAAGCCTATTCCCTGTGCGTATGGAATTATGGCCGTGTTAATTGCGACGACCTTGCCTTCTAGATCTACAAGAGGGCCGCCACTGTTGCCTGGGTTTATGGCCGCATCCGTCTGCACCAGGTTTTCCAATAGTCCTCTCTGAGACTCGATTGTTCTTCTCACTGCACTGATGACGCCCGAAGTCACTGTGGGGCCGCCCGAGAGTCCGAACGGGTTTCCGATTGCGTATACTCTTTGACCGACTCTTAGCTTGTCCGAGTCTCCAAGTTCGGCAGCCAACAAACCTTTCTTTTCCACTTGCACGACCGCGATGTCATGGACTGAGCAGGAACTCTCCAGTTTTCCATGCAGAACCTCTCCGTTCCAAAGGACAACGTCAATCTTGTCTGCGCCTCCTACTACATGGTTGTTCGTCAATATGTGACCGTTCGAATCGACTATCGTCCCAGAAGCCATTCCTTCCACTGGGATTGCTTGGTAGAACATTCGATGGACAAGTTTAACCGTGCTTATGTTAACGACACTCTTGCTCACCTTTTCGACCGTATCAAGAACAGATTTTTCATCGAAAGAAGACATGCTTTCACCATTGCGAAGGGCCAAGTTAGGTTAGGCAAAAACGGCGCTGGTCTATTTCAACCTTAGGGTCCGCTCGTTGACAGAACTTGCACATCAATCCGCCCTTGCGTATTGCAACCCAGGTCCTAAAGAAAAGGGTCATAAGCTCCCCTCTGCGATTGGTACGCTTTGCAGAAGACAGTCATTTTGTTAATCGGAGGTTCTGTTTCTTTCAGTTCACAAATTCCTATCCGTTTTCCTCTCGTTCTAACGGAACACACACTAGCGACAGACTCGCAAATCTAGGAATTCAGCCAGCTCATCCTGCCCTAAACCACGCTTTTCCACCAACTCCGCGGCATCAACGCCTCAGGTGACGGCGACTGAACTCATTGCCCCCTTCGCAGGGAATTATTAAAGAACAACACAGCTAAAGCCGTCCGTGCCTGGAAAGGTATTTAAGTATGACGTATGTCATCAAATTATGACGCATGTCGTGACGGGGGCATTGATTTCTCAGCAAATCACAATCCTTCCTCCAACCCCGCCATAACATGCGCCGCGATAGTCGCAGACGGAAATTGACATAACACGCAGAACACTTGGCAAGAACAATGATTCTTTTTGGCGATCAGAAGAAGGAGTAAAGCGTTCATTATACGTCATAGATTTCTTTGATTTCTAAGATCGTGAACCAAAAAAATTAAGCCTGCACGAGACATATTCGATCCTGCCTACAGAGCATTCTGCGGACTATGGTGACAAGACTGTGAAAGTCAGCATAGTTTCTTTGACTTGTTGCGCCGGATGCGTATCTTCTTTTCTCAACGCAGGCGAAGCCCTTCTGGAAATTCTTTCAGAGGACTTTGAAATAGTGTACTCACCTACATTCGTAGACCTGAAGGAAGTTCCAAACGTTGATCTCGCTATAGTTGAGGGCGGCGTGAGAACTAAAGAAGATGAACAGCTGATCAGAGAAGTGCGAGCGAAATCACGTGTTCTTGTAGCCATAGGAATATGCGCCACTCACGGAGGAATAACAAGCCTCGGCAACCTGATTTCAGCCAAGAAACTACTGGAAAAAGAATACTCGATGTTTGACTCGAACGCCGTCCCCGAACTCGAGGAGCTCATGTATCCGATCTGCAACTTCGTAGACGTGGACTACTATATTCCGGGCTGCCCACCTATGCCTTTTCTGCTAGTCCACAGCCTGAAGAGCATCGTCAGCGACAGACAACCCGAACGACATCAGAGCGTGGTATGCACCGAGTGCCATAGGAAGATAATACCGGCCAAGGTTGAGCGACTCTACGGAATCTACGAGAAACAATCGGATCCCACACTCTGTTTAGTGAGTCAGGGCTTCGTATGTCTAGGTTCGCTCACCCGTGAAGGATGCGGAGCACCCTGCCCACGGGCCGGCTTCACGTGCTTCGGCTGCAGAGGCCCACCTGACTCGTTCTTGTACCGTTCAAGAGACATGTACAGCTTCCTCGTCAAAGTCATATCGACAAGAACCAGCATCCCTGAAGAAGAAATAAGGCAAGAGCTCTATCGCAACCCCTTCATCTTTCACACGTTCATCTTCTCGAGGTTTGAGCGGTTCATGGCAAGGGAGAGGATCGTTTGAACAGCGGGAAAGAGATAACGATTTCTCCCACGACGCGCATCGAGGGCCACGGTAAAGTAACCATAGTGCTTGACGATTCAGGAAACGTCTCACAGGCTTATTTTCGTGCAACCGAGATACGAGGATTCGATTATTTTTTGCGAGGCATGGATGCAGATCGACTGCCCTTCATAGTCTCAAGGATATGCGG
>Ga0187771_10002995_pt1 | contig 11748 bp, 9 predicted proteins | sample 0116_SJ02_MP15_1_FD_133139 | JGI IMG/M metagenome (GOLD analysis project Ga0187771, IMG submission 133139) | Tropical peat soil microbial communities from peatlands in Department of Meta, Colombia - 0116_SJ02_MP15_10_MG | ecosystem: Environmental > Terrestrial > Soil > Wetlands > Peat | place... | reverse complement strand
TGAATGGCGACGCTTCCCACCTTCAACCCTCTTCTTCGTTCCAACTCTTCCAGTTTCCAATCAAGACGTTGAACATGGTCAGAACCACCACACTTGGCCAAACAAACTCCAGAAAGCCCTTCATACACAATGGCTTCGAGGTCATCATTCGTCAGCAACGTTTCCCAGTTGTTAATCCGCGCATATACGGGGGATCCGTCAGATCCCGCATATTTTAGATTCTCTCGAACGACTTCACGCGCTTTTGGCTTTTCCGCAGGAGGAACGGAGTCCTCAAGATCTAAAGTAATAATGTCTGCTGGAAACTCTGGAGACTTGGCAACCATCTTTTCATTATTTCCCGGAACATAAAAAACAGATCTCATGACAGTCATAATGCACCTCCTATTATTTAGTCACTGGGTCACTAAGTCATTCTGTCAATGTCTTTGGGTCTTTGGGCCTCTCCATTGATGCCTCGAAGACGTCACGACGCAAAGCGTGTCAGACGTTTAACAATCGCTTGAGCGTTGGGGCGATTTCATCGGGGCGGTCCACCACATGAACTCCTGCCTCTTTAAGGGAGGCAATCTTATTTTTCGCTGACCCCTTCCCTCTCTCAATGATACTGCTTGCGTGGGAAAATCGCATTCCTTCCGGAGCCCACGCCCCGGCGACGTAAACGACAAGGGGCTTCGTAAATTTCTTTGTCCTCACTGCCTCAGCCGCCTCCTCTTCATAAGGACCCCCAATTTCGCCAAAGATGGCAACAGCCTTTGTATACGGATCGGCCTCAAACAGGGGCAAGATATCGCCCATGGACTGCCCCACCACCGGTTCAGTTCCGATATGCAAAACCGTCGTGACACCGAGGCCTGCTTCTTTGAGGGCCCACGGGACCGTCCCTGACTGCCCTCCACTTCTCGAAATCACCCCTACGGGTCCGGGCACAAACACCTTTGTCGCAAACTCGGGAGTTCCACCCAGCCAACCGGCCGCTGCGATTCCAGGGCTGATAATTCCGATGGCACCTGGCCCCAACAGACGGGCCCTTTTCTGTTTTCCATAGGCCATCATTTCAAGGATGTCGTAAAGAGGAACCCGCTCAACCGGCATCACAATAAACTTGATCCCAGCATCCAGGGCCTCAAGAACGGCATCCTTCAGGCCAGGGCCTGGAACAAATGTCACGCTGGCATCAACAGGGCCCTTTTCCCTGACGGCCTCTTCGACTGTGTTGTAGACGGGTATTCCGGACACCTCTTCTCCGCCACGACCGGGCGTCACCCCGGCCACTACCTTCGTGCCATAACCTTTCATAAATGCCGCTCGTGCCGAGCCTTCCCTTCCAGTAATCCCCTGAACCAATATCGTTGTATTCTTCTCAAGTAGAATCGCCATCGGTCACTCCTCCACCGAGAAATAGAATAATCCCGTCCACCCCTTTTAGAAAAGGGGGTGAGGATTTCTCATACCACTCCGTGCTTCCTTTTATACTCTTCTAACCCTGGGATCGGGGCTTCAATGGTGATCGCTTTGTTTCCCCTGAACCAGCATTCATACTCGCATGCCAGACACTCGGTCCCCAGCCGCTTGGCAAACTCCTCATCCCCGCCAAGGGCGGGCTTTCCATCCTTAATGACCAAGATTCCTCGATCGAACAGTTTACATCCTGCGGCACACGCATGGGTCTTGCAACCCACACATTTGCTTTCGTCGATAATGACCTTTATCGTCCTTTCTTCAAAATGCATGGAACCTCCTCCTTTATCCCTTTATACCTCTTTCCTTTCGATATTCATCAACGAGGGATCTCATCCGTTTTGCCAGAAACTCCGTCTCGTATACCTTATCGCTACCGTAGATCTCGATCGGGTTCTGTTTCAGCAGGTCCGCTGTTCCCTCCTTCAGAATCTCCATCGATTCCTTTTCCTTGTTCCCGCAGAGCAAGATCACACAGGGAAAACCGGGTCTCTTGGGGAGTTCCTCCCTGAGGGCCTTCACTACCCCATGGGCATGGTGCCACTGCTCCTGGTTCGCCACAATGAAACCACCGAGCATATACCCCTCAATTTCCGGTTGAGAAATAATGACCTTGGCGGCCCGGTAGACTTTTGCAGCGGTTGGATTTCCACTCGTATCAGCATAGTTGGCGATCTTAAGTCCCTGACGATTCAGGGCATCCACCCCAAGAATGGCACCTCCTCCACCTATCCCATGGTAGCCTACGTACCCGAGTCCTTTCTTATCCGGAGCCATCTGCGCAATATAACAGGTTCCCCTGAGATCCCCCTCCTCAATCCACCATGCAATCTTGTCGAACTCGGTGGGAGGCGTTGGGGCTTCGCGAGCCACTTCGATGCCCAATTCGGGATGGCGAAATACAGAAGAATCGTCAATGGCGATCCGGCAATCGGCAGCCAGTATTCTTCCATCTTTCGTCATGACGAGGGGGTTGATCTCTGCCGTACGACAATTGTATCCTTTGAACGTCTGGTACAAGCCCATGATGGCTTGAGCGATGGCGGGAAGAACCTGGGTCGGAACCTTCAGCCTTACAGCAAGGTTGAGGGCATCATAATAGCGGAAGCCCCGAAGGACATCCACATTCATCTGTGCGATTTTTTCCGAGGCGACCGATTCAATATCCATTCCGCCTTCTCTGCTGAACATCACCACCGGGGCCCTCACTTCCCTTGAGGCATCGATGATCACCCCGACATAGTATTCTTTGTCGATATTTAATTTTTCCTCCACCAGTATCTTTTCAACGCGCAGATTTTTGATCTCCGATCCCAAGAGTTGGTTCGCAACGATCTCGGCATCGAGAGGATGCTCAGCGAACTTAATGCCTCCTGCTTTTCCACGGCCTCCGGCCCAAACCTGCGATTTGACGGCCACGGGCTTCCCTATCTTCTCGGCGATCTTTTTTGCCTCTTGGGGAGTCGACGCCACCTCACCCTGAGGGATTGGCACCTTGGCCGCCTTTAGCAACTGCTTCCCCTGATATTCATACAACCGAGCCATAACTACCTCCTCACACGATGACATAAGAACATCTAAGCTAAAGTTCCCCTGTTTTATAACAAAAGGGAGAGGACATTGTCAACATAAAATACGAGACGGAGAAATGGTAAGACCAAATTACCAAATTACAGCTATGGGTGCAACGCCTTGATACCTAAAGTATTTTTCTCAAGATTGACAAAGACAAAAATTTCATTTAAATTGGTAAGACCATTAGCCGAATAATACGACCCAGATTGGAAGGGGGAAGCCTGAGATGTTCGAGACCGTGAAACACATCAAACTCTCCGATGAAATTGTCAATCAGATAAAAAGACTCATTAGCGAAGGAGATTTAAGGCCGGGTGACCGCCTTCCCTCGGAGCGGGAACTCGTCAAAGAATTTGGCGTGAGCCGACCTTCCCTTCGGGAGGCATTGAACTCTCTGGTGGCCATGGGTTTTCTGGAAGTGAAGCGGACCAAAAGGACCTTCGTAAAATCGATGACATCGGAGAGGATACAAGACCCTCTTTCTCTCCTCATCAAGACCGATACCCAGAAGATTTTCGATCTGATAGAGGTGAGAAAAGCAATGGAAGCCTGGGGTGCCTATCATGCTGCCCAAAGGGCTACAGGGGCCGATCTTCAACAACTGGAGGGAATCATTGAAGAGATGAGGAAAGCCTTTGGCGAAGGCCGATCCTGGGAGAAGCAGGATGCCGATTTTCACCTGGCCATGGCCCAGGCAACTCATAATACGATTCAAACCCACCTCATGTCCACCATTTATGATCTCCTCAGAGAATCTGTGGCGAGAGTATTCAGGGACAGAGGGAAGATGAAAAAACTGCTGCATCAACATTGCCGAATTTTCAACGCGATCAAGAGCCACTCCCCCGAAAGAGCCAGGGAGAGAATTCTTGACCATTTGAATTACGTCGAGTCAGAGGTGAAAGCGTTCACAGATGAGAAGAGCGCTCCATAAGGATGGTGTCGCTTTGAAAAAGAAAGAAGCCAAATCCCTTTTCCTTTTCTAAGATTCAATGGGAGGTTATAATTAGCAGGTGATCGATTTCTAACAAATGGGTTGCCTTCCTTCTCCCCATTTGTTATTTAAGACTCTGCCATCGAAGAATTTGCAAAGAGGGATGTCAGATGATGCAAGAATTGATGGAGATCGTCGGAAAAGAGAATTTTACTGATCAGTTGGAAGAACTGGTCCCATATAGTTATGATGCTTCGATGAATGTCCATCGGCCGGATGCCGCAGTCTGGCCTGAGTCAACAGAGCAGGTGGCTGAAATCGTCAGATTTGCCAACGAGCATAGAATCCCTGTTGTTCCCCGGGGGGCGGGCACCAGCCTCAGCGGAGGAGTGATTGCCGCCCACGGAGGGATCATCATCGATCTCTGCCGCATGAACCGAATTCTTGAGATCAGTATTGAGAACCGCTACGCCCGAGTCCAACCGGGCGTAGTCTGTGACGACCTGAATCGAGGGCTTGCACGGCATGGGTTTACCTTTCCTCCTGATCCGGCGAGCAGTTCTGTTTCTACCATTGGAGGGAATGTGGCCACCAACGCTGGCGGGATTAAAGGGGCGAAATATGGCACGACCCGGGACTATGTTCTTGGTCTACAGGTCGTTCTTCCAACCGGGGAGGTCATGCACACAGGCTCCTATACCATGAAATGCGTCTCCGGCTACGATCTCGCTAAGCTCTTCATCGGAGCGGAAGGAACGTTGGGAATCATTACCGAGGTTACGTTAAAAATCAATCCTCTTCCGCGTCATGCCATGACTGCAGTAGCCACATACGCTAAGTTGGAGGATGCAGGAAAGGCTATCTTCGAGACGATGACCAGTGGCGTCATCCCCAGCGTCATGGAAATCCTTGACAAGGTCACGCTCAAATCCATAAAAGAGAACACGGACATCGATCTTCCCCAGGCGGAGGCAATGATCTTGACGGAGACAGACGGTTACACCTGGGAGGAGGTAGAGGGTCAGATGAAAGTGGTCCTCGGCATTCTAAATCGGAATAACCCTACCGAGATCAAGACCGCGAAGGACGAGAAGGACCGGCTCAATCTCTGGAAGGCCCGTAAATCGGCTTACGCAACCCTTGCCCGAGCGAGTACCAGTTTTGTCTTGGATGATGTAACGGTCCCTATTTCGAAAATCCCGGAGTTATTGGTGGGGATACAGAAGATCTCTCAGAGGTATGGTATCGTCGTTGCCACCTTCGGTCATGCCGGCGATGGAAACCTTCACCCACAGATTCTCTACGATGGATACGACCCGGAACAAGTGGATAGAACGGAAAAGGTTGAAGAGGAGATCTTTCGACTCGCCATTTCTCTGAAGGGAACCCTCTCGGGTGAACACGGCATCGGTCTCTCCAAGGCGAACTACATGACGTTGGAACACGACCCGGTGGAAATGGCCCTGATGAGGAAGATTAAAAGAACCTTGGATCCCAATAACATCATGAATCCAGGCAAAAGAGCACTCGACGATTAACAAAGGAAATGGGACGCGGAGAAACGGAGACTTGGAGAAATAAAAACAGGACACGGGGAAACGGAGACTCGGAGACCCGGCAAACTGAAATGCTTATTTCACCCCATCTCCCCATCACCCTTTCTCCCAATCTATGTTTTGGATCTCCCCATGCCCGGGTCTCCCTATCACCCCGTCAAAATTTCCGTAATCTTATTGAGAGGTCATGGCTACTCAACTTCAATTAGACGAGAAACGCCGCAAGGCGATCGTTCAATGTTCTCGGTGCGGCTTTTGCCGGGCCGTCTGTCCCATCTTTGACCTGACGAAAAGGCCCATTACCAATGCCCGAGGAAAGATGATCCTCCTGAAAGAGGTCACAGAGGGAAAACTTCCTGCTACCGAGGGGGTTGCTCAGGCCCTCCTGCGCTGCACGACCTGTATGAATTGCACACTCAATTGCCCTTCGGGAGTGGATCCCCAGGAAGTGATCAAGGCGATGCGGAAGGATATGGTTGGGATGGGTTACGAAAACCTCTTCAAGGCGATGGGTGAGATCGCCGAGAAATACGGAAATATTTACGGAGAAAAAGAGCGACATGACTGGGGGCATAAAAAAGAAAAGGCCCCTTACGCTCTATTCCTGGGTTGTGTGGGAACTTATCGGGAGGAGGAAAGCGTGAGGGAAGCGATTCGCCTTCTGGATCTCCTTCAGGTCGACTTTACGACGACGGATGAGGTTTGCTGCAGTGGTGTGTTGGAGGATGTAGGGTACAAGATAAAGGACGCATTGGCCCAACACAATGTTCGAGAGATCCAAAAGACCGGAGCGCAAACACTGATCACCACTTGTCCTTACTGTTACCGCGTGTTCAAAGAACATATCGCGTACAAGGACCTGAAAATGGAAATTAACCACATCACACAGTTTCTCAAAGATTTTGATTTTCAGGTGAAAACAGAGAAGCGAGTCACCTATCATGATCCCTGCGATCTGGGCCGCCACGCAGGTATTTATGAGGAGCCGAGAGAGATCATCCGAAAGATCGCTCCCAATTTTGTAGAACCGAGGCGCACCAGAGAGAACGCCATGTGTTGCGGCGCGGGAGGTGGATTCAGGGGTGCATTCCCGAAAGAATCCGTAAAGATTTCGAGAAATCGATTAGCTCAAATCATTGAGGATACAGGAGCTGAAATTCTCCTCACCGAATGTCCTTCCTGTTTACACAATTTCAGAAATGCGAGGCTCCGAAGACAGAATATCGAGGTCTACAACATTACCGAATTCCTCGCCCGACTTTACGAAGCGAAAGCTTCCAAAGAAAAGGAGGCAGCATAAGGCCGGTATGAAACTCTCAAACCTTTCTCCCAAACAACTGATCGAGATCGACGCCTGCACCCGCTGTGGCGAATGCCTAAACTATTGCCCTGTATATGCCCAGCGAGGCGAGGAGGAGATTGATCCTCGTGGAAAAATTCAGGCCTTTAAATCTTTTATTCGGAGCCAATACGGAATATGGGCCAGAATCTTCGGCCCTAAGAAATTGGACGAGGAGAAACTGAGAAAATTCTCGGAGATGGTCTACCGCTGTACCCTCTGCGGGGAGTGCAGTGTGAGCTGTCCTGTCTCCATCGACTCCAAAAATCTCTGGCTTGCCTTGAGGGAGACCTTAGTGGAGATGGGTTATTATCCGAAGGCAGTGGATCAGGTAAAGTCAAATCTCCTCCAGGTCCACAACATTCTCGGAAACGAAAATGTGGAGAGGACAGAGTGGGTAAAGTCTTTGGGGCAACCCCCGGATCATCTCTATCAGAAAGAGAAGGCCGGGGTGGCTTTTTTCGTCGGATGTGTGGCTTCCTTTTTCCCTATGGTGCAGAGGATCCCCAAGGCCCTTGTTCAAATCTTGATCAAGGCGGGAGTTGATTTTACTCTTCTGGGAGGGGAGGAATGGTGCTGTGGGTTTCCCTTGATCGGGGCAGGAATGAGAAAAGAGGCTGAGGCGCTGATCGAGCACAATTTGGAAAAGATGAAAGAGAAGGGGGTTGAAAAGGTGGTCTTTGCCTGTCCCTCTTGCTATCATACGTGGGTGGAGGATTACAAAACAGATATGGAGGTCTTCCACTCTACTCAATTCATTAAGAAACTGATCGGGGAGGGAAAGATCACCTTCAAAGAGAAAAAGACGAAGGTTACCTATCACGATCCCTGCGACCTGGGGAGGGCAAGCGGTGTTTATGAACCGCCCCGGGACGTCCTTCGAGCAATCCCGGGAGTGGAATTGATAGAGATGGAAAACAATAGAGATCAGTGTAAGTGTTGCGGAGGAGGAGGCAATCTGGAGATGGTGGATGCAGAACTCTCAGCAGCCCTCGCCCAAGAGAAGATCAAGGGAATCCAGGCAACAGGGGCCGAAGCGGTGATTACTTCCTGCCAGCAGTGCGTCCGTACCATCATGACGACCGCCCGAAGGAAGAAGATTCCCATCACGGCGGTGGATGTCACAGAGTTTGTCTTAAAAAACATGAATTGAATGGTCACGGGTTGCTCTCCGAAAGTGGACGGTGATGATCATCTTAACTGTCTCGGAAGACAATGTTCGAGCAAAATTAGAAAGAATAGATTAACCATGATAAAAAGAATTCTTATTTCCGTGCTGCTAGTGATGATAACGGTGGGCACAGGAGTTGCTTCTGAACTTGTGACTTTCAAGGGTGGTGATCAGGAGAATTTAACAGGAAGAATAACAAAGCCAGAGGGCAATGGGCCTTTCCCCGGTCTCATCCTACTCCATGGCTTCAATTTTATGGAAAAATATTATGACCTCTGGGCAGAGCGCGTCGCGGGCTGGGGATATGTTGCCTTGCAGATGAATAGCTTTGGACCGCGAGGCGAATCATCTCTATCTGACCCTCCCTCCCAACGAGCCCAAGATATCTGCTATGCCAAGTCCTATCTTTCCGGGCTGCCGTTCATCGATCCGAAGCGCATCGGCGTGATCGGATGGTCCCAGAGAGGATCCTCCACTCTTGCAGCCCTTTGTACAGGGTTCTCACCGTTGCAAACACAAGATCCTTTCCGCGCCGTCGTGACGTTTTACCCCTATTGCTTCAGATCCCTTGGCGGTCTCGACTTCCCCCTCCTGATCCTTACGGGTGAATTAGACGACTGGTGCCCGGCTGCAACATGCAGGGAAAGGATGCCCCATAAAAAGGCCCACCATGAAATCATCCTGAAAATCTATCCCGGCGCCTATCACAGCTTTGATGTGGAAGGGGTGAGGATGAATTACATGGGCCACAGGCTACAATACGACCCGGCCGCTGCAGCCGATGCAGTCATCCAAGTGAAAGCCTTTCTCGCCAAACATCTGAAATAGAAGGAGTGCTCTTCTCCTGTCAGTGAGTTTTAATTCCCCATTTGAAAAATATTTCCTGGCATGTTAACAAATACGAACTTCCCCTTTGGAGGCTGTGTCGCAATTCGAGGTAGGGTAGATCCCGGCGGAACAGGCAGTCGGGCATCTCAGCTTTAGAATGCGGTCGTTTAAAGTTATGGGTAATCGGCTTTCTTAGAAATAGGCTTCTCTTCATGGGCTTGGAGCCCCGAAGCTAAGCAATGAGAGGTATCCGCTCTAAAGCTTCGTCACCCGACCGCCTGTTCCGTCTTGCAACGGAGGTAGTTTCTCGTTGGTCGCCACACAGTCTCCTGGTGCGTGAGGAATGAAGTATGGGGCGAAAGTGAGGACCTATGTTTCTATTCGATCTCGGAAAACTTCCCGGCCAACAATCCATGCTCATCTTTCACGCCCTTGCCCGGATGGGGATTGAGGCCCTGGTCATCGTCTCACCGAAAATTCCCCTCGTGAGCATTGGATATTTTCAGGATGCGGAGCAGGAAGTGGATCTTCGATATTGTAGAGACTCTGAAATCCCTTTCATGCGAAGGGAGGTAGGAGGAGGAGCAACTTATTTAGACGAGAATCAGGTTTTTTATCAACTCATCTGGAAAAGAGATAACCCGAAATTCCCTAAGGCGATCCACGAAATCTATCCCTGGTTTTCGCAAGCACCTGTTGAAACTTATAGAGAATTTGGGATAGAGGCAGAATTTCGTGCCATCAATGATATTACCACAGGTTCGGGAAGGAAGATTGCCGGAGAGGGCGGAGGAAACATCGGAGACTGCATGGTCTTTGTGGGAGGCATCCTCCTCGATTTTGACTTTCAGGCAATGAGCAGAATCCTGAAAGTGCCCGATGAGAAATTCAGGGATAAGATTCATAAAACGATGGAGGAAAGCCTGACGACAATGAAGAGAGAATTAGGACTGATTCCATCGCGGCAGGAAGTGGTTTCTGTCCTCAAAAAGAAATTTGAGAAAATGGTAGGAAAGTTGACGCCGGCTTCGTTGAATCCCGAAATTCTCGAGAAGATGAGGCAAATGGAAGCATGGATGACTTCGGAAGAATTCCTCTTAAAAAAGACCCTAAGAATTTCAGGGGGGGTTAAAATCAAGCAAGGCGTGGAGGTTCTTTACGGTCTCCACAAGGCCAAGGGAGGTCTGATTCGAACTGCCGAGGAGATCTCTGACGGGAGAATTGAAGACATCACCATCTCTGGAGATTTTACATTTTGTCCAAAAGAACGTCTCGACGGATTAGAGGGGTCTTTGGAAAAGGTCCCTTTGGAGGAAGATCAAATCATCGAAAGGATAGAGGCTTACTACGAAGAGAAAAAGGTTGAATCCCCTGGAGTCGAATCAAAAGATTTTGCCCAAACGATCTTGAGTCCTGTTCAAGATTGCACGCGACCCCCGCGCTATTAAAGCAAAACTGCGAGATCGACAGGAGCCAGAGAAACCCTAACCTTCGCGGATTCGATATGCTACCGAACTTGGCGCGGGCGCACGAATTTCAAATGCGCCTGATCCCCATGACGAATACACACCATGCGACAATGGAAAAACTGGTAATAAGTAAGGATCTGTCATGGATGGATAGCTTTCCTGCTGTGCATGGGCCTGAAATTGAATACGTAGTCTCAAAAAAGAAAAAAGGGCGTCTCGGCAAATGAGTTGCTACCCGTTCCTTATTCGGCAATCCGCATTCCCAAATCCGCAATCAGGAGAATATTTCTCTCAACGCTCCTGTCAGGGCATGGATATTATGGAGCCGGCACGTATCGCCCATTAAACCGACCCTCCATATCTTCCCTTTCAAATGTCCCAACCCTCCACCCACTTCGATCCTGTAATTATTCAGGAGCCTCGCTCGTACCGGCGCGTCATCAACCCAATTCGGTAGCGCCACAGAGGTTAACATGCATAGCCGATACCCTTCCTGGGCAAAAGGCTTAAAACCAAGTCCTTCGAGTTCCATCTTTAAGCGATCGCCCAGGGCCTGATGGCGATGGAATCTTGGCTCAAGGCCCTCCTCAAAGATGATCCTCAGCCCCTCTCTTAAAGCATAAAGCATCGAGGCAGGAGCGGTGTGGTGATAAACCCTTTCCTCCCCCCAATATTTCTCAAGTTTGAGTAAGTCGAGGTAAAAGCTCTGAACCTTTGTCTTTCGGGAGCAGAGAAGATCCATAGCCTTAGGGCTCGCAGTAAACGGAGAAAGTCCTGGGGGGACGCTAAGCCCCTTCTGCGTGCAACTGTAGCAGACATCGATCCCCCACTCATCGACCTTTATCTCCCCTGCTCCGAGAGAGGTGACGGCATCCACCACGAAGAGGGTATCTGTCTTCTTGCAGTAGGCCCCGATCTCTTCAAGAGGTTGCCTCACTCCTGTGGAGGTCTCGGCATGAACCACACCGCATATCTTTGCATTTGGATTTTCTTTAAGCGCCTTAACGATTCTCTCCGGTTCGATGATTTTCCCCCATTCCTGTTCGATTCGAATCACCTTCGCCCCGCATCGGTCGGCGACCTCGGTCATCCTCTCCGCAAAAAAACCATTGACCCCGATGATGACCGTATCTCCGGGTTCAACAAAATTGACGAAGGAAGCTTCCATCCCGGAACTTCCCGTGGCAGAGATGGCAAGGGTCATCCGATTTGTCGTTTGGAAAAGACCTCTCAGCATCTCGCTGATTTCGTCCATACATTTCAAAAGCTGGGGATCGAGATAGCCAATCACTGGGTTCAACATCGCTTGATAAACCCGGTAATTCACATTGCTCGGACCAGGCCCCATCAGAATCCGAGGGGTCGGTTTCATATCTCCCATTATCCACCTTTCCATCTTCATCCCTCCTCCAAGA
>Ga0187771_10002994_pt1 | contig 11750 bp, 11 predicted proteins | sample 0116_SJ02_MP15_1_FD_133139 | JGI IMG/M metagenome (GOLD analysis project Ga0187771, IMG submission 133139) | Tropical peat soil microbial communities from peatlands in Department of Meta, Colombia - 0116_SJ02_MP15_10_MG | ecosystem: Environmental > Terrestrial > Soil > Wetlands > Peat | place... | reverse complement strand
TCATTCTGAGTGAGTCTCTTGCATTCCAAACGCTTTCGACCGCAAATTAATTGAACCTTAACTTCATTAGATATGGTGACCCGTATATGGAACCCGGCTACACAAAGGTCGGCCGCATCGATCACTTCTACTCAAAGGCGAGCGTGGCAGTCGTAGAGGTCTTAGCTCCGCTCAGGAAAGGGGACACGATCTTGATCCGCGGAAGCACCACAAACGTCCAGCAGACGGTAGACTCGATGGAGGTTGAACACAAACAGATCGCAGACGCTCAGGCAGGACAGAAAGTCGGCCTCAAAGTTGCGGGACACGTCCGAGAGAACGACATCGTCTACAAGGTATCAGGCAACTAAGTGGCACAAGGTTAGAATACCCCCTCTTTCCCTACGCCGACAAGTGCAAGAGCCTTGGCGGACGTTGTGATCGAAGGAACCGTACTGGTTGTTACGCCCATTCAGTCACCGCAATCGAGACCAATGGTACAGATAACCCTAGGCGACCCAATCAAGGGGCCCGTCACAATGCCTCTTGATATGGACCGAGAGATGGCCGGGGTTACGATCGCGGTTCAGCGGGTGCTTACCCAACTACCCGGTATGGGACAGCAGCTAGGGACGCCCCGCCTCATTGTTACATTGACTGAAGAGGAATACCAAGACTTAGGGCGACCCAGATATCCGGATCACGTGACCATAACCCTCAAGGTCAATCCCTGAAAACGTACGTTGGCTAACTCTCCACACAGATTTCTGTGCGACATGTCGCATATTCATCATGCCAGAGAAACTTGCCGAAGAACATTCAATCCCAGAAGAGCCTTGTCCTCGCGTATTCCCTCTCCGCTTTGAGGATGTCTAAGTAGAGATCATCCTCAGTCCGGTGTAGCTTTCTGAGAATACGGGTTGCGGTCGCCGGACCCACACCTCTGCCACTGAGAACAACCACCGCCTCTCTGCCCTTAGTCTGCACTAGGCTGGCGCTCAACCAAGCTTGTCGCCAAATATGCTCTTCCTCAGCCGTAAGGTTGGAGTTGCGTTTCTTCTTCTTTACGACGCCCAACAGTTGATCGTTCCGCTCGTAGGTCGCAGCGATAAGCGTGGAGCCACATTTTGGACAGGAAATTTTGGGTTTGAGTTGGCCAACGACCCTCATAGCGTCCCAATCTCCGTTAAAGACGCAGACCAGTCGTACAGTCTCCGACAAGAGGCGCTCCCTCACGACTTCGCTCAGCGACTTGGAAGGAACCACCGGTCGCAACAAGTCGTGCGGGATGATTTTGTCGACAATAGGGGTTGCGTAGGGGGAGCACGTGCCGGCTCGCTCAGATGTAATGTCAACCGTTATTTCTCGACTCATCATTCTCGCGAAAACTCGTTTGGTGGTTGGGAGGTCGAATTTCTCTAGAAGAACCTCTCTTTGAGTTTCAACGTTCAGTGGGGAGCCAATCATTGCTCGTACAAGCATTCGCGAGCGGTTCGACCTGTAGTCCGCCTTTCTCTCAATGATTCCGAAGCGACGAGCTACATGCCAATGGCGCCATGCAAAGAGATCGGAATTCTGCAGCGTCTCCACCAGGACTTTTTCAACGTCTTCGGGCGTGAATTTTCCAAGTTCCAGCGCCACCATTTCCGGTTCAATCTTGAACGGGCAGATTAGCGCGATGCGATAAGGGTCGGTTTGGGTCAGGACGTTAACGCCGTACTTTGCGCTGAGGATTGATGCCAGAACCATTGCGATAGTATCATTCACCATGCTTCCAAAACATGCATGAATGATTATGCAGTTCTCGAATTTCTCAATCGTTACGTGGGTGTTCGTGGGTAGGGGCGAATGTTTGAGGTGGGCGCTTATTGTCTCGGTGATCTTGACCATGGCCTCGTCGTTCAGTTGCAGCTCGCGCTGAAGCTCACTCAGCGCGGTCGCATCATCAAGTTTGGACGCAATATATCCCCTCAGCCTCCCCACCTCCTGGGCCGCGTCGTAGCTGACTGGGATGATTTCACCTTCCCAACTCGGAATGGCATCGAGTGTCGGAGCGGTGGGCTCCACTTCGACCGAAAGTTTCTCCTCATTCACGTTGATGATTTTCCACGTCTGGCCGTGAATAATGAAGACCGTTCCGGCCTTGCATTTTCTGGAGACGAAACCTTGATCCAGAGTACCAATGCGGCGTTTTCGGAAGAAGTCAAAAATGTCGAACCTCTTCACGTCTGGTATGACTGAGAGATTCTCGTAGTAGTAATGGAAGGTTCGCGGGAAGCGTGCGGACACGACGTCGTCCACGAGCCGAATGATTCCAATGGACTGAAGAAACTTCACGAATTCATGTAGCTCCTCACCCGTCAGGTCGCGGAATGGCTGTGCGCCGCGAACGATTTCATAGATCTCGGCGAGTTTAGGCCGTTTTAGGTCAAGGGCAATACCGACCACTTGATGCGCTAGGACATCTAAAGCCCTGTCGTGAATTATTGTCTCCTCAATCTGTGAAGTCTTAGCCTTAGCGGCGAGGACGGCGGATTCTAACAAATCGTCCGCCCATGCCCCCACGATGGTTCCTTGCGCTAGGCCACGCAACGTGTGTCCGCTCCGACCGATTCTTTGGATTAACCTCGTTGACATCCGGGGGGACATGCACTGGACAATGTAGTCGACCCTGCCGATATCCATTCCAAGTTCAAGTGACGAAGTGCATATGACCCCTCGCAGCGAGCCGTCTTGAAACGCCTTCTCGACTTCCTCGCGAATTTCGCGAGAAAGTGAGCCGTGGTGTACGCGTACAGGTAGGTTTGTGTTTAGGACGTGTAATTGAGAGCCGATTGCTTCAGCCTGTTCGCGAGTATTGGTGAAGACGAGGGTTGATCGTCTTGCTGATATCAATTCAGCTATTCTTCTTGTTCGGGCTATTGTGGTCGGCGGCAATCCAAACTTTTCAGCATCTCTCGCATCCTCCCTAGTCGGCGTCACGTATTGAATTTGAATTTGCACTTGTCTCAGTTCTGACGATTTCACAACCGTGACGTCCCGATGAGTTCCAACTAGAAATTGCCCAACCTTCTCCTGCTCCCCGACCGTCGCTGAAAGCCCAATTCGTTGGAACCTTCGGCCGGCAAGGTGCTCCAATCGTTCTAACCCTAGCGATAGTTGGACCCCACGCTCATCCGTTGCAAGTTCATGTATCTCGTCCACGACGACCCACCTTACCGCTTTGAGATGTTCGCGCATTCTTCGGCCGGGTAGGATGGCTTGCAGCGTTTCCGGTGTCGTCACCAACATGTCGGGAGGTGACCTCGCTTGCGTTGCTCTTGTGCTGGCGGGAGTGTCCCCGTGTCTGACCTGGACCTTGATGTCTAGTTCTCCACCAATATCGGTGAGTCTGCGGACAATGTCGCGGTTGAGTGCTCTTAATGGCGTAACGTAAAGGATCGAGATGCCCTTAGCGGCAGAACTGGATCGTTGTTCGATGAACATGTTGAAGATTGGAAGAATGGACGCTAGGGTTTTCCCCGTCCCCGTAGGTGCGATAACGAGAACGTTGCGTCCCTCTAGAATCGGTGGTATGGCGATCTGTTGTATGTCGCTCGGTTCCTCTAAGCCGATCCTTTCTAGATGCGCTCGAATTGGCCGAAGAAGCTGCGCGAAAGCATTCTCTAACAACTAAGCCACATCAAGCAACTATCTGATCGTTCCGAACCCTTGGGGACGGGCGAGCCAAAGCGGCGAGCGATTTGTGTAGAGAACTGTCCGGAGTCATACTCGGTTGAGGGGGTTATGGCGGGTTGCGCCCACTCAGCTCCCATCTCTCGAAACCAAGATTACCTCAGACTAAGCTTTGTTCAGTCTACGCTGACGGTTTCTCGTATGCCAAATACACGAAAATCACGATTACTGCTATGAAAGCTAGAAATGTAATTCCAATCTGGAGGAGCTCCCAGAACTCATCCGTAGTCAAAGCTTCACACCTTCATCGCGTACACAACAGGTTCCCATTTAAAGACTCCTCGGCCGCATTTTCAACTCTCTTCCCTAGCCCTCCACCTTGCCGTAACCTGTGAATATTCTGAATCTCGCTTGGCGACACGCTCGAATTGACGTAATGCGGCCGCGACTCGCTGGGCGATTATGTGGTAGCAAAGCCCCCGCTTCTTGTCCATTACTCGAAAGTAGTAATCGTCACAGTAACAGAATGGAATGTCCGGCATAACCTGATACTCGCTTTTTCTACCTTGAACCGCCCAGACAATCCTGCCGCTCGGCGCAAAGTCGTACCTTCGAACTTTCTTCGATGTTGCCAGCTGCCATCCGTTGTTGAATCTCTCCCCAAGCACTTCTTGCAGCTCATCCTTTAGTGCCGGGGTTAGCTCGCCGCCAGATTGCAATTCGGCACAGGCGCGCTCGATCAACTCGTTCTCGTGTTCGAAGGCGCCTTGCATTTGAATTCCAGCGAGCCTCTTTGAGAAGGCGCGAAAACACGTTGACCCTTTAATTTGTTGCTTTGAAACTGCTTCTATTTATTGACGGAGTTTCCACAAGGTGCGGATCCGTGCTCCGAGAGTCAGGAAACGTTTTTAAGTTGTAGTGCTTCGGTTTACGAAGTAGCGGCTGAAACGTTCAGCGCTAATCTCTGTGCTCCGATGCGATTTCTCGGAGGAAAACAAGATTATGTATCATGAACAGAAGAACAACATGCCGAAATACGTGCTCACCGGGACAACTACGATGGGGCTTGTGTGCCGGGACGGCATTGTCCTCGGTACTGACACCCGAGCGACGCTCGGCACTTTTGTCGCGCACAAAAGAGCGAAGAAGATGTATCCCATCGACGACCACGTGGCGATGACTATAGCCGGCGGGGTTGCCGATGCTCAGAGTGTGGTTGAGGTTCTGCGCGCAAATTCAAAGCTATACAAATTCGAGAAGGGCTTACCCATACCCATTAGCGCGGTCGCCCGATTGGCCGCCAACATTCTTTTCTCTTCCAGATACTATCCGTTCATTCTTCAATCCGTCATCGGCGGAGTCGATGATGATGGGCCTCATGTCTTCGCCCTCGACCCTCTCGGGAGCGTAACCGAGGAGAAGTTTGTGTCGACTGGATCGGGTTCACCAGTCGCTTACGGTGTCTTGGAACCCGGTTACAAGGAAGGCATGTCCGTTAACGAGGCGATACCTCTCGTTGTTCGCGCAGTGAACTCGGCTATGAAACGCGATTCTGCGAGCGGTGACAGCTTCGATGTCGGTGTAATTTCCAAAGAAGGATTCCGAGAGCTAAGCGAGGACGAGAAAAAGCGGATACTCGCCCAAGCGAGTTAATCGCATTTCACGAGACTCTTAGGTAACTAATCTTCAAGGTGGTTTCGGCTGTGGCAAGGGTAGTAGACGATACGCAGGCTAGAATACGCGAAACAATAGTAACCCACATGCCCAAGGAGGCTGAGATAACACGGATCGAATTCGAAGGGCCGCGTCTAGCGATTTATGTTAAGAATGTTGGCTTGCTGCTTGAGCAGAGCTACATCGTCACAGAGATCGTAAACCTGCTACACAAACGCGTCGTGGTGCGTTCCGACCCTTCCATTAGGCTGAAAGAGCTTGAGTCTGAGCGTTTAATCAAAGGGATCGTGCCGGCCGAGGCGGAGATAACGGAGATAAACTTCGACCCAAGCCTCGGCGAGGTTGTAATTGAAGCCAAGAAACCCGGGTTGGCCATTGGGAAAGATGGCACAACTCTCCAAGAAATTATCAAGAAGACGAGTTGGCGCCCCAGAGTCCTCCGAGCCCCGCCGCTTCCATCCAAAATCATAGCAAGCAGCCGGCATATACTTCACTCCGAGAGCGAGGAAAGGAGCAGAATATTCCGTGATGTCGGCGAACGAATCTTCCGCCCCAGATTATCGAAGACGTCAAGCGTGTTTCTGACGCCGCTGGGCGGTTTCCATGAAGTCGGAAGATCAGCGATGCTCGTTAGGACCGAGGAGAGTTGCGTGTTAATGGATTGCGGGATCAGCGCGGGCGCAGACCTCCCCATGTACGCTTATCCTCGACTGGATTCCGATGACTTTGACATCGACAAGCTCGACGCCGTCATTCTTTCACATGCACACTTAGACCATTGCGGGTTGATACCGCTCCTCTACAAGTACGGCTACGACGGGCCTGTCTACTGCTCAGAACCGACAGCGGTTCTGATGACGCTGCTGCAGTTGGATTATCTTGACATATTCGGAAAAGAAGGAGGCCACCCTCCATACGACCAAAAAGATGTCAGGGAAACCGTGTTACACACCATACCCGTCAAATATGGAGTGGTGACGGACGTAGCCCCGGATATCAAACTCACACTCCACAATGCCGGCCACATAATCGGAAGCTCCATCGTCCACCTACACATCGGCGAAGGCTTGCACAATGTTGTGTACACGGGAGATTTCAAGTTCGGTAGGACCATGTTGCTGGAACCCGCGACTTCCTCGTTTCCGCGAGCAGAGAGCCTGATCATGGAGAGCACTTACGGTGCTCCGGACGATGTGATGTCTGATCGGGAGACTGTGGAGGGCAAGCTGGCTAGGATTGTGAATGAGACCGCTGAGAAGGGCGGCAGAGTTTTGATCCCGACGCTCGCGGTCGGGCGTGCGCAAGAGATTATGCTCGTCCTCAATGCCTACATGAAGAACAAACAGATCAAGGAACTTCCAATCTTCTTAGAAGGTATGATTTCGGAAGCAACCGCGATTCACACCGCCTACCCCGAATATCTCTCACGTGATCTCCGCGAACAGATCCTGTACAAAGACATCAACCCATTCCAATCAGACTACTTTACGAATGTAGACCACCCCTCCGAACGCGAGAAGATCGCAACCGGCCCCCCATGCATAATTCTCGCCACATCTGGGATGATGGAGGGCGGACCCGCCATCGACTATTTCAGATACATGGCGGCGGATGAGAAGAACACTCTCGTGTTCGTAAGCTACCAGGTTGAAGGGACGCTCGGAAACAGGTTGAAGAACGGTGCGCGTGAGGTGTCGCTGATGGGACGAAACGGGAAGGTCGAAGCACTAAAAGTGAATTTGCGTGTTGACAGTGTCGAAGGCTTCTCCGGCCATTCCGACAGAAACCAACTCATGGCGTTCCTGAAACGAGTGTCCCCAAGACCTTCAAGAGTGATCATGGGGCACGGGGAAAGAAGAAAGACAGACCTCTTCGCTCACCAAGTCTCCAGAATGCTCAAACTTAGAACAGTGGCGCCGGACATACAGGAAACGTTGAGGCTCAGATAACACGAATAAACTCGTAACTCAGGAAAGCTGCTAGATTCCCTCGTTTGAGGTAGCCCCCGCCGTCGCGGCTTCAACACGGGCAGTTTCCCTCCCGCGCCAAATCTTGACGGTCGGTGGAGCCATCACGATCCGTTCTTCTCCCAACCTGGCGATATCGCCTTGAATCGACTTTACGAACTCGACGAGTTCGCTGATCGCGGATTTTGTCTCTTCGACGCTGCGTTTTGCAATCGGGCTTATCTTTACGATTAGTATGTTCCCTTCGATTATCTCCGCTTTGATTCTCGGCACGTCGCCGGGCTCGCGGAGTGGAAAAGCTTTCACGTAAATTGGATGCTGGATTGAGGGATTGACTAGAGGATATCTCTCTTCGCTTGCGTAGTCAGAGCCGATCAATGGGTCGCCACCGGAGCTTAGCCGGGCTTCTCGGTCGATAGCAGTTTAAACGTTTGCACAAGAGAATGGGCATTCTAACATGCCCATGTAAAGACTCACGGCGCTCAATCCTGAGAAGTATGGGAGTTTTGTCATTCATACGCCTATATACCAAACTCACCCAAGAACCGGGAGATCCCTCGGTTCCACTGGAGAACATAGGGCACGCTAGCTAGATTTAGCAAATGATTTCCAGAGTTCGTCGCCAACATAGTGGATGTTTTCAATCACTTTCCCCTTGTTCATCACTCGCATTTCAGCAGAATCAACATCTGTAAAGCCGAGAGCGATCGGTTTGCCATATTTCTCATCAAGTATCACCACTAATTGTTTCTTGCCGAAGTCGCTTTGAATGCTCTTGATGCCGGGGCGCATGAGGTCCGCGCCGTTCACGAGATGAGCCACGGCCCCCATATCGACAACTACACGAGGCAACGATTCGATTACCTTGTCAAACTTCAAAGAGGGTAACAAACCGGCCTTGGTGCGGACAATCAACGGCTTGTCGTCCACGAAATAGACTGCTTGTTGGCCAACAATGAGTTCGTCAAAATTCTGCGCAGACTCAAGTAGAGCAGTGGCGGGGTATAGTCCGATGAGTTCTCTCAGGAGCCCCTTAACTTCCTTGTCTTTAAGGCGACGAATCGCAGGCAGGTGGTCCTCAGCTCCACCGTCTCATTGTGAGTGCTTTGCCGATGTCATCGATCAATCCGATTCCTTGCCCACTCTACTAGGACATGCATCCTAATCTTTAATTTGGAGCTTCCTACTCTACCAACAACTCCGGCAAAAAAATAGGTCAGAAGGCAATGTCCGCAGTCGCCGATAAGATCTTCCAGGAAAGCCTCAGCAAGATCGTGCTCGTAGAGTTGAAAGGCAGCCGTACTTTTCGTGGGAAACTCTACAGTTACGACCAGCACATGAACCTAGTACTAGAGGACGCCGAAGACGTTTCAAATCCTGAAAACACTCGCAATATTGGCACAATAATCGTCAGAGGCGACAACGTGGTCCTTGTCTCGCCGCCACCGAAGAGGTAGAACTCGCTAATCACTACTTTCTGTGAGTTTGACCGGTTTGACTAAAGGAACTACATCTTTCGGTAGGCGTGGCCGCTCGAAGACGCATATCCGTTGTAGACGATGCGGACGGCGTTCCTACCATGTCAGGTGGAAACGTTGCGCTGCTTGCGGTTTCGGGGCATCCAAGAGGCTGCGAAGCTATTCGTGGCAAACACACTCATTTACTCGAGATCGCCGAATAAGGTAGACAAGTCATCTCAAATTTCCTATAACGCTCCGTGTAGGCCGTCCCTCGGATTAGACGACATGCAGGGAAGCTGAGTAAGCCCTGTCGCAGCTGGCGTTGCGAAGCCTAGCCCTGGGAAGTTGCCTGAGCCACGGGGGCTGCCGGGGTTGCGGGCGCGGCAGGTGCGGCCTTAGGTTTCTTGAATGTTTCAAGAAATGTAAGCGTCTCTATGTTCGGCAGATACTTCTCAACGTCAGCGGTTATCGTGCGTTTTGCGACTTGTAGTCCTTCCAAGAAAAATGCGTCCTCAGGAACCTCGACCTGGATTTTTCCTCCGTCAATCTTGACCTCAAATTTCTGTTGGTCCACGGACGGGAGTTGCTTGTGAATCAGATTCCGCACCTTGTCAGCGTCATTGTCAATGATCTTCTCGACGGTTATGTCGTAAACCAGTGTCTTGCCTGCAAAAGGGTGGTTGTAATCTACCTGAACACGACCCGCTCCGACGGATCGGACCTGAGCGGTCTTGCCGTCGAGATTCACCTGCAACCCTGGTACAGGCGTGAGGCCCTCGGCGGTAAATTTCCGCAGCGGGACGAGTCGAATCTTCTTGGGATCCCGAACGCCGTATCCCTTCTCAGGAGGAAGCTCGATAGTCGACGCCTTTCCAACGTCAAGCCCGGTTAACGCTTCATCCAAGCCTTTCGGTACCCAACCTTCCCCTACAATAATGAAGAACGGCTCATAGCGCTCCTCGCCGCGGTAAAGCTTCTTTTCCTTGGCTACACTCTCAAGTGTAGTTCCAACGGTATCCCCCGTCTCTTTCACCTTGAGCGTGTAGTTTGCGAGGGTGAAGTCCCCATTCTTTAGCAATCAGTTCACCTTGTAATCCGGAGTCGAACCTAAGACTCGTAGCGTCTAGATTAATGTTTCAGGATTCCAGAGATGGCTGATTTAGATGGCGAAGATCGCCGTGTGAAAGGAAATCGACTCGTGAGCCTAGAAACAAATGGCGCACTCAACCAAGTCTTAGAGACGCACCTTCTTGAATACGTAATATTTGGGAAAGTCAACAGCCAGCGTGAATGCTCCTGCGAAGATTAAGGCAACAGCTACTTGCACCAGAGACAGAGCTGGAATTATAATCCCGTAAATCCCAAGCAGAGTGAAGGCGACAATCGTCCCAACAGCAGCGACCATCAGTTCAATGCATGGTTTTGAGGACCAGAAGTGCCGCCTCTCTCTGACGCTTAGCACTCTGAACTGGCTCGTGTACACGAGAGTCAAGAGGACCCAGGTCTGTAGATGCGGCAAATCCATTCCGTAGTAGACCGCGCCGAGGAACAACGCTATGCTTCCTTGCAACACCAATAACAAACCAATAACGAGGGACGCTGACGTGATATTTCTCACGTTCCAAATGTTCGGGCTAGAGGTGCTTTCCACGTTATCCTTGGCCAGAGACATGGTCGCAAAATCGTTGGCGAACACCAGCATGACCATCCCGAGCACAGAGAGCACGACCTGATTCAACCAGAAGAAACCCACAACCAAGATGCCGATGAACTGCACGACCTTCGTCACTTTGTTTATCACCCATGTGAGCATGCGTTGGTAGATCCGCCTGCTCGTAGTTATCGCGTCTAAGATGACTTTGATTCCCGGCTCAGTGAGCACAATGCTCGCCGAAGCCTTCGCAACGTCTGTTGCGTTGCTAACTGCGATTCCTACTTCCGCTTGCTTCAGGGCCGGCGAATCATTTACTCCGTCACCGGTCATTCCCATAAGGTGCCCTCCCGATTGCAGCAACTTCACGATCTCGTACTTGTCTTCGGGATAAATTTCAGCAAGCCCATCGTATGCTTCGAGAATACGTTGCCGCTCGTCATTAGCTAGTTGCTGAAGTTGCGACCTTGAACAAATCTTGTCGCCAATGCCAACCTCTTGCGCGATCTCTTTCGCTATCGATGTGTTGTCACCAGTAAGCATCTTGGGAGTGACTCCCATCTCTCGCAAACCTTGGATCGTCTGTTTCGAATCAGGTCGTGGGGGATCGGCTAGGGGCAGTAAACCAACAAGCCAAAACGCGTTGAGGTTGGCAGGATTTGATCTTGCAACGGCGAGAGTCCTGTAACCTTTACGCCATAACGCTTCAAGAGTAACGTTGACTTCATTCTTCGTCCCCGCGGAGAGAAGTTGGCAGCGGGGTAGAACCACCTGAGGTGCCCCCTTTAGGACGATGAATTGTCCATGATCTCCCTCGACCGTCGCTTGGGACATCTTCGTTTTTGGGTCGAACGGTGTGAATGAGATCTGTTTGTAGCCAGCCAGCTCTGCTTGCGTCGCTTCGACATATTCAATGATCGCTGAGTCGATAACATCCCCAATCTCCTTCTTCGAAGCTAGGCCCGCCAAGAGCGCGACATCTTCTTTGCTGAAACCATTGAATGGAATCGGATCGATTACGGAGAGCTTACTCTGAGTAATCGTCCCCGTCTTGTCCAAGCACACTAAGTCCATCGACGCGGCGTCTTCAATCGAGTCCAGCTTGGTAACCAACGCGCCCACCTTCGCAAGTTGCATGGCTCCTACGGCGAGAACTATCGCGAAAACCGCTGGGAGGGCGACCGGTACGGCGCCCATCAAGAAGATCAACGTGAACCTGAGGATCGTTAACGGATCGACTGCGCGTGTGAGCGCCGCTTCGAGTATGATTGAGGCCAACGCAGCGATGGCGAGGTACATACTATACTTGACTATGGTCGACATAATCTGCTGTTGATGAGATTT
>Ga0187771_10002993_pt1 | contig 11750 bp, 13 predicted proteins | sample 0116_SJ02_MP15_1_FD_133139 | JGI IMG/M metagenome (GOLD analysis project Ga0187771, IMG submission 133139) | Tropical peat soil microbial communities from peatlands in Department of Meta, Colombia - 0116_SJ02_MP15_10_MG | ecosystem: Environmental > Terrestrial > Soil > Wetlands > Peat | place... | reverse complement strand
CGTCGCAGTCGCCCTTGAGCCAGCCCAGCGTGTGCTTCAGCCAGTTCACGTCGTCACGATTGGGGAAATCTTCTCGGGCGTGTGCGCCGCGGCTTTCGTGGCGCGCCTCGGCAGAATGCAAGGTGACAACAGCCTGCTCCATCAGGTTCTTCAGTTCGAGCGCCTCGACGAGGTCGCTGTTCCAGATCAGCGACCGGTCGGCAATCCCGAGATCGGCATAGGCCCGCGCCGCAACGTCGATCTTGTCCACGCCTTGTTGCAACACTTCGCCTGTCCGGAACACCGCGCAGTTCTGTTCCATGATGAGCTGCATCTCGTCGCGGATGGAGCCGGTCTTGCGCGGCCCCTTCGCCTGGCGCACGGCGTCGAAACGGTCCAAGGATGCCTCAATGCCGTTGGCGAGCGGTGGATGGGGCGTGTTCGGGCGTATCAACTCCGCCGCCCGGTGCGCCGCGGCACGGCCGAAAACGACGATGTCGAGCAGCGAGTTGCAGCCAAGCCGGTTCGCGCCATGAACGGAGACGCAGGCGCCCTCGCCGACCGCCATCAGCCCGGGGCATATGGCGTCAGGATCGTCTACCGTCGGCCGTAGCACCTCGCCATGGTAGTTGGTCGGCACACCTCCCATGTCGTAATGCACGGTCGGCAGGATCGGGATTGGCTCGCGGGTTACATCGACGCCGGTGAAGATCTTGGCCGTCTCGGAAATGCCGGGCAGCCGGAGATGCAACACTTTCGGGTCGAGATGCTCGAGATGCAGCAGGATGTGGTCCTTCTGCGGTCCACAGCCGCGGCCTTCGCGAATCTCGATGGTCATCGCCCGGCTCACCACGTCGCGCGAGGCCAGATCCTTGGCGTGCGGCGCGTAGCGCTCCATAAAGCGCTCACCCTCGCTGTTGGTGACATAGCCGCCTTCGCCCCGCGCGCCCTCGGTGATCAGGCATCCGGCTCCGTAGATGCCCGTCGGGTGGAACTGGATGAACTCCATATCCTGCAGCGGCAGCCCTGCGCGCAGCACCATGGCATTGCCATCGCCGGTGCAGGTATGCGCCGAGGTGCAAGTTCGATAGACGCGGCCGTACCCGCCGGTCGCCAAAATCACCATATGCGCCCGAAAGCGATGGATCGTGCCGTCCATTAGGTTCCAAGCCAAGACCCCGCGGCAGACGCCCTCGTCGTCCATGATCAGGTCGAGCGCGAAATACTCGATGAAAAACTCGGCATTGTTCCTGAGCGACTGCTGGTAGAGCGTGTGCAGGATCGCATGACCGGTGCGGTCGGCGGCGGCGCAAGCGCGGTTGGCCGGCTGGCCGTCGCCGTAATCCTGCATGTGACCACCGAACGGGCGCTGATAGATCTGTCCCAAAGCCGTGCGCGAGAACGGCACGCCAAAATGCTCGAGCTCGATGACCGCGGGGATCGCCTGGCTGCACATGTATTCGATCGCATCTTGGTCGCCGAGCCAGTCGGAGCCCTTGACCGTGTCGTACATGTGCCAGCGCCAGTCATCATCGCTCATATTGCCGAGCGCGGCAGCGATACCGCCTTGCGCCGCGACGGTATGGCTACGGGTCGGGAAGACCTTGGAGATGCAGGCGGTTTTGAGGCCCGCGACCGTGGCGCCGAGGGTCGCGCGCAAGCCGGCGCCGCCGGCGCCCACGACGACGACATCATAGGCGTGCTCGGTGATTGGATAGGCGGCAGGCATCGTTCGCTCCGCTTCTTGCTAGCCGGCAAGCGCCAGTTTCAACACGGCGAGAATGCCGCGCACCACGAACAACACGCATAACAGGCGCATGACGATCAGCACGGTGAGGCGCATCGCCTCGCCGTGGATATAGTCCTCGATAACAACCTGGAGCCCGAGCGCCGCGTGCCAGAAGCTCGCGACGATCAGCAGGATCATGAAGACCGCCGACATCGGATTGTGCATCCAGGCGACCAGCGCGGTGCGATCGGCGCCGACAAGCCCGATGACGGCGATGACGAACCACAGGACGAGCGGTACCAGCGCGATCGCGGTGATCCGCTGCTTCCACCAATGTTCGACGCCTTCCTTGGCCGAGCCGAGGCCGAATACGCGGCCTAGCGGCGACCGCATCGATGCGCGGGTCACCGCCATCTCAATGACCCCACTGCGAAAGGCCGGCGATCCACGCCACGACCGTTAGGACCCCGGTCGCGGCGACGACGGTCCAGCCGGTGGCATAGACGCTCTTCAATTCGAGGCCGCGGCCGGTATCCCACCACAGATGCCGGATGCCGTTGCACAGGTGATAAAACAACGCGACGCTCCAGCCGAACAGTAAGAGCAAGCCCAGCCAAGACGCCATGAAATGCTGGAACGCGGCAAACGGCTCCGGCCCATCCGCGGCGGCGCCGATCCAGCAAACCAGCAGGATCGCGCCGACGCTCAGCGCAATGCCGGTCGCCCGGTGCAGGATGGACAGCACCGAGGTCAGCTGCCAGCGGTAGATTTGTAGATGGGGGGATAACGGCCGCGGGTCGGAAATCATCAATTGTCGTCCCGACGCAAGAACTGCGCCTGTTTTCGCGGTTTGACTTAGACCCGGCCCCCCAAGGTGTCAACCGGCGCCGCCGGCGCGAAACTATTGGCTGATATGAGAAAGAAGAACGTGGCGAGCGCCGCCGCCCTCGCTCGAATCCTAATGGTTGCGGATCAGCCGCCAATGGCCGAGGTAGTTGCCGTGCCGGTCGTAGTTGAAAATCCACTCGTAGTGGTAGCCCGCCGGCGGTGTGCCGGGCGGTGGCGGATAAGCCGCGGCTCCGGTTTGAACATCGGCTGGCGGAGGCGGCGCGGTGCCGGGCGCCTGCGCCAAAGCATTATTGGCCGCCATCCCGATCCCGAGAACGAGCCACGCCGCCGACGCGAATACCCGTCTCATGCAAGCCTCCCGCGTGGATTGCGTATTGTACGGTAGTTCAGCAAACAAAAACCCGCCAGGCACCTAATGGCGCCTGGCGGGCTAATCGTTCAGATCAGCCGGTTACGAGCCGATCCGTTCAGCTTCCCAGTGACCGCGATACCCGTGATGGTCGTACGAGTACACCCAGCGGTACTGATAGCCCGGAGGCGCCTGCGGCGGAACCGCGCCAGCCGGCGGCGTGCCCGGGACCGGGCCGTAGACGGGAATGCCCGGCGGTGTCGGGGCCATCTCGTCGGCCATAGCAGCCGCCGCTCCCATGCCCAAGGCAATCGCCAGCGAAGCGGTGGTCAGTAAAACCCGTTTCATCATGCTCTCCTGTGTCAGATCAGGCGTTTCCCCGCGCCACGGGTCATCAACCCGTGGATTTACCTTCCCTTCCCAGGAAATGATTATGCGAAATTATAATGCTTTAAATTAAGCCAAGATCCCTGCGTTCCCGTTATGGCAGGGTCGCTCAAACGCCGCGTGCGGCAAAATCGATGCGCGGATCGATAAACATGTACGTCAGATCGCTGATCAGCTTCAGCACCAGTCCGATCAGCGTGAATACGTAAAGCGTCCCGAACATGATCGGGTAATCGCGGTTGATAGCCGCCTCGAAACCGAGCAGCCCGAGCCCGTCGAGCGAGAAGATCACCTCGATCAAGACCGATCCAGTAAAGAGGATCGAGACGAAGGCGGCCGGAAAACTCGCGACCACGAGCAGCATCGCGTTGCGAAACACATGGCCATAGAGTACGCGCCGCTCGGTCGCCCCCTTCGCGCGCGCGGTCAGCACGTACTGCTTGTTGATCTCGTCGAGAAAGCAGTTCTTGGTGAGCATCGTCAGCGTCGCGAAGCTGCCGATCACCAGCGCCGTTATCGGCAGCGCGATGTGCCAGAAATAATCGGCGATCTTGAGCGGCCACGGAAAACTCGACCAGTTGTCGCTGACAAGCCCCCGCAGCGGAAAAATCGACAGATAGCTGCCGCCGGCGAACAGCACGATCAGCAGCACCGCAAAGAGGAAACTCGGCACGGCGTAGCCGACGATAATGACCGTGCTGGTCCATACATCAAAATTGCTGCCGTCCTTCACTGCTTTGCGAATGCCGAGCGGGATCGACACGAGATAGGTAATCAGCGTCGTCCACAGGCCGATCGAAATCGAGACCGGCAATTTGTCCCTGATCAGGCTGACGACGCTGCGGTCCTGAAAGAAGCTGTCGCCAAAATTGAACATCACGTAGTTCTTCATCATCAGCTCGAAGCGCTCCAACGGCGGTTTGTCGAACCCGTATTGGTGGACGAGCTGACGGATCAGCGCCGGGTCGATGCCCTGCGCGCCGCGATAAAGGCTGTTGTCGCCCGACCGCGCCGGCGCGGTCTCGTTGCTGCCGCCCGACACCCGCTCGGTGGCGCTGACCATATTGCCTTTCAGCTTGGCGATCATCTGCTGCACCGGTCCGCCCGGCGCAGCCTGGATAATGAAGAAGTTGACCACCATGATCGCGAACAGCGTGGGGATCATCAAAAGTATCCGGCGGATCGCATAGGCGATCATGTGAGGCTACCTAGCATCTCCGGGCCAGTGTCCATCATTTCGGCGCGTCGCTCTTTGGCTCGCTCTGTTTTTTGGTCTCGATCGTCTTTTCGGCGCTGGGGTCGACCCACCATGTTTCGAGCGCCGGCGCGTATTTGGCCGCGACCTCGGGGCGGTGGAATTTGTCCCAATACGCCACCCAGAAATCGGGAAGGTGGTATTGCGGGATCACGTAGTAACCGTATTGCAGCACCCGATCGAGCGCATGGACGTGGATGATGAGATCGGCGCGCGTCGGCGACGCGATCACTCCTTCGATCAACTGGTCGATGATCTTGCTCTTGATGCCGAGCTGGTTCTGGCTGCCGGGCTGATCGGCCGCGGCGGAGCCGAAGAATTCGCGCTGCTCGTTCCCCGGCGAGAGCGATTGCGGGAAGACCACGACCGTCATGTCGAAGTCGAAATTGTTCATCAGCTGCTGGTACTGCGACACGTCCACGGTGCGCACCGTCGCCGTGATCCCCAATCGCTTGAGGTTCTGGGTAAACGGCAGGATGACCCGCTCCATCTGCGGATCGTAGTCGAGTATCTGAAAAGTGAAGGTCTGCCCGGTCTTGTCGTTGACCAGCTGCTCGCCCTTGAAGCTCCAGCCGGCCTTCTTCAACAGGCCGATCGCCTCGCGCAGCCCGTCGCGGATCGTGAAGCTGTCAGTATATTTCGGCGGATTGTACTCCTTAGTGAATACATCGCCCGGGATCTGGCCGCGGAACGGTTCGAGCAGCTTCAGCTCGTCCCCTTCCGGCACGCCGGTCGCCGCCAATTCGGAATTGTCGTAATAGCTGCGCGTGCGGGTATAGGCGCCATAGAACAGATTCGCGTTCGACCATTCGAAATCGAAGGCATAGGCAAGCGCCTGGCGCACCAGCGGGTCCTGGAACAACGGCCGGCGCAAGTTGTAGCCAAAACCCTGCATCCCACTGGGGTTATGGTTCGGGATCACCGCTTTCTTGATCAGCCCGTCACGCAGCGCCGGCCCGTCATAGCCGGTCGCCCAGGCCTTGGATGAATTTTCGCGGCGGATGTCGTAATTGCCGGCCTTGAACGCCTCCAGCGCGACCGTCGCGTCGCGGTAATAGTCGTAGCGGATCACATCGACGTTGAAGCGGCCCTTGTTGACCGGCAGATCCTTGGCCCAATAGTCCGGCACCCGGCGATAGGTGATCGACCGGCCGGGGTCCACGGAATCGATCTTGTATGGCCCGCTGCCAAGCGGCGGCTCGAGGGTCGTCTTCTCGAAATCGCGGCCCGACCAGTAGGCTTTCGACAGCACCGGCATCTCGCTGAGGATCGCCGGCAATTCGCGGTTGTCGCCGTTCTTGAAGGTGAAGCGCACGCCGTTGTCGCCGGCCACTTCCACTTTGGTCACGTCGCCGTAATAGAAGCGATAAAGCGGTGCGCCCTTGTCGCGAAGGGTCTCGAAGCTCCACACAACGTCTGCGGGGGTGATCGGCGTGCCGTCATGAAAGCGCGCCGCCTTGTTCAGTGTGTAGAGCACGGACGCGCGATCCGCCGCGAGATCGGCGCTCTCGGCGATCAGCGGATAGTCGGTGGCCGCCTCATCCTCGCTGCGGGTCATCAGCGTATCGAAGATTTCACCGATGCCGGCGGCGGGGACGCCCTTTACGACAAACGGGTTCAGCGTGTCGTATGTGCCGAGCGACGACAGCCGCATCGTGCCGCCCTTCGGCGCATCTGGGTTGGCGTAGTCGAAATGGGTGAAATTCGGTGGGTATTTGAAGTCGCCGTAAAGCGACATGCCATAGGTGACAACCGCCTCCGCCGCGCCGACCGCGGCGATCAGGAACAGCGCGGCGAGAGCGGCGGTTTTGATCTTGCGCATGACCGGCTTCCCGTTATCGATGCGGGGGATTGGGCGAGCGCTCAGCCCCGCAGCAGCGCGAGCGCGTCGCTATGCGTACGCTTGTCGCCGGCGATCAGCACCCGTCCGTCCGACAAAAGTCCAAGCGGTGCGCCCTGCCAATCGCTGGCGACCCCGCCGGCGCCTTCGATGATCGGCAGCATCGCGCTGAAATCGTAAGTCTTGAGGCTCGCCTCGATGACGACATCGATAAAGCCGAGGGCGACGAGCCCATAGGCGTAGCAATCGGCGCCGTAGCGCACGAGCTTGGCCGCACGGGCGACGCGGGCGAAGGCGTCGGCATCGCCGCCGCGGAACATGTCTGGGCTCGTTGCGAATACCGTCGCCGCGGCGATTTCCGGACAGACACGGCAGCGTATCGGTCGGCCGTTATGCGTGGTCTCGTACCCCTCGGCGCCGATCCAGCGCTCGCCCGAGATCGGCTGGTCGATGACCCCGAGGATCGGTTTGCCTTCGCGGGCGAGCGCGATCAGCGTGCCGAAGAGCGGAACGCCGCTGATAAAGGATTTGGTGCCGTCGATCGGGTCGAGCACCCAGACGAATTCGGCGTCAGCGCGCTCGGGGCCATATTCCTCGCCGATGATGCCGTGCTGTGGGAAGCGTACGGCGATCAGTTGCCGCATCGCCTGCTCGGCCGCGCGATCGGCAGCAGTTACGGGACTGAGGTCGGCCTTGTCATCGACCGCCAGCGCAGTGCGAAAATACGGCCGGATCGCCGCGCCGGCGATATCGGCCAGCTCGGCCGCGAGCGCGAGGTACGCGTCGAGCGCGGCCACAGTCTCCCTTACTTCAGGGTTTGCAGATAGGCGATGACGTCGGCGCGGTCCTGCGCCTTTGGCAGACCGGCAAAGGTCATCTTGGTGCCGTGCGCGAAATCCTGCGGCTTGTAGAGCCACACGTTCAGCTCGTCAGGATCCCACTTCTTGTCCTTGTCGGCGAGCAGCGCCGACGAGAAGGTGTAGCCGGGCGCGGTCGCGATATTCTCTTCCATGATGTCGAAGAGATTGGGTCCGATCTTGTTCGGCTCGCCCTTGGCGAAGGTATGACATTGCAGGCAGACCTTGGCGACCTGCTCACCGTGCTTGGCGTCGGCCTTTTCCATGTAGGGGCCGATCGCCTCGGGTCCGGCCGGGGCTCCGGCGGCGGAAGCGGCGGCCGGCGCGGCGGCACCTTCCTCGGCACCAGGCGGCAGATACGCGGCCTTTTCGAGACGGATCGGATGAACGATGCTCTGCGCCAGGATGCCGGTGACCATTGCGACAATCATCGCGGTCAGCACCGAGGCAATGATCTTGTTCCACTCGAAAGATGACATGGGCGGCCTTTCCGCTCCCCTTTTTGGCGCGTTACCGTGCCGCGCCTCTGCGAGGGCGCAGCAAACCGGAATCCGCCCGTCGGCTCAATCCAATTATCACGCTTCCGACGGTCGCACGAACCGGGCATGTTGTCGCTCCCCGATTGTAACGATGAAACCATGACGCGAGCCGCGCCGCAAAACCCGATCGTCCTGATCCCGTCACGCCTGGCCTCGACGCGGCTGCCGAACAAGCCGCTCGCCGATATCGGCGGTACGCCGATGATCGTGCATGTCTGGCGCCGTGCCGTCGCGGCGGCGATCGGACCGGTCGTCGTCGCTTGCGGCGACCACGCGATCGCCGAGGCGATCGAGGCGGTCGGTGGCCAGGCGGTGATGACCGATCCGCGCCATCCGACCGGCTCCGACCGCATCGCCGAAGCGGTCAAACGGCTCGATCCCAACCGCGAGCATGATGCCGTGATCAACGTTCAGGGCGATTTGCCGCTGCTCGACCCTGCGGCAATCAAGATTGCCTGGTTCGCGCTGGCCGATCCCGATATCGACATCGCGACATTAGGCGCCGTGATCACCGAGCCCGCCGCGCTGCAAGATACCAGTGTCAATAAGGTGGTGGCAGGTTTCGTGGATCCGACCCGTCCGGCGCGGGCGCTCTATTTCTCCAAGGCGATCGTGCCGTGGGGCGAGGGGCCGCATTACGAGCATATCGGCCTTTACGCCTATCGCCGGGAGGCGCTCGAGCGTTTCGTGTCGTTGCCGCGCGGTGTGCTCGAGGAGCGTGAACGATTGGAGCAGTTACGGGCGCTGGAGAACGGCATGACGATGTCGGTCAGCCTGATCGATCCGGCGCGAATGGGCGTGCAAGTCGATACCGAAGCCGACCTCTTCCGCGCCCGCATGCAAATCAGAGAACGCAGCTGATGTCCGGCGATCCCTCGCGGCTGATCGCGTTTCAAGGGGCGCCCGGCGCCTATTCCGACCTTGCCTGTCGGCACGCCTTCCCGGAGATGGAAACGCTGCCCTGCACCCAGTTCGAGGACGCCTTCGCCGCGGTGCGCGAAGGCCGGGCGGCGCTCGGCATGATCCCGATCGAGAATTCGGTCGCCGGTCGCGTCGCCGACATCCATCACCTAATGCCGGACTCAGGTCTCTTTATCATCGGCGAGCATTTCGAGCCGGTGCACCACCACCTGCTGGCGCTGCCCGGCGCGACGCTCGAATCGATCCGGATCGTGCGCAGCCACGTACATGCGCTCGGCCAGACTCGCAACTTTCAGCGCAAGCACGGGCTGACCCCGGTCGTCGCGGTCGATACCGCCGGCGCCGCCAAGGAGCTGTCGGAGAGTCGCGACCCGACCGTCGCGGCGATCGCATCGGAGCTCGCCGGCAAGATCTACGGTCTGGCTTCGCTCGCCGCGAATATCGAGGATGCCGCGCACAACACGACGCGGTTTTTGGTGATGTCGCGCGAGGCCAAGCGTGCGCCGCGCGGCCAGCCGACCGTCACGACCTTCGTCTTCAATGTGCGCAACGTGCCGGCGGCGCTGTACAAGGCGCTTGGCGGCTTTGCGACCAACGCGATCAACATGACCAAGCTCGAAAGCTACATGGTCAACGGCAATTTCACCGCGACCCAGTTCTACGCCGATGTCGAGGCGCATCCCGACGACCGGCCGCTGAAACTGGCCTTGGAAGAGCTCGAATTCTTCTCAACCGAGGTCAAGATACTGGGCGTCTATCCGGCCGCGCCCGAACGCCACGCGAAACAGCGCACCGCCAAAGCTTGAGTACATCAGATGCCGACGATTGATCACGCTGAATTGCGCCGCATCGGACGGCGGATCTTTGCCGCCGCCGGCAGCAGCGAGGACGAGGCAAGGATTATCATCGACCATCTCGTCGAGGCAAATCTGAAGGGCCATGACAGCCATGGCGTCGGGATGATCCCGACCTATCTGCGCAATCTCGGCAACGGTACTTGTATCGCCAACCGCGCCGGCCGCGTGATCAGCCAAAGCGGCTCGCTCATCGTTTATGACGGCGAGCGGGGCTACGGCCAGATCGTCGCCCGTGCCGCGACCGAGGTGGCCATCGCCAAGGCCAAGGAGACCGGGGTCGCCGTCCTCGCGCTGCGGAACGTCCATCATATCGGTCGCGTCGGCACCTATGGCGAGATGTGCGCCGAGGCGGGCCTGGTGTCGATTTCGTTTGTCAACATCACCGACCAGAAACCGGCGGTCGCGCCGTGGCGCGGCGGCGATGCGCGCTTCGGCACCAACCCGGTGACGGTCGCGATCCCCGCCGCCGAGGAAGGCCGGCCGATCATCGCTGACATGGCGACGAGCCTCATCGCAATGGGCAAGGTGCGGGTCGCGCGCAACAAGAGCGAAGAGCTGAAGCCCGGCACGATCCTCGACCAGCATGGCCAGCCGAGCGTCGATCCGGCGGTGATGTATCAGCAGCCGCGCGGCGCGCTGATCACTTTTGCCGAGCACAAGGGCTACGCGCTCGCCTTCATTTGCGAGATCCTCGCCGGTGCGGTTGGCGGCGGGCGCACGATGCGGCCCGAGCACCAGGACGGCGGCACCACCACCAACGGCATGTTCATGGTCGTGATCGACCCGTCGCATCTCGTCGACCGGGCCTGGATGCTCGACGAGATCAAGGCGATGACCGAGTACGTGACCGCGTCGCCGCGGCGCAACGCGGACGAGCCGGTGCTGATCCCCGGCGACCCCGAGCGCCTGTCGCGCGCCAAGCGCATGGCGGAGGGCGTGCCGATTGACGACGAGACCTGGCGGGAGATCGCCGAAGCGGCACGCGGTGTTAATGTGCTGGTCGAGACGCCGTCGCATTGAACCGAGGAGCACAGCATGAAAATCAAGCGCATCGAACACATCGCAGTGGCGGTCGAGGACATGGATTTCATGGCGAAGCTGCTCGGCGACAAATTCGGCCTCGACCTCGAATACACCGAGGAACGCGTGCAAACGCGGATCGGCATGCTGCCGGTCGGCGAAACCTATATCGAACTACTGCAGGGCGTGACACCAGAGTCGGGCGCCACCAAATGGCTCAACGAGAAGGGCCAGAGCCTGTTCCACATCTGCTTTGAGGTCGAGGATATCGACGAGGCGCTCGCGGAACTGAAGGCCAAGGGCACGCCGCTGCTCAATGACGAGCCGATCATCGGCCACGCCAATTGCCGTATTGCCTTTATCGACCCGAAGGCGACCGGCAATTTGCTGTTCGAACTCGCCGAGATGCCCAAGGACGGCCACACCGGGCACTAGATTATTTTCGTCATGCCCGGACTTGTTCCGGGCATCCACGGATACTTCGCTGGCGTTCGAGCCGTAAGCGTGGATGGCCGGGACAAGCCCGGCCATGACGTTTTAGGGTGAAATAATGTTTTTGAAATTCGATAAGAAGGCTACGCTTCTTCTGCTAGCGTCATTGCTGGGTGCCTGCTCGTCTCAGGACACGGTATATTATCCGCCTGCGCGCAAGCCGCTTGGTATGAAAGAGCCGCTTCGGCCGGGGCATTGGCGCGGGCCGATCGGCCAGACCGAGGTCGATTACACCATCGAGCAGGTCGCGCCGGCGACCGTGACGGTCAAGGTCTCGGGCAGCGTCTTGCGCCAAGCCAACAAGAGCTACGACAGCCCCAGCCTTCAAAATTATTTCTACGATCGCCCGCGCACTTGCAAACGGACCGGTGACGGCCGGTCGTTCGACTGCACGCGCTATACCGACATGCATATCGATAACGGGCTCTTGTGCGGCACCTACGCGACTCCCGACCAGGTTTATCGCCCTTGTCTCGAGCCGGTGCCGTAGCCGTCAGTCGAGCGGCTTGCTCAAGAAAATGCGCGTCGCGCCGTCGGGCGGGCACGCGATCTCGCCAAACCGGCGATAGCCATGTTTCTCGTAAAAGCCCGGCGCCTGGAAAGTCACGGTGATGACAAAGGCGGCGGTGCAGCCGCGGCGGCGCGCCTCCTCCTCGGCCTGCGCGATGAGCCGGCT
>Ga0187771_10002992_pt1 | contig 11752 bp, 10 predicted proteins | sample 0116_SJ02_MP15_1_FD_133139 | JGI IMG/M metagenome (GOLD analysis project Ga0187771, IMG submission 133139) | Tropical peat soil microbial communities from peatlands in Department of Meta, Colombia - 0116_SJ02_MP15_10_MG | ecosystem: Environmental > Terrestrial > Soil > Wetlands > Peat | place... | reverse complement strand
GCAGAATAGTTGAGATCGCACCCACAGACGTAATCTTCAATAATCCCATTCATCCCTACACGCAGATGCTCATGAAAGCCATCCCCAGAATTGAAGGATACGAAATCCAAGGCGTCGGAGGCACCGTGCCCGACATGAGAAACGTGCCACGAGGCTGTGCTTTTAACCCTAGGTGCCCAGATGCTACGGAGGAATGCAGAATTAAAAAGCCTGAAATGGTGGAGGTCGAGGAGGGACATTTTGTCGCCTGCTAGCCTAAACGGTGATGAAAAATGTTAATAGCGACGAGGCAACTGGTTAAGCACTTTCCGCTTAAAGGCACTGGCGCATTCGGAAACCCGCTTATGCTAAAGGCCGTTGACGGAGTGAATATCCAGGTGAGAGAAGGGGAGATTGTTGGCGTAGTGGGTGAGAGCGGCTCAGGGAAGACCACGCTCGGAAGGCTGGTCTTAGGGCTCTTAAAGCCAACGTCTGGCCAAGTATTCTTCGACATCCCCGACGATGTCTTACAAGAATATGACGATTATGTGGCAAATAATGATTTGAAGAAGGCAGCCGACATTGAAAAAGAATACTCCATCTTCAACAAAAGGGGAAATTCGCAAAAGGAAATCAGGAAGAAGACGAACATTGTCTTTCAGGACCCGTATTCTTCACTGGATCCTCGCCTGAACGTCTTGGACATCATAACGGAACCTATCACATCTACAGGGTATTTGCGTTCGAACGAAGCGGTAAAAAGATGTTTTGAGCTCTTGGATGAAGTCGGCCTTCCACGAGACTTCGCATACAGGTACCCTCACGAACTTTCCGGCGGTCAAAAACAGCGAGTCGCATTAGCTAGGGGAATTGCCACTTTGCCCAAGTTCTTGGTTTTAGACGAGCCGACCAGTGCGCTGGATGTTTCGGTTCAGGCTCAGGTACTGGCACTTTTGCGCAGAATCAGGACGAGCCATAACATAGGAATGATCCTTATAACGCACAACATTGCCGTGATCTCTTACATGGCAGACAAGGTGAACGTCATGTATGCCGGAAAGATAGTGGAAACTGGGCCGAAGAAAGACGTTATATTAAGTCCCATCCACCCGTACAACGTGGCGCTTATATCGGCTGTTCCGGGAAAGATGGTTAAGGGAACCAAGATAATATTGAAGGGAGATACTCCAAACCTCGTGGAGCCGCCGCCAGGCTGCTCTTTTCACCCGAGGTGTCCAGTATCCTTCAACATGTGCGGCTGGACTGCTGCAGAAGTAGCTTCTGATCTGAAATACCTAATTGAGAATAAGTACGCAGACATGTTCAAAGCAGAAACCGTCGTTTCAACAAACGCAAACGGCAACGTTGTCATCAAAAACGCTAACATGAGCCAAGTTCTTTCACTTCTCAACTTGGAGAAGGAAAAGACGAGAAGTCTAGCTGCGATAGATAGGTCAAGCGAATCTGAAGAGGGCATCGAGCTATGGCTGTGGCTACACCGAACACCTGAAATGTACCAGTATTCTGATAGGTTAGTCTCCTGCTTCCTCTATGCTCCACGCGATGGAAAATCGTCGCCTCAACCAGTAAACTCTGCAGATTAGAGGCTTTTCTCACGATTACCTCAGCAGCGTTGCTTGATCCAAGGTGACACCATGCACTGCGCTCTTCATCAGAAAAATAAAGAAACCTTCACGCATTTATCGGCCACCTGTCGAATCAGTAAATCAGATACAATAGCAAGTCCCAGCAAGAAGACAACGCCGAAATTATTCGCAACACTTGATACGCGTTCAATCTTTCCCCGACCTGACGACTGAACGGTTATGAAGAGGTGGAAAAATAGCAAGCAATAAAATCGGTCCATTTGACTTTTTCTTGATGTTATGTCTGATTATTTTTTGGGGCAGCTCATTTGTTGTAGTGAAAACGTTGCTTTTGCAAGGGTTGACTCCAATCGCTATCGCAACATTCAGGTTTCTGGTTGCAGGAGCCTTATTTCTATTGTCTCTTTTAGTACAGAAAGTTAGGAGGCCTCTCAGCTTAGCGGTTTTCGAAGGCAAAGATATCCTGACGTTCGTAGGCCTATCTCTCGTAGGAGTTACTTTCTTCTTTATCGCCCAATATGTGGGCATCGAGTTGGCAGGCGCCTCCGTCGCCGCGATTCTAGTTTGCTTCCTTTCACCCATACTCATCGCCTTGTTTTCTATGCGGATTTTTAACGAAACTTTAACGAGAAAGCAGTTCCTGGGACTTGCTGTTGCGGGAATCGGCACTTTGGTCGTCATCACTGGAGGCACAATGAATTTGGGCAGCAGTAATCCGACCTTTCTCTTTGGAAGCTTGATCCTTCTGCTTACACCCATTCTTTGGGCATCATACACCCTTGGAGGCAAAAGATTGATCGAGAAGTACAGTCCTTTCCTTGTCGTAGCATACGTAAACATTATAGGCGGACTTTTCTTGGTTCCGTTCTCTTTGGCCGAAAACTCTCTCAACGGAATACTAACGTTGAGTCTCCAAGCTTGGGGGGCAATCCTGTACCTAGCAGTCACATGCTCGTTCGTAGGTTATTTAATCTGGTTCCACGTTATGAACAAGGTAAAAGCCGCGGTCACCAGTTCTTTTCTCTTCGCAGAACCGTTAGTGACGGTTTTGTTTGCAACAGCTTTCGTCGGAGAAACCATCACGCCGCTAATCTCGATCGGAGGGCTCTTGATTTTCGCGGGAGTTCTTCTCATCACAAGGAAGTAACAAGTATTCAATCAATCAAACAGGCGACTTGCTCGATCAACTTAAAAGCCAACATGACATGCACCTAACGTATTTTGTCAAATAGGGGTTTGAAAGAAGACTTTAAAGCAAGAACATATTGCTTTCTCAAGAGGAGACTGTTCACTCTAGGAGAAGATAAAATGGGAATGGCAAGCAAAGAAACAATTGATTTGCGAAGTGACACCGTAACGTTGCCCACAGAGGAGATGCTCGAGGCAATCCGACATGCCGAGCTGGGCGATGATGTTTACGGGGAAGACCCAACGGTTAAGAAGCTTGAAGAAATGGCAGCCGAGAAGATGGGAAAAGAAGCGGCTCTTTTAGTCACAAGCGGCACGCAAGCAAACCTCGTGTCTTTAATGAACAATGCAAAACGCGGGGATTTAGTGTTCTTAGAAGCGCAATCTCACATTTACTGGTATGAAGGAGGAGGGATATCTGCAGTTGCGGGGTTACTGCCATGGCTAATAAAAGGTCATTTTGGAGCAATCGATCCAGAAGACATTGAAACAGCGATAAGGCCGAAGAACGTCCATTTCCCGGAGCCCTCGCTGATATGCATCGAAAATACGCATAACAGGTACGGAGGAACAATAGTAACTCCCGTTCAGATGCAAGCGATAAGCGAGGTGGCCAAAAAGCATGGTTTGAAATTTTACATGGATGGAGCAAGGATATTCAATGCAGCCGTAGCCTTAAAAACCGACGTTAGAGAGTTTACCAAGCATGTAGACAACTTGATGTTTTGCCTATCTAAAAGCCTAAGTTGCCCAGTCGGCTCAGTAGTCGTCGGTGACCAGCAATTCATAGAGAAAGCCCGAAAGACCCGTAAAGTCTTGGGTGGTGGAATGCGCCAAGCTGGCATAATCGCTGCGACAGGCATTGTTGCACTTGAAAAGATGATTGACAGACTGGAAGAAGACCACAAAAACGCCAGACGCCTGGCAGAAGGAATAGCAAAGATAAACGGAATCAAAGTTGATCTAGCTGCGGTGCAGACAAACATGGTTCGTTTCGATATAAGCGCTTTAGGCGTCTCAGATGAACTGTTCGTTCTGAAGCTCAAGGAAAACAATGTTTTAGTCTCAACCATGTCCAAGAACAGCATGAGAATGGTTACTCATCGCGGGATAGAAAAAGTTCATGTTGAAAAAGCAATCAATGTAATCGACAGCGTAGTAAAAGAACTGCACTTCAAGAAACAAGCCTAACTCTGCAAGAACGCCAAATACACGCCCTCTCTAGCCCAGTCAATAGTAAACCAGCGGGTGTGCCGGCAACGATGCTTTTTATGCCATTGGCCTTTCACACTTTATGCTAAATGTCTATTCTTTATCTTCTTCGAAAGGATTTTTCCAATTTTCATAGTTTTCATCAAAATATTCGATGTCATCATCTGTGGAGGGCTCAGGCTCGGGACTTTTAACGGCTGAAGTAGCGTTTCCAAGCTGTCTCTTCCACTTGCCTTTATGCATGTCAGCACGAACCATTACGTAAAAAGCGACGATTACCATTGCTGCACCAGCCATTCCTAATGCTAACCAAGCGGGACTAAAAGCCAACAGATCAGTAGAATAAGAAAAGAAACCAAGAGACGCAAATAATAACCCAACTAAGCCCAAAATAAAACCGTTTCTTATCTGATCTTTGGCATCTTTAATTAAGTCTTGAAGAAGCGCAATCCTTGCTTGATCAGACAAAACAAGCACTCATTATTAGATGGCTAACTGAGTTTATTAGATTTGTGTTCAGGGCTTTTGAGTGCTCAATAATTTTTTATGCAGATCGGCTGAATAACCTCTGACATGCCGTACATTCGAGATCAAAGCTGGAAACTGCCGGGCGCGATATTAGCAGTTTTAGGGTTCATCTTTTTGGTTGGTCGAATAATAGCTTACGCGAGCGGCTATACAGAGTATGTTGCTGTCTTGATCGTTTTTGGCGGGATTTTCTTGGTCGTAGGCATTGGTTTGGTGGCAATCGCGTCCGAAGAAAAAAAAGCGCCCAGACTTCTCAGTTCTTCAATTCAGATGCATGAGGCATTTGCTTGCGTTTGCGCGCGCGAACTTTCAAAGGTTGAGATGAAAAGCCGAACGGCAAACGATTTAAGATTAATTTTCCGGAGAATGGTTAGCTCAGGGATTCTGCTCTTAACGGCTTTTAAGGCTAGAAAACTGATTTAAGACGAGTTAATTATTCTGGTGTTGTACTTTTGCAGGTACGCTTCGTGTGCAGTGTCATATGGGTAAGTTTCGTTTGACGGGTACGGGAAACTCGTCATTGATTGGAAAGGAAGCGGGTCAACAGTGAACGGCACGTAAGGCAGCCCTTCGCCTTTGAACCAGCAGTTGGTGACTACGAAGTAGTCTCTCACCCAACCTTTGGGAACAGGAGGAAGGTCCGCGGGGAACTGGATTGAAACAACGTCTCCTTCTCTTCCAATGACGAATTCATTGTCAGCAGATTGCAGCAGCGCTGTAACATCGCCGTATCTTGTGAAGGCTCCCGTGGAGGTAGAGTTCGGGACAAATGCTTGGGTCAAGTCGGCTGATGAAGGCGTTAGCGTGTAAGTAATAATTTTCTGCTGTGGCGATGTGCTTATGCCTATGTAATCGAACTGAATGTCTTGGTAGTAATTTATTCTCAATTCGAAATTGTTTGTTGGAAACAGGCCTGTTAAGTTGACCACAAACTCCTGGTCTGTTGTAGCGGGAATAGGAAACTGTCGGTCGTCAGGAACGTTAACCCAGCTTCCGTTTTCGGCTTTCACCTGCATGTACGGCGGCGGTGAAGGCATCACTCCCGGCTCGTCAGCATAGCTCATGAAGTTCTCACCTCCAGCCTGAGTGCTTGGCCAGTCAGTTCGAGCGGCAACTACAAGGTAGATGTTTTTTGCACCTGCCAGGTTGCCAAGATTAAGCGTTATGCTATTCCATGACCACATAGTAGCAGTGGTGAACTTATTGTCAAGCTTGGAGATCAACGGTAAAACATTTTGCCCTTTTCCGTTTACAGCTGAAACTGGAGCGGCTAAGTTCTCGCCTACGGTGTAAATCGTTCCCTGATCGGTGAGGTTGTAGACAAACGTACTTTTTGTCGAAAAAACGTAAGTGTCCGCTGGGTGATCAACAGCGATTAGTTCAACTGAGTCAAGATAGAAGATTTCGTTGGTATTTTCAGCGATTTTTATGTTGTAAAATCCACTAAGGGGTTGAAGCTGCGTTGAGTCTAATTTTATGTAATCATACGGGTAATTGTAGGAGAAAACCATAGAGCCATCAGGGTTAAAGTATTCTAGGAAGCCCAGCCAGCCTGTGCCATCGTTGACATCCGCAGCGTAATTATAGCTTGTTCCATTCCACGCATACAATTCAGGGCACGAGGTAGGTGCAGTTCTCACATAATTTGCCGCTACGTAAGTTTCGCTCTGGACGTTTATGGTTTCGCTGGTGCTCATAGATCCGTCGTTCCAGCCTGTAAACGTGTATGTACATAGACCCCACTCGGCATTTTCAACCTGAGCTGTAAAAAGAAGAACAATTGTGTGTTGTCCAGCAGCTACCAAGCTTGAGTATTGGGAAACTTGAGACACCCCGTCCAAAGTGAAACTAATTCCGGGCTGGGTCAAAATGACGTGTAAAGTGTATTCGCCCGTTGGAACGATACTAAATTGATCGTTTAGTCCTCCCACGGTTATCTGGTAAGTGCCAATACTGCTCTCGTTTATCTCGGTCCATGCCGTCGTGGAAGCACCCGGTTCAAGTTGAACTTGAGCAGTTTGGGCAACTTGACCGTTCACAAAGAAGGGTAGCTGATAGCTAACGGTTTCGTTGCCAGCATTGCGAACGTCCACCGAAGCGTTGATAAAGTGCCCAGGCCAAGCCTCAGTTTCGCTCAGATAAATATTGGAAAGCTTAAGTGCGGCAGGCATCGGAGTAGGTTTAGATGAGACAGTGAAGATTCCAGATAGGTCGCCGACTGTTACGTTGTAGCTGCCGACACTACTTTCGGTGAGGCTAAACGAAACTTGTTGAGATTCATTAGCTGAAAGTGTCAACTCTTTTGTTTCCGCTACTAAACCGTTAATTTTAAAGCTCAATGAATAACTGCCCGAAGTGCCACCTAAATTGGCTACGCCTACCGAGATCGCAACTGGCTGATTCACCATTACTTCAAAAGGATTTACGGTAAGGTTAGCTACCTGAAACGAGGCTAATTCTGAAGGAGACGCAACCGTAGTCCAATGAGGCGCATAGCTTTGAACGTAGTAGTAAAGGCTTAACTCAGCTGAGGCGCCGATTATTAAAACACATATTAGGATCACGCGCGATTTGTTGATTGCAGAGTGCGATACCATCATGTAGTTTTCGCTCTCAGTTTTGGCAAGATATGTGGCGTTATATATTTATCCTTATTCTTTTCCTTTGCCTTAGGTTGGAAAGTCACTGTCATATCAACTTTTCAACGTTTCGCTAGCAAAAGTCCACCGGGAATGCTTCTCCGCTTATACGTTGGTTGCGTGAATGATTAAACGGTGCTTCTAAGCGCTGTTTTACTTCTAAACCGCCGCTTTCAAACCTTGGTTAGCGGAATGATGAAACCCAGATAGTGCCGATGACAGACGAATCAACCTTATAGTTGTTAGAAGAAGTAGGTCTGTTGGAAAGGCATCGCCCTTCTTCTTTGAGGTTTAACCTTATTTGTTATTCTGGATCCGCGCGCTCGATCCCACGCATAAGCCATGGGCTTTCCTATGTTAGAGAGAAAGTGTCACGCTATCGCCAAGAATACCAACTGTGCATAATCTAAAAAGCAAAAGTTTAACGTAGGCAAGTTGACTTAGCAGTTGCGAAAGTTTTATTTAACTAACCTGCTGAAAATGGAGATATAAAATTTTATTCAAAGGAGCCCCCGCCAGAGACGTCGAAACAAAAAGAATATTCTTGGATGACAAAAAATACCTTCAACACGTACACATTTTTTGCGCTTGTAATACTTGCGGGTGTTTCCGCCATTTCATATTGGCCCACGGGCATCGTCACATCATCGATTGCTGTAACGGTAGCTGTTGTGCTTGATTATTTGCTATCCAGAGTGATGAAAGACAAGGGACCAGTCAACACTATGTCGGCCGCCGTCTTCGGGTTGATCGTTGCCCTTTCGTACTCTTTAGGGTTACCCTCAACCGCCACTATTGATGTGTTGCCACTGACGGCTCCTGAAGCGTACTATTTTGTTGCGATAATTTCTGCTTTTGGCATTATAGTGTTAAAAAAGGGTCAAAACTTGCTGGGCAGAAAATATGTAAATCCAGCGGCCACATCAAAGCTTTTGGTTCTGCTTCCCTTTTTAAACCAGATTCTGCTATCAGTAGACCATTTCAGAAGCGCCCACAACGGACAAGGGTTACCGCCGTTAACTAGTGCAATACGCTACAGTGGCACAGGTTCTTTTGGCTACTGGATAGAGGCCTGTCTTGGTAACAACACAGCCCATCACTCACCCTCAGACGTGTTCTACACTTACATAATCCAGAAGTTTCACGGGTGGACAGGCGGCGCCTCGGCCCTAGCGGTAATCATGGTTGGTATAGCATTATTCGTGATCTGTCGCAAATACATCAAATGGAGGATAACCCTGTCTTACTTTGGCGCGGTCACGCTGATGTCTCTTCTCATGACGGCGCTCTACGGCGGGGACACGCTTCTCAGATTAGGATTTGAACTCTTCATAGGAAGCTCGATTTTCCTAGCCTTTTTCATGCTTACGGACCCCGCAAGCACTCCGTTAACATACGCTGGGCAGGCCATATTCGGGGTGGGCGTAGGCGTGCTCACCGTGGCTATACAGACGTACATGAACTTCCTGGGAGGTTCAATCCTGGCACTTCCCATAATGAACCTAACTTCACCGTTGCTGGACAACGTGGGATTGCGCAAGCCTACTTTGGAGAAGATAGAACCAACTCTTCCAAAACCTAAACAATTTGGAACCGTAGTAACACAAGATTGCATCAGATGCGGCGAATGCATGGTTGTGTGCTGCCATAATTTGAGTCCAATCTTGATCAAGGAGGCATTTGATAAGAACAATATGAAAAGACTTAAGCAGCTTGAAGCAGACCTTTGCGACGGCTGTGGACACTGCAGTTATGTCTGTCCGGCACGAATTGACTTGAAAGGCTCAATACTGCAAGCAAAGCCGTTAGTGCGATCACTTAAGAGAGGACACCCCTTTGTTCCAGTTTGACATTCTCTCCTTCAAGGCCGGAATTGGCTTTTCTTGTTTATCGCTTTTAGCTTTCTGACAGAAGTCACAATTAAAAAATTTCTTGACCAGTAAGACTTTCCAAAAATCATTTCCCTAATGAGTTAAACGTGAGTTAATTGCCCACGGTTTTTCTTTGTCTCTTTGCAGATGCCGCCTTTCTCAAACTTGCAAACATGCTCCAAGCGACAGAAAGCGATGCCTACTAATTTGATCGGGGGCTCCTCGAATGCTGAAGTTATCTGCTTTGCAGCCTTGAACATTCAGCAACAAGCAATTCATCTGTGTCCAAGATGTATTAGGCCTGAACTGGTGATTCATAAAGCCTAAATAATATTAATATTCAAAAAGAACAGCTATGTGCACTTTACCCAATATGCAATTTCATGAGCTTGAAGAACTCACTCAACGCGCAAGCAAGCGCAAGAAAGAAACTAAACCTAACCCAACAAGAACAATCGTGATTGATCGCCCGCTTTTGGAGAAAATCACTTGAAGCGGAAGGGACAGGCTTAGCAATCAGGCACTATTTCTGAAATATACCCGGCTGCCATGAGATGAATAAGGTGAATGAGGAAAATTAATCAGGCGTTGGTCGGCGTAAGCATGGCAGTGGCAGGCAACATGATAATGGTTTTAAGTGGAAGCTTCCTAACCGGTGCTGGTAATTGGATTATGAATGTTGACGTAATTTTTTTGGCAGGGCTTTGTTTGCTTATTAGTTGTGTTGCTTGGGCTTGGACGTTCAAGCGCCATCATTTTTATTATGTAGTCGCAGGCTTATTCTCGACCATGATGATAATGTGGCCGATATTCATGAACTTTTACTGGGTTACAAATGGCTGGAGCTACTATATATTCGGTGTAGCTTTGATGGGCGCATTACTTGTAGCAATGAATAAAGGCGAATTCGTCTAGTTAATTTAATGCGGTATCGGAAAGAACAAATTTTTAAACCTTGGCGATAACATCATAAGTGAGTTGAGATTCAGCTCCTGTATTTTCGAATCGCCAAGTTTTTACCACTGGTTATTATATTATTAGTGTGAGGGTGCGTTATGACAGTTCTCGAATGCCCGTTCTGTTGCGAGCCGATTGAGGTTGAACCGCCTGATAGATTCCACATAGCATTCTCATCAGCAAAGCCGATACGGAATAGTTTCCACGGCGATGTAGTGAAAAGAAAGGTTAAGTGTCAAAATCAAGAATGCAAAAAAACAGTTACTGTTTTCTGGTATGCGCCACTGGAATACTTCACTAGAATATGATTGCTCTAATTATTCAGGCGAGTAACGAGTTAGCATAGCTATTATAGACTCTTCAAAATCTCTACGTCATAAAAGATAAGCAGGTTGGGTCTAAGCCTTAATAATGTTTCGCGGCCCACTGAAACTATGTTTTTGTCGCTTCATGGTCTTTCACCGTTTTGACCATGTTGCTCATAGCCTCACTGCAACATAGCCATGTCCAGCCCATTGAAGCATGGTCTTGGTCGCATGCCAATTTTCCGCTGTTTTGATTAGCACGCTCCTTGCTTCAATGCATTTGCATTTAAAGCGTACTTCCCAACCTGCAAGTTATAATAAGCCTAGGTTCTATAAAACTTATTTTTAACAGTCTTGCGGCAATAAACTCTTTGTTTAAGTGTATAAAGCCTTCTTTTCTATCTAAATTATATTCGGTCACCTGAAATCGCTTCAAATGATTGGAAGAACGGGTCTGAGCAATTTTTACACAAAATACGCAATTTGACATGAAATACGCAATTTTTTCTAAAATTAACCTTTAAACAATTGTATGTGACTGTTCCATGTTTCTGTGTGTTGCCAGTCATGTGGTATTACATATTGGCTTTAGTTTCAGCCTGGAAGCGGACTGATGTAAGCTTTAAAGATGCTTCTCTTTACTATTTGCTTCATTAGGTCGAAGAGAATTCTACCTGTCGTTGATGTCTCAAGCTTCTCAAACCAGACCCAGAATGCGGAGTGCGCCGTGATGAAGCTAAAAGGAGTCAGTTATGATGTCGGGCGCGTCATGGGTTTTAATTGGCGTCCCCATTTTTATGCAAAGATTGTGGATCGAGCACTTGAAATTATCGCGAAAGATTCGCACTGTAACGTTATGAGGATTTGCGGTCACAGTATCGATCGTTTAGCGATTGCCACCGAGCCCCGCAGCATGGCTTTAGTGGAACGCTTTCCAAGGCTAACTTCGACTTTGTTTATTACTTTGAACTTGCAATTTTAGCTTAGGTATCACTGCATGGCAACTAAAGCAAAGGCTACTGTACGCTTAAAATTCGCCTCAGACAAGCAGTTAGCAACACTTCTTGATGCTTTAACGCCCGAAGCCAATGCGCCAGCAATCAGGCGAGCCAACGTAAAACTGGAAAAAGACGGTTCTTTTCTCGTATTAACCGTTGAGGGTGAGGACACTGTTGCTTTGCGCTCAACATTGAACGCTTATCTACGTTGGGTAAGCTCAACAGTTGACGTCATATCATTGGTCGAGCACGCCTAATTTTTTAGTGCCCCGTTCCTGCCATTTGTTTTTGTTGGAAAGTTAAATAATAACTTAAATACTTTAGCGTACCAAATCTCCGCTTAGTTGACAGAAGCAGATGAGCAATAACAAGGAACCGGAAAACAGTATAGAGGAACTAAGCAAAAAGCTAGATCAGATACTAAACCGCCTGAGCCTACTTGAAGAGTTGATAACGGAGAAACCTGAG
>Ga0187771_10002991_pt1 | contig 11752 bp, 9 predicted proteins | sample 0116_SJ02_MP15_1_FD_133139 | JGI IMG/M metagenome (GOLD analysis project Ga0187771, IMG submission 133139) | Tropical peat soil microbial communities from peatlands in Department of Meta, Colombia - 0116_SJ02_MP15_10_MG | ecosystem: Environmental > Terrestrial > Soil > Wetlands > Peat | place... | reverse complement strand
GGCTCTCACGCAGAAGTTTTGTAACGCGAAAAAGGAGTCTGTCCCGGTTTTCCTCAGCGGTTACTTAGGAGCAAAGGCCCTGAGCGCAGTTCTCACACAGTCTCTTCAGGCGCGTTTGGGCGGGCGCGCCGGAGGGCTGCGGTTAACGTAATTTTCGACCACCTCAGCGAAGACCCGGCATCGACAAAAAAGAGACCAAACGCGCCTGAAGGCGCGTGTACATTGCTACTGAGAAGTCTTCGGCAGGCTCGCGAGTAGGCCGAACAGGCAAACCGTCGCCACGCCCAACGCCCAAGCCGAAAGCCACCCGCGCTGGATCATCGCTCCGGCAATGAGCGGTGCGATGATCTGGGAGATCGACGTCAGCGATTGCGTCAGTCCCAGCACCACGCCCTGTTCTCGCCTGCCGGCCTGATGCGTGATCAGCGCAGTTACTGACGGCCTGAGCACTCCATTGCCGTACGACGACACGGTGGTGGCAGTGAGTAGCTGCGGCAGCGTGCGGGACCACGCGAGCAATCCGTAGCCAACCATGTTGCCGGCAAAGCCGGTCCACACAAGTTTCCGTTCCCCGAACATCTTCACCAGCGGCCTCATCAGCGAGCCCTGCAGGATGATGCCGAGCAAGCCGACCCACGCGAACACGTAGCCGACCTCCTTCACACCGTAGTGATAACGCCGTTCGCCGAAGAGCGCGAACCCTGACGTCAGCATCGCGAACGAGAAGGCGAAGAAGAAGAACTGGAGCAGCAGGCGCCCGAGTTCGGGCCGCGCGAAGTACTGCGCGTAAGCACCCCATTCGAAGATGCCGAGACGTTTGCCGCCTGGTCCTGAATCCCCTTCATCAGCGTGCGGCGTGGCTTTCTGGAGAAGCGTCGCGGTGCAGACGACGCTCGAAGCCGAGAGGAACGCTGCCGCGAAGATCGGGTACTGCGCGCTGTACTGCGCAAGGAAGCCGGAAATCGCCGGGCCGATCAGGAAGCCGATGCCGAACGCGATGCCGATGATCCCGAACGAACGCGCGCGGTTCTCGGGTTCGGTCACGTCCGAGATCTGCGCCTGCGCGAGCGACAGGTTGCCTGCCGTGAGTCCATCGATCACTCGTGCCACGAAGACCATCCACAGCGAGTTCGCAAACGCGAGGATGAGGAAGCCGACCAGCGTGCCCAACTGGCTCACGATCAGCAGCGGCTTGCGGCCCATGTAGTCCGACATGCGGCCGAGCACCGGTCCAGCGATCAGCTGGCAGAGCGCGTAGGTCGAGATGAGCATGCCCACCTCGGTAGCCGAGGCGCCGAAGTGTTCGGCGTAGAAAGGCAGCAGGGGCAGGATGATCGTCAGCCCAAGGACGTCCACCAGAACAATGAGAAAGATGGGAAGGAGTGGGGAACGGGTAGCCCTGGCTGACGGCACTTGTTCCATGCTAGCGCGCGGCTTTTTGCGCTTGTCTCCAGGTCTCCCAGTCGGCTTTGGTCGCGGCCACCATCTTCGCCGCTTCGCGGTGCAGCCACGCCCTGCCGCGCTTCTTCAGGTCGCGCAGGAGTTCGAGCGCGTTGCCGGTGCCGAGGTGCACGTTGGCGATTTCCCAGCCCATGGCGTGCAGCAGGCGCATTTCGTCGCGTTCCTTCGGGAACATCGACATCTCGATGCGGGTGCAATCGGGCGCAAGACGGCGCACGATCCAGCGGCCCTTGAGGCGCACGAACGGATCGACGTCGCGGATGGATTCATCGAGCGCCTGCTGGTAGTGGATCGCCTGAGTCGTTTTGCCGTTCGCCCAGTCCCACGCGGAAGGAGCGAGCGCTTTCGCCTCGCGGCTGACGAGGCCGCCTTCGTATTCGGCTACCCCGACGAAGCGCTGGCGTCCGAGGCTGCCGAGACCGGCCACGCGATGCACGAGTTCGTATTTGAGGCCGCGTGCCGGCATGAGCTTTTCGATGGCGCGCCGCGCGGACTTCGGCACATCGTCGACTGGCTTCAGGCTTGTGAGCTTGCCCCACCAGGCGATCGGATCGCGCAGCCCGGGATTCACCATGTCGCGCAGCCAGGGATGGTGGCCGGCGATGACCCACGGCCGTCCTCCGGCTTCGAGTCCTTCGCGGTAGCCGGAGAGGATGGCGAGGCAGGCATCGCGGTGCGCGATTTGGAGCCTCTGGGTATCGATCGCGATATGGGCGCTCGCGGCCAGCCGCACCAGGTCGATCGTGTACGGCATGCGGCTCACTTCGTCAAAGTCGTTGATGCCCCAGACGAGGCGGCCTTCGGCGTCGCGCCAGGTGCCGAAGTTTTCGACGTGCAGGTCGCCCACGGCGAGCAGCGCCGGCGCGGATGCGGCTGACGGGCAAACCCGCGGATAGAGCTTCGACCAGGCATAGAACGTGGCGCGCAGGAACCGGAAGACATCCGCCGCCATTTCCCTGTGCTTGAGCTCGAGATCTTCGGGAACGATGGTGAGCTCTTTACCGAGCCATTTTTCGTAGGCCGCGGTGAGTGGAACGAAAGACGATTTCATAGCAGGCTCGCAAGCCGGGCGGTTATCATCCAGCGCAGCGCGCCCCGCGGGACGGCGCCGTGGCCGGAGAGATCGATGCGAACCAGAGTCGCTTTTTTCATCTCCACCTGCATGGAGGGTGCGTTAAGCAGGTAACCGACGAGCTGGCTGAGCAGGGGCTCGTGACCGGAGAGAAGCACGGCGCTTTCATCCGCGTGATCGCGCAGCTCATCCCAGACGCCCCTGGGTGTGCCGAACGGCCTGAGGGCTTCGGTCTTGAGCAGATGGCCGGAATAGCCGAGTTCCCCGGCGGCGATTTTGGCCGTCTGGACCGCGCGGACGTAGGGACTGGTCAGGATGAGCGACGGCTCGACGCCCGCTTTGCGGGCCATGCGGGCCACGGCGGCGACCTTCTCGCGGCCTTCACTGGTGAGTTCGCGGGCGGAATCCGCGAGGCCGGGTTGCGCATCCACTGCGATGCCGTGGCGTAGGATGTATAACTCCATTGTTTTGTGTCGTTTTGACGCGATCGGTATGGTCCTTTGAGGGATGCCGCTATTATAGCCTTGAGATGCCGCGCTACGCCGCGATCGACATTGGCAGCAACTCGCTCCGCATGGAAGCGGCGGAAGTGACGGGATCGGGAGCGCCGAAGATTCTGGCGTCCGAGCGCCAGGTGACGCGGCTCGGCGCGAGCGTCTTCCGCGGCGGGCGCATCAGCCTGGACGCGATCGAGAACGTGTGCGGGATCCTCACCTCGATGGCCGCGCTCTACCGGCGGCTCGAGGTCAGCGCGGTGCGGGCCGTGGCCACGGCGGCGGTGCGCGACGCAAGCAATCAGGATGAGTTCATTGCGCGCACGTCGGCCGCCCTCGGCGTCAAGGTCGAGATCATTTCCGGACAGGAAGAAGCGCGGCTGATCCAGCTCGGCGTGCGCAGCCGGTGGCCGCATCCGCGGGCGTCGTTTCTGATCATCGATATCGGCGGCGGCAGCGCGGAAATCATTCTCAGCGAGAGCGAGCGGATCGCGCAGACGTTTTCGAAGCCGCTCGGCGCACTGCGGCTCACCGAAATGTTCCTGCGGGGCGATCCGCCGCGCGAAGCCGAACTGCACCGCATGCATGAGTTCATCGAGGAAAAGATCGGCTCGGCGGTGCGGCGCGTGGGCGATGCGCCCATCAGCCGGGTGATCGGGACTTCGGCGACGGCGTCGGCGGTGGTGTGCGCGGTGAACCGGATTCCGCGGATGAAGCGCGAGGAATCCGACCGGCAGCGCGCCACCACTCCCGAGATCCGGCGGCTCTACCGCGACCTGGTCACGATGACGCTGGGCGAACGGCAGAAGGTGACCGGCATCGGTCCGCGGCGCGCGGAGATCATTGTCCCGGGAACGGCGGTGCTGCTGCGCCTGCTCGAGGCATTCCGCAAGCCGGCGCTGTTCTATTCCGCGGCCGGCGTGCGCGACGGCATTATCGCGGATCTGGCGCAGCGCGGCACGGGCGTCAACCTCTGCCAGCTCTCGCCCGATCAGCGCCTGGTGGTGGAGGATCTGGCCGAACACTATGGCGTAACCCTGCGGCACGCCCGCCGCGTGGCGAAGCTGGCCGGGGATCTGTTCCAGGGTTTTCAAAGGCTGCACCGGCTTGCTCCGCAATATGGCGGGCTCCTCGAAGCCGCCGCGTATCTGCATGACTCCGGGCACTACGTGAGCGACACGCGCCACCACAAGCACTCCTACTATCTGGTGACCAATTCCGATCTGCCCGGCTTCACGGCGAGTGAGCGCGAACTGATCGCCAACCTCTGCCGCTACCACCGCAAGGCCCTGCCGACGCCGGAACACGGCAATCTGCAGCTTCTCGACGCCGACGGGCGGCGCGCCGTCTCGCTGCTGCATCCGCTGCTCCGTCTCGCCGACGGGCTCGACCGCAGCCACGGGCAGCGCATCCGCTCGGTCGAGTGCAAGGTGCGCGAGAACGACATTCTCATCACGGTGACGGTGCCAAAGGCAACCGACATCGATCTGGAAACGTGGGCTGCCGAGCGTGTTTCGGAAATCGTCCGCCAGGTCTACAGCAAGCCGATCGTGATTGCGCGGACATGATCACGGCTCCGGTCTTTGCGGAACTCGACTGGCTCATCCACGGGTTCGGATTGCGCGATTCCACGCTGCCCGCGGAGATTCGTCTGGCGAAGCAGATTCATTCGAGCATCGTTCTCGACGCCGGCGACTGCGGGAAGGAGGGCGACGCTCTGACTTCGCGGGAGCCGGGCGTGCTGGTGGGGGTCAGAACGGCGGATTGCGTCCCGATTCTCGTGGCCGATCCGGTAACGCGCGCAGTAGCGGCGGTTCACGCAGGCTGGCGCGGGACGGCGGAGAACATCGTCGCGGCGGCGCTCGGGAAGCTGGGGGAACGGTTCGGCGTTCGCCCGGAGAACGTCATTGCCGCCATCGGGCCGTCAATCGGGCCGTGCTGCTACGAAGTGGGGCCGGAAGTGGCGGTGCGTTTCGGGGCGTCCGGTACCGGGAAGGCACACGTCGATCTTCCGCATTGGAACGAAGTGCAGCTTCGGGAAGCCGGGGTGAGGACGGTCTGGAAGTCGGGTGAGTGCACCTTCTGCGCGGCGCAGCGGTTTTTCTCGTTCCGGCGGGAGCGGGAAGCGGCCGGGCGCATGGTGTCATTTATTGGACAGCGTCAAAAGTAAAACGGGCGGACCCTCTTCCGGAGGGTCCGCCCGGAAACCGGCGCGGAAGTCTGGTTCAGGGCCGCGGATTAAGCGGCGCTGGCGAACAGATCGGCGTTGTCCTCGACTTCAATCTCGTGACGATCGACCTGTTCCTGGCATTTGATGCAGTAGGCGGCCCACGGCACCGCGCTCATCCGCTTGGGCGAGATGTCTTCTTCGCAGTGCAGGCAGGTGCCGAAGGTGCCGTCCGCGATCCGCGCCAGCGCGCGGCGAATCTGGCGCAGCATGTTCGAATCGCGGTCGAGGTTGCGGATGGCGAGCTCACGCTCGCCGGCCAGCTGCACTTCGTCGAGTGCATCGGGCGCTTTTTCGATCACGATCTCATCCCTGTTGCGCAGCAGGCCGGAGAGCTCCGCCTGCCTCGCTTCCAGAATCTTCTTGAATTTTTCCAGTTCTGCCTTGGTCATTTCAGTTTCCCTCGTACTCTAACGTCCGCGTGGTTTCTCTCGTATCTTCTGTGGTAGAGACGAAAATCTACCAACAAAGTTTCAAAAAATATGAGTGAATCAAGCTTAAGGTTCCCTCATCTCCCAGCTTCTCTCCACTCGCTCCAGCCACCGAGAACGGCATGCAGGCGGCATGCACGGCTCTTAAGCACGCCTGGTGCCAAACTTCCCGGCTCCTCCGAGTCTGCTAAGACTACAACATAGACGCACCAAAGTCTATTCCCGGAATAATTAAATTCAGATGAAAGACAGGACGGCACCGATTCAACGGTGACTGCCACTTCCCGGCAAGGGAACGGTGGTGCGTCTCGATTCCTGATAAGCGGTACGGAGCGGGCCGCTGGCCGGATTGCTGCGATACAGAGTGATCGCCGAGATAGGAGTATATCACGCACCTCCTCATTCTCTGCGCGATTTCAGGGCCCGGGAGTCCCGGTACCGGGCAAATTCCCTGAAATCAATGCACTGGGGCGCAGTGAAATAAGACGAGGAAGGGATTACCGTGGCTGTCAGGGATGGTCGAATCGACGACCCGGACGAGGCCGAGCTTCTCGATGGCGGCATCGAACTTCGCGTTGTTGCCGGCAATGATTTCCTGGGAATTGACGTGGTCGAGGAACTCGGTATCGGCTATGTCCTGGATATCGCCGGGCTGAAGGCCGCTGAAGGTACGGTCATCGATGGGGGCCTGGCCGCGCGAGCGGTAGACCGCGACATTGTAGATTCCCCAGTCCAGGACGAGGATGTGTTTGCGGCCCGGATACTCCTTTGGAAGCATGAGGTTAGCGTCCGACCAGGTGGGGGAGGGCCCGTTTTCCCAGGCCTTGTCGGCGTAGACGGCAAGCAGCCCCAGGTTGGAAACCACCACGGCAGCCACCAGCAGCGCGAAAACCACGCTTCCCGGCCTCGAGCCGTTCAAGACGCAGCCGATGATGCAGATGGCGAAGACGTATGGCCAGGGCCAGACCAGGATCGTGTGGTGAACCGACGTGCCGCCGGCATGCACGAACAACATTCCCGCCCAGATGATGAGTGCGCTGAGGAGGCTGAACAGCGCCAGGGGACGCACCGGCCGGACCTTGGGCAGCACGGCCAGGGGGAGGGCCAGCAGGATCAGCCACGGCGCCAGAGAATGCCATGACGGCGCGCCTCCCCGGACCATGAAGCCGAACATGCCGGTGCCGGTGAGGGTGAGCCACATGATCTGTAGTTTCTGGCTCAGGCCCTCGGTGGTGAATCCGGCGTTTTCCCGGAAGGTGGCAAGGCGGTGCTGGAGGTTGAAGATCAGGATCGGCAGCGCGCCGAGCGCGGCGCCGGCGGCGGCTTTGAGCAGATTGGCCCGGGAGACGCGGGCGAGGATCTCGCGGCGCAGAAAGACGGCGGCGGAGACGGCGAAGGCGCCGATGGTCCAGATGGCGGTGCCTTTATCCCAGAAGGCGAGGCCGAGCGCTGCCGAGCCGAGGAAGACCATCGGCTTCGGCCGGGCGTAGAGCCAGAAGGCCAAGGCGACGAAAAGGTGCTGGATGGCGACCGGGCCCCAGTCGAAGGTGGTGGTGAGCAGGAAGATGGCGTCGGTGGCGAGGAGCCAGACGAGGGCGAGCGCAGTCCATTCGCCGGCCAGACGGCGCAGGGCGAGGAAGAGGATCCACAGGGTCAGGGCCCCGATGAAGACCGGCGGCAGGCGCAGCAGCCACATCGACGGCGGAAGGTGGTGGAGGATGGGCCAGTAGAGCAGGGTCTTGTCGGCGCCGACGTAGCTCATGAGCATGGTCGGGATGCGGTGACCGAAGATCGAGAGCGAACTGAGGGCCGCGCCCGGCCACCAGGCGGGCGGGACGAAGAGAAGCTCGTCGTCTTCGGTGCCGATGGCGGGGATGAAGATGCAGGCGGCGGCCACGAAAAACTGCATCGCGAGGATGCAGAGCAGCGTGGAGACCGGAACTCCGGGCTGTGTCCTCAGGGTCGTCCTCGACTCCGGCATGGGATCGGTTACTGGTGCGGGTGGTAGCGGCCCCCGGCGAGCTGCGGGACCTTTGTAAAAGACTGCTTCAGGCTACAGAGGAAGTTGAAGCGGAAGATGTACCAGAGCGCGGCAAAGCCGTCCTTCATGCCGATTTTCTTGCCCTGCTCGTAGGTGCGGCCGTGATAGGAGATGGGCACTTCGTAGATGGCGCTGCCCTTCAGCTTCGCGACTTTGGCCGTGACCTCGATCTCGAAGCCGAAGCCCGAGCTGGTGATGATCATGTTGCGGATGATGTCGCCGCGGAAGGCTTTGTAGCAGGTCTCGACGTCGGTCATGTTGACGTTGGTGCAGAGATTGGAGAGGAACGTCAGGCCCTTGTTGGCGAGGAAGTGGTAGAAGTAGAGAACGCGCGAGGCCTTGCGCACGAGAAAGCGCGAGCCGTAGACGACGTCGGCATCGCCCGCGATGATGGGCGCGATGACCTCGGGGATTTCGGCCGGGTCGTATTCGAGATCGGCATCCTGCACGATGACGATGTCGCCTTTGGTCATGGCGAAGCCGGTTTTGAGCGCCTCGGTCTTGCCGCGATTGACGGGGTGGTGGGCGACGCGAACCTCCGGGTGCCTGCGGGCGAGTTCGTCGGCGATCACGGCAGTCGCATCCTTCGAGCAATCGTTGACGATGATCACCTCGAGCAGTTCCGGGATGGCCAGCACGCGGTCAATGATCTCGGCGAGAGTCGCTTCCTCGTTGTAGGCGGGGACGACGACGGAGAGGCATTTGGGCATTTCGGTCGAATGCCTATTGTGACATTACTGTCCTGCGAGTCAAAGACTTAGGCGGCGGGTACGCGCAATTTGGGCGAATCCGCAGCGAGGTGATGGAGCCCGAGGAGAATTCGGGTTCGCCGCAGGCGGCAATCAGCGCGTTCAGCGGACCCGCGGCGCCGGTCTGGTGTCTGGCCCGGTCGATCACCATGCGCTCGATGCCGTAGCGGCGGAAGATGCGGAAGACGTCGTCCGGTTCCCGGGCCTGGCGGACCTGCTCGACGAAGGAATAATCGTGCCAGTTGTTGGTATAGACGGGCGGAACGAGGCCCGCGATATCGGAGGAATCGGCCATGAGGACGGGCCCGGTGGGGTGGGTGCGGTTGATCCACGCGATGACTTCGCGCTCCGGCGCGAGATCGTGGAGGTATTTTGCGCGGCCGGCTGCGGAGAAGAGCGGAGCGGTGTAGAAATCGCGGTGATACCAGTCGGCCGCGGGCAGGAACCAGATGTTGGCGAAGGCGGCGGCGAAGGCGGCGGCGATGGCGGCGTGAAAGAGACGATGGTCGCGGGCGCGCAGCCAGAGCAGGGATGCGGCTGTGCCGACGAGCAGCAGCGGGGTCGTGAAGTAGAAATATCGTGCGTTGGGCTGCACGGCCGCGACGGAGACGGCGCTCGCGAGGCCGAGCAGAATCGCGGTGCGGGCGCGAAAGGATCGGGCGGCAATGGCGCCCGCCGCGAGCACGGGCAGGAAGAGAAGATACTCGAAGCCGAACGAGCCCGGCTGGCCTTCGAAGTAGCGGCTGGTGTGGAACGTGAGGTCCCAGGGGGTGCGCCAGGAGAGGGGCTGGCTGAAGCTGGTGTCCCGGATGGCGACGAGCTGGGATGGGAAAAGGCCGTTGGCAAAGGGGAAGAATGGATTGCCCGTCGCGAGCCATGCGCCGGCGTAGGGAAACGCGCCGAGCGCGAGAGCCAGAAGTGCGCCAGCCAGCGCCAGGGCGGGCCGCCGGCGGCTCAGCAGGAAGAGGATCACGATGCCGGGCAGGCCGGCCGCGAGGGCTCCGGCCTTGAGCGATATCGAGCAGCCGAGAAGCAGTGCGGCGAGGAAGAGGGACTGGGGGGATCTCAACTCCTCGAGCCGCCAGAGAGCGACGACCGCGCCGAGCGTCATGAAGGCCACGAAGTTTTCCACGAAGAGGGAGCCGGTGACGAGATACGCGATCGGCGTGGAAAGGAACAGCGCGGCAAGCAGCGCGGCGCATGCGGTGGAAAGGAACGAACGGGCGGCCTGAAAGATGAGGAGGGCCATGCCTGTGAGCATGGCGAAGTTCAGCAGGCGCGCGGCATATTCGCCGCCGGGCAGGTAGACCACCGCGTAGCAGAGATCGGCGCCCATGGGCATGAGAGCCCAGACGAAATGGCGGAAGTCGACGGTGTAGGCGTGGTGGAGGGCAATATCGGCCGGGATGGCGAGGTGCATGGCGAGACCGTCGTTGCTGACTTCGGGGGCCAGGACGATCAGCCAGATGGCGGTGAGGAGGAAACAGGCCAGAGCGACTGGGAAGAACTCGGCCGGGAGCAGTTTGCGGGGGCGCAGCAGGGAGAGCCATTCGAAGGCGAGGTGCTTCGCGTCGCGGAAGCCGATCGCGAGCGGGAGGGCGAGCGCTGCGAGGTAAGTCGCGGAGTAATGGATCGGCAGACGCGCGGTCAGGTTCAGCAGGGCGATCCAGATCGCGGTGCCGGCGAGCATGGCCAGCGGACCTTCGAGATTCGCTCCGAAGAGCAAACGGCCAAGTACGGTGACCGAGAAGACGAAGAACAGGACCGTTGCCACCGGCGCGATTCCGACCGCGCAGATGGAGCAGCCGACAACTACTAAGGTAACTGCGGCAAGCAGCCAGCGCCGCGCGAAGAAGCCGAAGATCAGGGCGACGGCCAGCCAGAAGATGGCGAATGCGCCGAAGCGCTGGACGCCATCGGCGAGCCAGAGATCGACGGACGCGAGATTTCCGGTGCCGAAGCCGATGGCTTCGATGGCGAGCGGAACGGCGACCAGGAGCCACAGCGGCAGCGTCTTCGCGGAGAACGGAGTTCGAGGCTCGGCCGGCGGTTTGCGGCGGAAAACCCAGTCGCGCTGAAGCACGAGGTTAGCGAGAAAAAGACAGAGTTCCACCCAGAGCTTGACGCGGCGCGCGGGCAGGGGATGGCCGGGCGGGGACTGGGTGTGGATGATGAGTTCGATTGCGGCGAAAGAGACGGCTCCGAGCAGCGCGGTCACCGCGAGAAAACGCTTCCGCACCGCCGCGGACCGGTAGAGGGGAGTGGCGAGCGTGAACAGGGCCGCGAGGGTGCGCGAAAGGATCTGCGCGGCAAAGATGGGGGCGCCGTACCGGATGGCGAAGCGGAAGGCGTACAGGTCGATGGCTCCCGCGGCGAGCAGAATGAACGCGAGACGCAGCATGACATAGGAGATCCGGAGCGAATCGCGCAGCGGATTGAAGTGCGAGGAAATGTTGCCGGGTTCGTAGACGGTCCGGATGGGCTCTTCGCGGATCTGGATGCCGAGGTCGCGCGCGGCGATCAGCATCTCCAGTTCGAATTCGTAGCCGTTGGGGGCGATCCCGGGCAACCCGGCGGCAAAGGTGGAGGGGATGCCGCGCAGGCCGGTCTGGGTGTCCTCGAGGATGAGGCCGCCGACGAAGCGCATCAGCCAGCGCGTGACCGTATTGCCGAAGCGGCTGCGCAGCGGGACGTGGCCGGTAAAAGCCCGCGCGCCGAGGACCAGGGAGTTGGGGTTGGCGAGGAGAGTGCGGGCGACCCGGAGAATATCGTCCGGCAGGTGCTGGCCGTCGGCATCGGCGGTGACGATGCCGATGATTTCGGGCGAAGTGGCCAGTATGTGGGCGATGCCGGTCTTGAGCGCCGCGCCCTTGCCGCGATTGGCGGCGTGGCGCAGGAGTTCGACGCCATCGAGAGACGAGAAGACGGAGTCGAATTCCGCTTCGCTGCCATCGTTGACCACGACGATGCGCGTGAAGCCGCGCTGCTGAAGATCCTGAACGACGGAGATCAGGGCGCGGTCAGGCCGCCAGGCGGGGATGAGAACGGCGACTCCAGAAACGGGGACAGGCAGAACTGGCAGCCTTTTTTCGTCGTGGGGCGTCACGCGCAATCAACCGGTTGGGCACGAAAGAAGGTGCCAGTTTAGCCTGTCCCCGTTTTTCAGCAGGCTGTTAGTCACGGGCAGGTTCGGCTCCGGGCTTTTCGATTTGCGTTTTTTCGATCTGAATCAGACAGCTATAGAACGTCGGGCCGCCGCCTTTGTCGGTGAGGCGCT
>Ga0187771_10002990_pt1 | contig 11753 bp, 9 predicted proteins | sample 0116_SJ02_MP15_1_FD_133139 | JGI IMG/M metagenome (GOLD analysis project Ga0187771, IMG submission 133139) | Tropical peat soil microbial communities from peatlands in Department of Meta, Colombia - 0116_SJ02_MP15_10_MG | ecosystem: Environmental > Terrestrial > Soil > Wetlands > Peat | place... | reverse complement strand
TTGGGTTGGGGAGAAAACGCGCGTCGAATACCAGGTTGGCGTCCGCCGGCAGGCCGAAGCGAAATCCAAACGAGACGACGGAAACCAGGATGACTCGAAGTGCGGACAATCCACCGAATTGCGTCTGGATAAGCTCTCGCAATTCGTGCACGTTCATCCGACTAGTATCAATTGTGACATCCGCGAGTTGGCGCATGGGTTTCAGCAGAGTGCGTTCCAACCGGATTCCCTCGCGCACCGGAAGTTCACGCCCCAAAGGATGAGGGCGACGCGTCTCCTCGAAGCGGCGGATCAAGGCCTTGTCAGAGGCCTCCAAGAAAACCAGTGACAAATTTGAGCAGCTGTTTCTCAGGTCCTGATAGACGGTGGGCAGTTGGCTGAGCGCCGCGCCTTCCCGAATGTCCACCACCACCGCCGCACGCTGCATCTGGCTGGCCCCGCGTTGGCATGTTTCAGCGAAGCGGCCGATCAAGTCAATGGGCAGGTTGTCCACGCATTGATAGCCAAGGTCTTCGAAGGCCTTGAGAACTGACCCCTTGCCGGACCCGCTCATCCCTGTAATTAGAACGAAATGTTTCCGGTGCTTGGTGGCGGCCATGGAAAACTAGAAAGCAGAAGGCAGAAAGCAGTCGGCAGTCAAAAGTGAACACGGCGAGTGTCATTCCGAACTACGGTTCGGGTTCGATCAATCCCAGGTTGCCATCGGGGCGGTGGTAAATCACGTTGACACGCTCGGTCGTGGGGTTGCGAAACACGACTGCGCCGGCGCGCGACTGGTCGAGAGTGGCGATTGCTTCTTCGAGGCTCATGGGCTTGATCGGAACACGCTCCGCCTCGATCGTGCGGGGTTCTTCTTGGTCGATATGGCTAGGGCCTAGAACGTTCAAGACCACCGTAGTGGTCGGCTTAGGCCTTCGCTTGCGCGTAAGTCTCCTCTCCCGCAGGCGGACAGCCTGGCGTTCCAGCTTGGCCAGGGCGCCGTTTAGAGATGTCCGAGGGTCCCCCGACTCTTCAATGCCCACCAGAGTGTGATCGCGAAACTTCAAGGTGACTTCTGCGTGGCGGCGGTGCTTTTCCGCAGTCAGGATGACGTGCATCTCGTAGGTATCACCCAGAAGACGATTAAACTTTCGCAGCCTCATCCGGGTGTACTGACGCAAGTCCTCGCTGATTTCCATTTGTCGTCCGGTAAAATCAATGGTCATGAGTGGAACCTCCTCGAGGGCGTAAACTGAAGGCAATTGTCCTTAAGGCAACGAAGTAGGAGGGACCAACGTTTTCAACTTCCAAGTCCGGGTTCAAGCTTTTACCCTGCGCTGGTGGGTACTGGGAATGCGCATGTCCTCGCGGTACTTTGCCACTGTCCGGCGGGTTACGCAATAGCCGACTTTCTGCAACTGCTGCGTAATTTGCTCGTCCGTGAGCGGTCTTGCAGCGTCTTCTTCCTCGATCATCTTCTTAACCAGCCGCTTGAGGTTAATTAAGGAAGTCGCCGCTCCCGACGGTCCTTGCACCGCCTCTGAAAAGAAATAGCGCAATTCGTACACGCCCTGCGGGGTGTAAGCGTACTTATTCGCCACCGCACGGCTGACGGTGGAAGGATGCACGCCCACTTCCTCCGCAACCTCCTTGATCATCATGGGACGAAGGTAATCAATCCCGCGGTCCAGGAATTCATTCTGGCGCCGAATAATCGCCTCACACACCTTGACGATCGTTTGTTTACGCTGTTCGATGTTTTTGATGAGCTGAATCGCGGAGGTAAACCGCTCTTTGACATAATTGCGCACCTCCCGCGAGGTACTATCCTCCCCCAACAGCCGCCGGTAATGGTGGCTGAGTCGCAATTGGGGAAGGCCATCCTCATTCATGACGACCTGATAAGTATCTCCCGCCTTCACAAACGCCACGTCGGGTTCGATGAGCCGCGCTTGCGCGTTGTTGTACCGCTGGCCCGGTCGCGGATCCAGCTTGCGAATTAGCTCCACACAGCGCTCCACGGTCTTTACCGGCCGGTCGAGGGCACGGGCAATTTCCCGGTACTGCTTGTTCTGGAGCTGCTTGAGATAACCGGAAACGATCTGCTGGGCCAGCGTATTCTCAGGGGCCAATGTGTGCAGTTGAATCAATAAGCACTCACGCACGTCCCGGGCCGCCACCCCCACCGGATCGAAAACCTGGATTAACCCCAGGGCTTCCTGAACGTCGGCCAGCGAGTGCCCTCCGGTTTGCGCAATCTCCTCCAGCGGAGCCGTAACGTAGCCATCTTCGTTCAAATTGCCAATGATGGAATACCCCGCCTCGCGCACGGAATCCGAGCACACGGAAAGGCTCAATTGCCATTCCAAGTGAGCAGACAAAGAGGTGGGTTGGGAGAGGAAATTCTCGAAAGAAGGTCGTTCGACGACCTCCGATTCAGGAGATCGAAATCCGGGGTCAAGGTAATCATCGAAAAAGGACCCGAAATCGATCTCTTGGAACGAGTCCTGATGGTCACCGTTACGGGCGACATGATTTGGGGAGGGTGAAGCGCTCTCGGCGCTTTCCGTCCTCTTATCGACTTCATCGATGCTCGGAACGTCCTCCGGGACTTCTTCCAGGACGGGGTTGGCAACCATTTCCCGGTTAATCATGTCCCGCAGTTCCAGCTTGTTGAGCGCAAGAACGCTGACCATCTGCACAAGGCCTGGCGTCAAAATCTGTTTCTGCGCCACCTTGAGGTTCAGCCCGATTCTGGGAGAGGGTCCACTGCCCATACGATTCAATTACTCTAGAGACTGGCTCGATCCAACTACATTGTCAACCGGAAACTGTCGCCCAGATAGACTCTTTTCACCTCGGCGTCGTTGCCCAGTTCTTCCGGCGAACCGGCACGGAAAATCCGTCCGTTATTAATAATATAGGCTCGGTCCGTTACCTGCAAGGTGTAGGGCACGTTGTGGTCGGTCACCAACACGCCGATCCCGGCACCTTTCAGGCGCACTATGATTTTCTGTATATCTTGAACCGTGAGCGGGTCGATGCCCGAGAACGGTTCGTCCAAGAGAATGAAGGAGGGCGAAATTACCAAAGACCTTGCGATTTCCACGCGCCTCCGCTCTCCTCCCGAAAGCATATACCCTTCACTTCGCCTGACCTGCTGCAAGCCCAAATCTTCGACTAACTCTTCCAGCCGTTCACGACGCTGGTGAGGCGTTAGCGGCAGCGTCTCAAGCACAGCCATGATATTCTCTTCCACAGTCAGTTTTTTAAATATGGAGGGCTCTTGGGGAAGGTAGCTGATTCCGTTTCTGGCCCGGACGTACATGGGAAACTCCGTAATGTTCACTCCATCGAGCATAACTTGGCCGGAGTCCGGGCTAGTAAGGCCAACAATGATATAGAAAGTCGTGGTTTTACCCGCTCCGTTGGGCCCCAGGAGCCCCACCACCTCGCCCTGAGTAATTCTGAGGCTAATATTATCAACGACTTTACGTCCCTTGTACGATTTGGTCAGTTCAACTGTCGAGAGAATTTGCATGGTCGCTCACGGCGCGACGCGGTGCTGAGATAAAGAGGGTGTCCCATCACCTCCCTCCACAAGAAGCCTATCATCGTGCACAAACACTGTCAAACGTTGGCCTGTGGTGAAGCCCTTTTCCTCATCGTGGATACTAGGGGGGCCACCGGTCAGGATGATTTTTCCCGTGCTCGCGAAGTACTCGCCGTGCTCGCCCGTGGCTCGACGTCCGGGTTGCATGACCACGACGTGCCCATCCGCCATGGCATGATCCACCTCCGCCGCTTGGTTAGTCCCGAGCCGTGAAAAATAAACATCCATCTTGTCGCCTTCCATGGTAGTCGTCTCTGTCTGTAACTTCACGTGACCTCGGTAACTCGCTTTGCTCCCTTCGTCGAAGGCCTCCAGGAAATCGGCACGTACCGTAAGCGGCCGCGTTTCGTGCCGATGGGTTCCAGCCGAGGGTGCCGTTCCCAGCGCATAGGAAGCCGGTTGGAGGTGGGAAGTCAATACCTGGGAGCCGGAACTCATGCGCTTCGCCATCCTGTAAACGTCCAGGCTGGACGATTCCACCACATCCGCCCCCCGCCAGGCGCGCACCTTCCCCTCGTAGTGTACCAGTTGGCCGCGCCGCTGAGCCACCATACGGTCCGCCAAGACGTTTGTGGGTTCCGGATCTTGTCCGCCCGGCTTTTGCTCCCCAATTCCGAGGTGCGTACTCTGTACTTTGCCGGTCCCTTCTGCGGTGTCACTGCGAAGATCGAAGGAAAGACGCTCACATCTCGCTCTGCTTTCAGCGTCCCATAGCTGGGGACGGCCGGTGAGAGTCACACCCTGAGTCGCTGCTACGTAAACTGACTCTTGTGCACTGGCGTAGCGGTCGCCATCTCGGAAGGTGTAATTCCCTGATTGTGTGACCTCCTTCAGGGCGTGCGTCGCCTCATCAAATGTGGCTAATAATTGATCGGCGGTGCTTTCTTGGGCGACACTGCCTGGGGAAGCGTTCCTGGGTGGCTGGAAGACAATATGAGTCGGTTTTCGACCGCGAAGCGTTTCGAGGTTGCTTTGGGCATTAAAACCCATTAGGAACTGTCCTGAAGTGATGATGCGCTGGCCCACCTTGGCATCGGACGAGTCGATTACGAGCTTGCCAGGGCCGACCGTCTGGGCGTCCCTTAGGCTCTTCCCGTCGGGCCGAAAGCTGAACTTCAGTTCTTTCGCGGTAAGCGCCCTCTTCTCCGTCGTCGCCCGATTTGCTTCCGAAACGCCTTGGGCCATGGTGGGTGAGGATTCAACGACAAGTTGCACGTCTTCCGAGGCATCCCCGCTTTGGAGCTTTGCGGGACTCCCGCCAAGAGTGAGGCCCACTGTTTCCGCCAGCAGGCGACTTGCGCTCCCTCGATCCCGGGATTGCCCTGTTACATTCCCCTGGGCCGAAAGATGACGGAGGGCTCTTGACGCCGCGTCAAAGTCGCCCTGAGCGCGGTCCGCCGAGAGTTCAACCTGCCTCTCCGCAGAAGAGTCCTTGGCTCTAACACTGCCTTCCATGGCCACTCGTGTGACCCGATTGGCATCATCAAGGAACACCATGCCACTGTCAGCAGAAACGTTGCGCTCCCCTTGCGTTACCCGAATCGGACCCCAAAGCATTATCTGCCTACTGGGCTTTTCATAAAGAAGACGGCTGGCCGTAAGCTCCATGGGGGGGCCTGAGGCGTGGTCGCTGCGTGGGGGCAACTCCATGGCTACGTCTTTCTCGAGTTCCAACGCGCCCCCCTTGGTTGCATAAACCATTCCCAGGGAGGTTCCGGAAGCCGGCCCGATCCGGAAGCGCACTTCTTGGTCGCTTGTTACCAGCGACTTCTCGTGGTGGTAAGACACCTTGGAAGTCTCCAGGTAGACCGTCCGACTTTCTTTCGTGCCCTTAGCCTGTCCCGCGTCAGCTTCACAATTAAGCTCAATGTGGACGGGCCCTGAGCTGAAAAGGTCACCATTCTGGCTGTTGTACTCACATTCGTGGGTGCGCATGATGTCGCGGCGTTTCCCCGTTCGGCCGAATAACTCCACCAGCACATCATCCAGGACCGTATTTGCTCCCTGCTTGAAAGAGACTGTCCGCGCCGCATGAACGGTATACACACGCCGGTTCCCGTCCGAGTGTGTAATTGTGTACCCGGAAAGCTGCTGATGAATATCGATGGGAACATTCTGAGGCAATACAACCGGCTTCTCTTTGTGGCGGCGAGCAACCCAATAAGTCCCACTAACCGCCAGCGCAGTGAGCGTCAATGCGCCGCCCACCACCCACATCATCATGCTCTTGTGCAGAGTTGCTCGTTTTCCTAACCCGTTCATTCCCGAATCTCGCTAACCACCAATTGCAGCGTCGTCACATCCTGGAACACATTCTGGCCCAGAGTGAAAGCCATGTCGAGCGCTTGTCCAGGAGCAAGCGTGGCGGCTCGCTCAGCCATTCCCCATCCAATGGCATCAAAGGATTTCTGGCCGCAGGCCACTCTTAGTTTTAGATGCTTCTCTTGGAGGATTCGAGGCCCTTGCACAAGGCGAAAATCCGGTGCCGCCAGCACGGGTGTGGGATTGCCGCAGCCAAAGGGGGCCAACATCTCGATTGCCTGGAATAAATCCCAATCAATATCAGCCCCGCTCACCTCAGCGTCCACGCGCAGGGTCGGTTCGAGATCAAACGGCTTCAGAACGGCACGAGCGTATTGCTCGAAACGCGTTTCTAACTCTGCAATCCTGGCCGAAGGCAAGGCGAAACCCGCCGCTCTCGCGTGGCCGCCAAAGCGCAGAAACAGATCCTGCATGTCAGTCAGGGCGCCAAGAAGGTGAAGCGCCTTCAGGGACCGCCCGGAGCCTACTCCTAACCCATCCCCCACGCTAATCACCAGCGCCGGACGATGGTACCGCTCTACGACACGTTGCGCAACAATCCCAATTACCCCCCGATGCCAGCCCTCGGCAGCAAGCACCACGGAGTAACGGTCCCTTTTGTCTGGGTGGCAGTCCATGATCTCTGCAATCTCGCGCAGAATCTCTTCTTCAACCCGTTGCCGATCGCGGTTGAGTCGTTCCAAGCGCCCGGCAATCGCACGCGCCTTTTCGGGGTCAGAGCAGGTAAACAGGCCGATCACATCCCGTGCATTTTCCATGCGGCCCGCCGCATTCAGGCGCGGCGCAATGCGGAACGCCACGTCGCCTGCCGAAATGCTGCGGCGATCGAGCCCGGAGACCTCGAGCAGCGCTTGCAAGCCAGCCTGTGAGGGTTGGCGCAATCCCTCCAACCCGAAGCGCGCAATGACGCGGTTTTCTCCGACCAGGGGCACAACATCGGCAATGGTTCCGATGGCCACAACCTTCAGGTAAGACTGCAGAGTCCGACCGGACAGTCTCTCGCCGAGCAATGCTTGCACCAGCTTGAAGGCCACGCCGACGCCGGCAAGGAGCTTGTCAGGATAACCGCACTCCGCCCGCTGCGGGTTCAGAATGGCGCAAGCGGGGGGCAACTGCCGGTCCGGCAGATGGTGGTCCGTGACGATGCAATCCAGTCCCAAATCGCGCGCTCGCGTCAGCGCTTCGTACTCACGGATGCCCGTGTCCACGCTGATCACCACATGGAAGCCCTTAGCCGCAGCCTCCTCAATCACCGCCACCCGCATCCCGTAGCCATCGCTCAACCGATGCGGAATGAAAGTTTCAACCTGCCCGCCCAGTCCCCGCAGCGCCGCAAGCAGGATCACCACCGCCATGGTCCCGTCCACGTCGTAGTCACCGTAAATCAGAATCTTCTCTCCCTGCTCCAAAGCGCGACGCAAGCGAGCCACAGCGGGCTTCATGCCGGTGAGCAAGAAGGGGTCGTGAAGCTGATTGAGAGAAGGATTTAGGAAGTCCTGGGCCGAGTCGGGGTCAGTCACTCCACGCAGGACCAAGAGCCGGGCGATGATATTCGGGATGTTCAGTTCGCGGCGCAAGCGAGCGACCGCGTCCCCATCCACACCACAGATTTCCCGACGCATGTTGAAGACTCATCGTGACAGAACATGTGGACGGTTGCAAGAGTTCACAATTGCGAATTAGCCCCGGCGTGTTCTTGGATGGACGGCTCGCGCCCCAAAATACCTTGGCCTGCGAGGGCGATGTTGTTTCGAGTAGTCTTCTTCACGAGGTACATGGCCTCGTCAGCCAGGCGCAAGATCTCTCGGTGAGTGTGGCCATCCGTGGGGAATGTGGCGATGCCGAAGCTGGCAGTCACCTTGATGTTCAGATTTTCCGCATGGAAGAAGACCTTCGCGTTCAGCAGCTCCCTGAGCCGACGCACTACGGTCAGAGCGTTTTCCTTTGAGGTCTGGGGCAAAATCACCACGAATTCGTCGCCGCCATAACGAAACGCATAATCAATCAGTCGCAGGTTACTCTTGAGAATATCGCCGATCCTCCAAAGCAGCCTTGAGCCCACGAGATGGCCGTAATGATCATTGACCTGCTTGAAGTGATCGAGGTCAAAGAAGATCACGGAGAACAGGTACCCGTACCGGGTGGAGCGGTAGATTTCCGCATCTAAAACAAAATTGAGGTGCCTGGCGTTAAAGAGGGCGGTGCAGTCATCCATAATCGTGAGTTCATGCATGCGCTGCACATACCGTGCGTTTTCCAGGGCGATGGCTGCGTATTCTGCGAGGGCCTTTAAAGTGGGGATGTGCTCCTGGGAAAAACTCTGCTTCCCAAAGCAATTCGCCAGCTCGATAACACCTTGAACCGGTTCGCGCCCTTTAATAGGGACGCAGAGCACAGAACGTGTATTCTCCTGCGCGAATTCATCAGTCCTGAGCTTGAAGCGAGTGTCGGCCCTGACGTCATCCACTAGCACGGGCTCCCCATGCTCGGCCACCCATCCTGCAATGCCTTCTCCCACCTTGAGGCGAACATCCTTCAGTTTCTCCGCGCCCTGTCCAATGGCAATCTCGAAGTACAATTCCTGAGACTTTTCGTCCATCATCAACAGGGACCAAGTGTCCGGTTGCAGCCGGTCGCTGATCTTCTCCATAACAGTCTGGAGGATTTTCTGGAGGTCGAGGGTAGAAAAAAGGGCCTTGCCCACCTCATGGAAGAGCGAAAGGCGTTCCACCTCTTGCCGAAGTTCGATCACCTCTTCCTGCAAACCCATAGGTTTCTCGAGAGTCCTGATTTCGTCTCCCACCGCCTTAGGTTATTAGGGCACCCCATCGACCTCAATGGTACCCAGGTACCCCTGAAGCGGCGCAGACTGTACAATACCAAAATAATTGACACCCCTAGGGTAGGTCAATAATATAAACGAGGTGAAACCTTGGTGAGCCGAAGCGAAGAAGTTCCGATGACGGGATTCGGCGAGTATCTACGCCGGGAACGCGAAATGCGAGGCGTATCTCTGGAGGAGATATCCGCCGCCACCAGAATCAGCATTCGCTTTCTTCAGGCCATTGAGAACGAGGAACTGGCAAAACTTCCGGGCGGAATCTTCACTCGCAGCTTCGTGCGCACGTACGCACGATATTTGGGTTTAGACGAGGAGCGCGTGCTGGCGGATTGCCAGCTTTCTGGGAAACAGAAGCCGGAAGTCGACATCCGCCGCATTACGGCGAACCGGGCACGATCCGACGGCACGGGGACACGGACTAGGATTATTGGCCTTCTCATGGCAGGAGTGCTGTTGGCAGGGGGCGTTGCCCTTTTCCGTCACTCGCGTCGACTCCGAGAACAGCGGACCAGCACCCCACTGGTCATTCCGCCGAGCACCCCTGCACCCGGCACGAACCTACCCGCCAGCGCTGCAGTCGGCGTGAACCCACCTGTTAACGCTGCGTCCGGGCAACGCTCGACGTCCACTCTCGCCGTAGGCAACCCGACACAGACGGCCGCTTCCGGCCCACCTGCCAGCACCGCAACTCCCTCTGGAACGCCTCAGAGCACTCCCCCTTCTCCAGTGCCAAAGGCGACCCGGGCAGACCAAGGCACCACGTCCGAGACTGCCGGCGCGACTGCCGCCCTCTCTGACTTGGTCCTGCAAGTGGCCGCGACCGATCGCGCCTGGGTAGCCGTGGACGCCGATGGGAAGACCGTACTGCAGAAAGTCCTGAACCCCAATGAGGTCGAAAACCTGAAGGCGCACGACTCCTTTGATGTCACCGTAGGGAACGCTCAGGGCGTTGTGTTGACCCTGAACGGCGAAACCCTGAAACCCCTGGGGCGGCGTGGGGAGGTGAAGTCGATCCACCTTACGCGCGAGGATCTGAAGAATCCCGCCCTCGAGAGATGAATCATTTCCGCGCGACTGGTCGAGACAATTCGTGCCGGAACTGTCCCGGAAGTGGTACGTCGCAAGGGGTGTCGCGGCCAACTGCCTGTTTCCTTGCAGGAGAGGATTGAAATCCTCGTGGTCCTCGCCACCGGGGGCGAGGGGGAAGATCAGATTACCGCTCTCCAAACCCTGCAATCCTGGCGCCCCGAGGAACTTCAGCAAGTGCTCCGAGACTCGGCCACTCCTGTCGCCGTGCTGGATTTTGCAGCAACGAACCTCGCGCCCCACCGTAAGGAATTGGGGCGCGCTCTCCTCCAGAATCCAAGCCTGCCAGACCAGCTTCGCGCATGGCTTGAGAATGCTTTGGCCCTTATCGCCGAGGCCGAATGCAGCGAATCTTCTGAAGACGTCGCCCCCCTTCCGCCCGCCGGCGAGAATCAAGGCTCAAGGCATGGCAAGGAAAAGCCAACCACGGCAATTCAGAGGACCCACGGCATGTCGGTGGTCGAAAAGGTCAAGGCAGCTCTCACCGGTAGCAAGGAGGAGCGGATGATCCTGATCCGCGATAGCAACAAACTGGTGGCGCGCGCCGTCATGCAGTCGCCCAAACTCTCTGAGAATGAAGTCGAATCCTACGCCTCCATGAAAGACGTCTGCGAGGAAGCCCTGCGGGTCATTACGCTGAACCGGAAGTTTATGAAACTCTACGTGGTCGTCCGGGCGCTGGTCAACAACCCTCGAACACCCATTGACGTCGGCCTGCACTTGCTCCCTCGCATCAACGACTTCGATCTGAAGCGCCTGGCGTTTAACCGAAATGTTTCCGACATCATCCGTCATACCGCCGAGAAAATCATCCGGCAGAAGGAAGAGGCCGCCAGGGCGAAGTCGGGCAGGTTTTAGCAGCATGGTAAGGACCCGATAACGCGAGACCACGAGCTTGGGGGCCGCGGCACTCCGTGGGCCGGTGGACTAGCTCGGGTTTCTCACCACGTTTTGGGTCAATCGGAGGAAGGGCGGGGCTTCAACCCCGCCGAAATTGCGAGTAGGTGGTTTGTCTGTCCGGTTCCCCGAGCAGCTTGCGGCCGCAAGCTGCTCGGGGAACCGGACACACGATTATTCGGCAAAGCCCCGCGACGGCGGGGCTGAAGCCTCGCCCTTCGTTGCCCGTAGTGAGAAACCCGGAAAAGCTCCGCCGCAGACCGCGAGACCGGCGGTTCGTGCCGCCTGTATGCGCAGGCCGCGTGTGATCAGAGTGATCGCCGATCGAAAGGCCGAGGGAAAAGGCCGGCGAGACGGTGAGACTCCTTCACACCCGAAGCATTGCCTACGAGGATCTCGAGGTCACCACAGAACTCCCAAAGCAGTTGCCGGCAGGCCCCGCATGGCGCTGCCGGCGGTTCGCTGTCTGAGGCTACCGCCATCCGCGTGAACGACCGTTCGCCTTCAGAGAGGGCCTTCCACAATGCCACTCGCTCCGCACAAACCGTAAGACCGTAGGTGGCGTTCTCGATGTTGCAGCCTGTGTACAGCTTGCCCGAAGTGGTGAGGAGTGCAGCGCCGACTTTGAACTGTGAGAAGGGCGCGACGGCGTGGTCTCTAGCCCCTACCGCGTGCTGGAGTAATTGCTCGCCTGTCATGGGTCAATTACCTTCCTGAGCCAGGGTCGGCAGAACCGCGCTGATCAGGCGCGCCAAGTCCCCCGAGGCGGTCTGGCTGGTCGCGAGTACTTCTTCGTGACCGAGAGGTTTTGGGCTGAGCCCGGCGGCACGATTCGTGATTACGGCCACCGCAAGCGTACGCACGCCCATCTGATGCACAGCGATAACCTCCGGCACCGTGGACATGCCCACGGCATCGGCGCCCAATTCCCTTAAGGCACGGATCTCCGCAGGCGTCTCATAACTGGGCCCGAAAACCGCAGCATATACACCCTCGAAGCACTTCAGCCCCAGT
>Ga0187771_10002989_pt1 | contig 11755 bp, 8 predicted proteins | sample 0116_SJ02_MP15_1_FD_133139 | JGI IMG/M metagenome (GOLD analysis project Ga0187771, IMG submission 133139) | Tropical peat soil microbial communities from peatlands in Department of Meta, Colombia - 0116_SJ02_MP15_10_MG | ecosystem: Environmental > Terrestrial > Soil > Wetlands > Peat | place... | reverse complement strand
TATTCACGTCTGGTGCGTGGTCGACTGCCAAAAGCTGAACCTGATCGAAGTAATCATGGTCCTCTTCAAGCTCGCTGAGCTGCAGAGAATAGGTTCCACCTTGGCTCTGAGTCAGCGTTTTCTGGAGCAAATACGAATCCGTAACATCTTTTCCACCTGAAAACTCTGATGCAGCCAGCAAATTATTATCGAGGGCATACTGGCTGCCGTTCCACGTGCTAATGAACGGACAGCCGCCGCCACCTCCGGGGTTGCTGTACTGATTGTAGTTGATTGTGACACTCGCACAGGTCTCAAAGTAAGAAGCAGCATAAACGTAGAGCGTGTAGGTGCCGAAGGAATTCAGCTGAAAAGTGCCACTGTACGACGCCGCACCACTGTTGCCAAAAGAGATAGATGCCAAATAAGAATTGGATTGAGCCAACCAGAATACCACGTAACCATAAACCCCATTGAAACTTTTGTACTGAAGGCCGCCGATTCCTGGGGGAGGCTCCACGTATGCAGAGACGGATAGGCTGTAAGGCGGGTTGTTTGAATATATGGTTTGTCCGTCGTATGGTTGCGTGATGCTGATGTAAGGCCCAAAATAGTCGTTCGGCATGGGAACTACCTCTCCGTGGGCATTAATGAAGACTTGGTCGGGCTGCGTCAGTAGGGCGGATTCTAAATCCTGGGTACTAGTGATCGGCTTAGTGAAGACGTTGGGTTCACCGGCGAGCATGACCTTTGTTTTGGCGTTCACATCACTCACGGCTTGCTGTATGCCTTGCACTGTGTCTGAGATATTATTGACGTATGATGTTGGCGAGTCGGAACATTCTACTATATTTACGGTTATGCCACTTCCAGCCGCGGTCTTAACAACCCGGATGTTGGGCATGATGAGGAACAAGCTCAGAAACATGAGAACAATCACAAAAATCCCCTTAAGAATCTTCGCCACTTCCCTTCCCCTCCTAGCGAGGTTAGCTAATTCTTATTAATTAATCTTTCGCTCGTTCTCTACTGTGCAATGTTGTGCAATTTTTGCCAGAAATGCATCGAACGCAAAGCCAAATGAAGGAGTGCATGATCGTTAATTTACCCCCTGTTTTTTCCGTTCGCTCGCGCCAACGTACATTTTGGCAAACGCTTCAACTTCCCCAATGCCGACAACTTTCCCCAAAAGATTAACGAGACAACATCTCAAGGCCGAGGACCGACCCTCGCTTCCTAGCGGCGCCTCCCAGTCTTGGAAACACTGAATTCAAGAAAGAACTTCTGAAAGGCATGCCCAGCACGGGCAAGAAGTGCACTCCTCGGGTTTAAACCTAGAAGTGTGCAAACAGTGCGGGGAGTGGGATTTGAACCCACGTCAAGCTGGCGATATCGAGGCAGAACCTGACGTCTCCCGCAAATCCCCCTTTTTTATTTTCCAAAACACGGGTGCCGGCTGGATTCTTTCTCAATGACGATTAAGTAATCGACTTAAGGTACGCCTCCGTCCAGAATATTTTTGAGAGTCAAGGGGTCGAGTCCAAATTCATTTTTTCTACACTTCAATGACCTTACGATCTCACTGGTTGGGGACGAGTAGGCTGGGATTTCAACCGAAATGGGAACAGACAAGGCGGGATTAGACCTCAACAGAGGTGTCTTTCTGATTTTAGCAGCAAGTCGGCATGTTGTGTTTCAAGCCTTGTTAAGAACCAGGCAGTTGCGAGTCTAGCGACTTCTTCGAATTTTCCAGGCTCTTCAAAAAGGTGGGAAGCCTCTGGTATGATTTCAAGTCTTTTCTCAGTATGCAAGTACTTCATAGCCTCTTTGTTCAGATCGATCACGACATTGTCCTTTCCTCTCTCTGAAATGGCCACGTGGAGGCTAGAACCCATACAAGGGTGAACCAGTGTCTTCCATGAAAGTCTGCCTGATTCAGATCTGCCAACGACACTGGCAGACGGCTTCTTAGTTAACCAAGCTGAGGGACGGCAGCCAACTACAAATCTACGCCAGCTAAGAACGATAAATTAAAGCGGTAGTTGGCTCAGGTTCGGAAATAGATATTCGACTTGTCATTGGCTCGCAATGCGACGGCGAAAGCCATACTCTCAGTAAGAGGACACCTGGATAGAGCTTCCGAATTCCCTAAATAAACCACGTATGATAACAATAAGATGAAGAATCAGAGTTGAAGAATCCATGACAGAGCTGCGCGAAGTGCTATCATATTTTAAAAGAAAAATCTCGACTTTCGTCAGTCATCAGGCAGCAGAATTTTGGATTTCTCCGCAGATCATGTCTGAAAACATAAAAAGAAGACTGTCCGAATCTTCCTTGTTTAGTTGTTACGATAAAGTTGTCATATCCGGTGAAACTGATAATATCTCCATATACATCGTTGGCGGAGAAAACATTATAATATTTACTCCTTTTGGACGTGTACAGAATAATAGGATTTTTGTCGATACCTTGCCAAAGGTTCTGATTAGCTATAGTGATAATATTTGGGCAGTTAAGAAGAATAGTGAGATCATCGATAGACTAGCTTTTCCTAAAGTAATCTTGATCAATCTTTGTGTTGTGGATAATTTTCCTTCACCCAGATTATCCTTGTCTGTAGCATCGCTCGCTGCATATCTGAGAAAATATCAAATTGCGGATGTCGATATCATTGATATGCAAGTTGGGCCTAAGACGGAGACGATCATCAGAGACATAAGATATAGACGCCCGGATATAGTAGGAATTTCTATAAATTTCGGGCAACTTTCATTGGCTGAATTGATAATTGAGAGGATTTTTGAGGATGTCGGAATCTTGGAAAAAGCACCGGCAATTGTAGCTGGCAACGTGGTAGCATCGTTTGGGCAAACCATGCTACTGAAGAAGTTTCCAAAACTCATAATTTGTAGTGGGGAAGGTGAACGCGCAATCATGGGTTTGACCAAATACGTCAAAGGGAAATGTTCGCTAGGCGATGTTCCAGGTATAACATACGTCAAAGATGATCAGAAAATCATGAACCCTCTAGTCGAAATCGAAATGGATGATGCACCTCTGCCTTCAATGGACACACTCGAAGGAATTATCAGAAACAACGGTGCCTTAACGCTAGAACTCTCTAGAGGATGTCCTCATAGCGCCTGTACCTTTTGTCCGCGAGTTAACAGGACCGCAAGGTGGAAAGGGGTTTCACCTCCGATTGCTCTCAAGCAACTTGAGTACTACGATCGTGTTTTCGATCATTTTGGAATAACGAGAAGACTGTTTCTAGCAGACGAGGATTTCATCGGTTCGGAACAAGACGGTGAAGAAGCTAAGAGAATAATCGAAATTTCCGAAGGGATAATTAGCAAAAAGCTCGATATTAGTTTTGAGACTGATACAAGAGTAGACCAAGTTTACAATCCGAGAAAGGACGAACGATGGCACATTGATCGTATGAAAATGTTTGCCTTGGCCAAAAGGGCAGGGGTGGAAAGCCTCTTAATTGGTGTTGAGTCGGGGTCTGCAAGTATTTTGGAAAGATTTAACAAAAAAATACAGCCTGCAGACTCCATTATGGCATGTAGAATATTGACTTCTCTCGGAATTGACTTGAAGTTGACGTTCATCACTTTTGACCCCTTGATGAATTTTCGTGAACTGAAGGAGAATGTTCTCTTCTTGGAAAGAAGAGATGCTTTTTTGAAACAAGAGCATCAGTCGGAGACTGATTTCGCATATTTATTCCATAAGATTCATGATAGTGAGTTTGTTTGGGCCAATTCTCAAAACTGCCCTTTCTATGAAAAAGTTCCTTATATGCTTGTGAATTTGGAAATACTAATGAAGTCGGCTTATTGCAACGAGCTGGAGAAGGAATTGTTAATAGCTCCTGAACCCGATTTCAATATGGCAAGATATAGAGTTCGATATAAAGATGAGACTATTGGCGAAATTGCCATGAATTGCCAGAAATGGATTGATAGAAACTTTGCACTGGATTATTGTTTAAAGGGAATGCACAAGGTTGCTACCGCTTCCGAGAGAAGTACTCTCGTGAACCTTAGGACGAACTACCGCAAACTCTGTTTCTTACTATTAAAATCTCTAGTTTGGATATTTGATAAAGAGAACTCAATTAGCCTTCAGGACAACCTTCCTGATCTCAAAGATATATTAGGTGATTTGAAAAAGTTGAAGAATGACTATCAATTTGGAAGCAACAAAAGAGTCGAGGTCATAGTATCCACATTAGATTTGTTTCGTGATAAGAAAATGTCTATTTTGATAAATGAAATAGAGCGGCAAATTTACAATGACGCAATTGAGATGGGAAAGAACAAATTACTAGCCGTCATCCAGCAGTGGAAGGAAAAATCTGGATGGATCTTAATGAATCCTTGATGGAACGCTAATGATATGCAAAGAAGAAGATTAGGTCGAACCAATTTAGTGGTTGGAGAAATCGGAGTGGGTTGTTGGGCGATTGGCGGACTTACAGTAAATCTAGGGACATCTTGTGGTTGGGGTGGGGTTACAGATAATGATTCGATTGACGGTCTACTTACAGCCATTAAAATGAAAGCGAACCTATTCGATACGGCAGATGTATATGGATTAGGAAAATCTGAGCGTTTACTCGGTTCGGCACTGAGGAAAGCCCAAGAAAACGGTCTTATCAAAAGAGAGAATGTGATAATATCTTCTAAAGTGGGGTATTTCAGAGGATGTGCGCCCCATGGCTTTGACCCTTTAAACATGAGACATCAACTAGAAATGAGTCTGCAGAATTTGGACACCGAGTATATAGATATCTACTTCTTCCATCATCTTGATTTCGGATCGGATGATAAGTATTTGAGAGGAGCTATCAGCCAAATGCAGAACTTTCGCGATCAAGGGCATATAAGGTATTTTGGCCTGAGAGGGCCTCATAAGTTCTCTCTTGACAGACAGTCGAAGGAAATCGGCTCCAATAGCAGTTACGAAAGGTTCGGCAAATTGGCCGAGTTGATAAACCCAGATGTCATAAGTCTAAGATATAACATGATCAGCCCCACATACGACAATCCAGAAACCGACCTATTCAAGTGGGCAGAAGAGAGAGATGTCGGTATATTAATCTATAAACCGCTTGGGCAAGGTCTGTTGCTGAATAAGTATGACCCCCGTAAACCACCCAAGTTTGGTATTGGAGACAACCGCCTTGGAAAAGCATGGTTCCGCCAGAGAGGATTGCGAATCTTAAAAGATAGACTTTCAAAGATAGGACAGAAATTTGAATGCGAAGATACGAGAGATTTTGTGAAATTGGCGATAAAATACTGCTTATCTCGAAGCCGAACGGCATGCGTTCTTGTCGGTTTCCGTAATGCTGACCAAATCAGTCAATCCATGTCTACAGATGGGAACCTTACCCAGGAAGAATGCAAGCATATCAAAGAAGTATTCGAGGGAATCAACGATGAGATCGGCCCATTCATAGATTCACACGGTGTAGCGTACACAATTTAGATCGTCTACGAATAAGTACTTAGCTCTTCCACTAAGAAAGGAATTTCGTGTAACAGGCAACACGGGACAAGTAAATGTCGAAACAGTAAAGGTGGAAACGCAGCTGCGCCTTCAAAGATCAAGTTTCGACATGAAATCTACAATTACTTCTTTGAGGTGTGCCATGTCTCCTTCATTCTTGATTGTATAGTCAGCGTGCAAAATCGCTTCACTGATCCCAAACCTGAGATCCTCTTCACTTTCTTGTTCTAGTAAATCCTCGATTTTCTTTGAGTCTCTCTCTTCGCTCCTTGCCATCAATCTTTGAAATCTAGTCTCTCTCGAAGAATCAACAAAGATGAGAATGAACCTCTTTCCGAAATAATCTTTAAAGGTCTTGACATCCGTGGAAGTTCTAACACCGGATACTACAACTCTTTTCAAGCAACTTTCTTCTATCTCTTCTATTGTTTTTCGGGAAAAGTAATCTTTTCCAAACTTTTCAAAAAACTCGACAGAGATTTGATGAAGATTTTCTCTCGAACTGCTCCATCCCCTCTTTCGTGCTATGTCCCGAGCGATGTCGCCGATCGAAACTTTTCTGAAATTGAATTCATTGGCTATCACGTCTAACGCGGCATCTTTCCCAGCACCTATATATCCAATCGCTCCAATCACAATTGTTTCTGGATGCTCTATTTCTTTGTTTACGATTGGCAGCAAACCTAAGATTCTGAGAGGCAAAACAACGTGATAATATGAAATATTGGGGGGCAAATCGGCGATTTTAAACCATCCAATATTGACGTGTTTCTTCGGCTCAAGTATCACTGGCTGACCTTCATAGTTTTGGTCCGCAAGAAAATACAGCAAAAGCCAGTGCCACACACCGTCTATTTCATCCGCGTAACCAATGAACTTGTTAATTTTAATCTTTATTCCGATCTCTTCCTCAGTTTCTCTAACAATGGCATCTTCAGCCTGTTCTCCGAAGCCTACTTTACCCCCAGGCACAGACCATTCGTCAGGTCTCACTTTCGCTTTATCAGATCTTTTGATTAATAATAGCCGGTTCTCTCTGTCAAAAATAAGAGCACCACAACCGATGCCTATGCAATCTCTGCCAATTTCCATCAAGTCACAACCTTGTTTTCGTATCTATGTGTGTTCTGCTATTTTCTTGGCCTTCTTATACGACTCTATTCCCTCGTATGTCCGTTTTCTAAGCAAACCTTCATTCCAAAGCTCGGCATCCTCTTTGGGAAATAGGATACTTTCACAGATTGTTCTTAACACCTCTAAATCCGCTACATCTATTTTTTTCTTAAGATCATCATCAGAGTCTGTAAAGTTAATTGTTCCGTGCTCGTCATTCATATTTATTCGTACTCCACTACGGTCCGTGATCGTTCTTCCACTAATAATGAATATTTCATCAGCTTTCTCGCCTAGTATTTCTCTTTTCTGTTGCCATATGTCCCTTCTGTTGTCGCAAGTCAAGTAGAATATCAGATGTTTTTTAGGTAGAAGATACAACGTAGCAAAGCCGAAGAAATTTCTAACCCACTGCGTTATTTCGTATTCATTCCTCTCCTTTCCATTTGGATCCATTAGGAATAGCGAATGACTATTAGCGAAAAACGGAATAAATCGTGTATGAACCAATTCTACGAACTTTTTTGCTTCCTTGTGGGAAGCTTGGAATCTTGATGCATACAGAATCGTGCAATTTGATCCGATTATACTTCTGATATTCCTTTCTAACCTTCCAAGGTCATGCTGATATTCGAGCCGAATTGCTTGAGCGGACGTTGTCCCTTTAGAAATGCTTGTTTCATAGGGAAAGTCGTGAATCAGCAAGACTGTTTTGTAGCCAATTTCACCGAGTTCTGATAAGAGGTGAATATAAAGCATATCGATATAATTGAGATGTGGTTTGAAGCGTTGTTGATAGAAGATGATTGGCTTGTGAAAAAAAGACGACTGGTTGTATCTGTTTCTGATCTTGTTTTCATTCGAAGAATATTCGTCTATATAAAGAAAGTTCGAGTTATTGTACTTGAACCTACTTAGCAGTTTCAGAGTATCGTCGAACTTTCTGTGCTTGAAAGGAACATATTCAAAGGAAATCAACCAAGGAAGAGCCATCGTAAAAAATGCCAATAGCAATGCCAAAATCACAAGGGTATCAAGGTTTATCAATTTAGCATTGTATAGTTCAGGCAGGATTATGGACAACCATAATCCCACTGCATTTATTGCAAAGTTTGCAACGTAGGATTTTTTCATATTTGATTCCGATTTTGGAATATGAACCTTCAGGGAATATGCATGGTTGGGCTCTACTTATTGCTCTTGGTTAGAGCATCTATCTTCCTCGCTCTTTCGTATTCTTTCTTTGCTTTGTCTAACAGTCCCTCCAGTTCATAGCAGTATCCTGCCTTTCTAAAGGATTCTGCGGCCATGGGCAATTCCCCAATCTTTTCGAAGTCTTCACCAGCTTTCCAAAAATAGACCATTGCCATGTCTGGGTTTCCTTGATCAAGTAAATTTTGCCCCTGCTTCATGGTTTTTTCGACGCTTTTCTTATTCAGAGCAGCCCCTCTTTTTCATTTGCTTACTATGCAAGCTGTAAGTATTTCGATATTTAAGGATTTATTCAATCGTACCTGTCTGACGCAAACCAGCCATTCCTGTATTGTTGTCCACGTGCTGGTTTTTCGATGGATTTTTCTGGAAATGAGGAGGTTTTAGTGGGCACTTTGCCATCATTACTTTGATTAGGAAGATTGAAATATTAGCACTAGGAGTAACCACACTAAGCTCATGTCTAGAGGGATCCTAACGAAATTGGAAAGAACATTTGTCATGCTGAAACCTTCAATCGTAGCCAGAGCAATGATAGGAAAAGTCTTGAGCAGAATCGAAGACAAGGGACTGAAAATTGTGGCTATGAAACTAGTGTGGGTTACGAATGAGAAAGCATCGAAGCTTTACGCGGCCCACAAGGGAAAACCATTCTACCCTGAACTCCTGCGTTTTACAACTTCGGGCCCAATCGTCGCCTTGGTCATTGAAGGGGACGAGGCAGTGAAAGTTGTTCGACAAATGACTGGAGCTACGAACGCTAAGGATGCAGAAGCTGGAACGATAAGAGGCGATTTCGCATTGAGTAACCAGAAAAATGCTATCCATGCTTCAGATTCCGCGGAGGACGGAAGGACGGAAATAGGTATCTTCTTTTCGACTGAAGAGTTGTTGACATACAATCGCTCAGATGAAAACTGGATTTACTAGTTCGCGTTTGTTTGGTCAGGTTATTAGTTTGGAGAGGACCATGTCAAGTCGAATATTCATTATCCAAGCCGCTTCTCAAGTTTTTTGTGTTGTCATCGCATTTTCTTCTCTTCTGGACCATAACATCTACAGCGCGAGTTCCCTGGGTCTCAAAACTTTAAGGATCGCTTCCACGATGGAATCTGTTCCTTCAGGAGTTGAGACGGCTAATCTATCTTCTAACGTGAAGGAAAAATTTCGCGATAAATTTCTCATCAACTAGCGAGCGAATTTCGTGTCAGTGCTCAATGGCTACTTGAGGGTTGTTAAACGTTGAATTCAAGACTCCATCGGAAAAACTGATAATTTCCCTGAACGATTCGGCGTCTATCTCGATTAAATCATCTCTCATGGCTATCAAAGTCGCTCCGGCGTCAAGAACTTCGAAATTTCCAATGAACTCTGACAGGATGTTGAATGGGACGATTAGCCCGTTGACAAAGGCGCTAGTATATGCTGCAAGTGAGGTGAATGGTCTTTTGACGAGAAAATCAACGTAATCTCTTAACAGATTTCTGGCTTCCGCGTTCATCTTTTTGAATATGGGGGACGTCGGGGCCTCCATTCCAGTATCTTTAACGACGCCGAAATCAGAGTCAAAAAGTGTGATCCTAGTCTTTCGTCCTATGGTTCGTACGGAGCAAAGCCTGTTAGAGTGGAAACGCGTGGCAATGTATATTCCCGAAAACTTTGTCCTCAAAGCTTCACGAAGCGGTGGATGTGTCATTGGTGGCTCTGAAATCCCAAGCAAATGAGCTACGGTTTTAATTGAGACATCTTGAATTCGAGGGCGAAGCGGGAAACTTGCATCATTCACCACACATTCTCTGACTGCGTCCCCTATAGCCTTCCATGAATCCACAGCATTTCTCCAGATTTCCGGTCTTGAAGCTGCAGAGTTGTAACAATGAGCCAACGACATAACATACTCAGTGACGGATTTGTTCAAGAACATCTGCTCAACGGATTCTCTCACCGTATAATCCTGGGAATTTGTGGAGGGGCAAGACAAACAAACTGAAAGACTTAGCCCAGGCGGTTCGATTCCGATCATAAAAGGATACTTCAAACAACCAATAGGGCGATCTTGGTATTTTTTACACCGGCGGCTCTTCGTGACATATACTCCACAGATTGAGTTCTCAAGGGTGTCAATACGCATTTTCCTCATGTTTGGAGGAGGATCAGTTACACAGCAGAGTCCGCAATTGCCCTCCAAACACTTGAAACCTTTTGCCCAAGCTGGAGCAATGAATCTTATTGGAAGACGACCATGAACAAGGAAGGTATCTTCAAACAAAGGCATATCACTAATACCAACGCAAATGACCTAAAAAAATGTAATGTACTCTCATTGATCGTTCCAACAACTCGATAGCAAAGAAGAGAAGACACACCTTTCTTATCAACCAAGAGGCAAATTTGATCGGCTTTTCCAGGTTTTTGATGACGATGTAAACGATCATTTTGCAGAATTGGTCGCCACATCCATCCTTGTTTTGCTCTTGATCTTCTTAGTTTATTTGTCGTGCAACTATCTATTGTTTGAAGATTCTTTTCAGGCGGGTGCAGTAAACTGAAGAGAGAGCAGCAGAAAATCCTTTTGGGAGATCTTAAATCCTACGGCGCAATAGCCTGTTTCAGGCTTAGAGTATGCCAGTTCACATTTCTGTTAGACTTGCGTGGCATGATAGTGGGTGGAATGGGCACATATGTAATGACCCGAGGAAGAATGCATTCTGCATTGGTCCACATTCGTATCCAGGTGAATTGATCGCAACAGACAGGAAACTGGAAATCGAAGAGAAATATGCCGGCAAACATTGTTCAGAAATGCATGGTAAAGAAGGGGAAATACCACCGTGTTGTTTTAGCATAAATGCTTTCGGGAGGGACGAGATTCGTGCGGAAACTGAGCCTCCGGAATTCTTTAGAGATGGAACACGGACCAAAGTTTGGTCGATGCCTGCTTATTCGATATCAACGTGGCCTTATGAGGAAATGTATAAAGATGAAATCAAGAGGCCAGATGGTACTTATGACAACGATAAGAGGCGGGAAGAGGCTGACAGATTCTTCTCTGCTCTTGAGGCAAAGAAGACTCTGATTTTCTACTATGCTAACTATAGCAACCCTTTCAGCGAGAATGAGCAGAACAGGTACGTAGTAGTTGGAGTATCTAGACTGGCTAAGCCTAGTCCTCCGGAAGATCAGATGCTCTATGAAGGTTGCTCAGATGAAACTAGAAGGAAGTATGCAAATGGCTTCGTATGGCAAAGAGTATTAGTTTCTAGATATCCTGAGGAAGGACTTCGAATTCCATATGACGTTTATCGTAACGAGCCTGAGATTCTGGAAAGGATTGCTCTTTTTCCTGAAAACCCACGGAACTTCAAGTATGCTGCGAGACACATAAGTGATGATGAAGCCCTTGCACTTATTGAGAGATTCATAGAAGTTGCGGGAACACTTCGCGAGATTGGGGACAAGACAGAAAATTGGACTGAGAGACTGAACTGGCTGAATTCAGTCGTTGCAGAGCTCTGGAGTGGTCGTGGCAGATATCCTGGAATGCTGAAAGTCCTAGACTATCTAGGGTTCAAGGAAGCTATCAAATTCTACAAAGACAAGACAATGCAGAATCCTGAACAGGAAAGCACACTGAAAAAAGCCATATTCGATTTCCTAAGAGGAGACAAGAAAACTATTGATGGTCTGTGTGTTGATGAAGGCGGGAGAAAGAACCATCAAAGGCACTGGAATCTTAGAGATGATGATGAGAAGATTCTTCTTGAAAATGTAATACCAAGATCTGATCTCAGTAAGGAGCAGATAAAGAGAATTTTCGATAAAGAGAAAGAGAAGTACGGATTGTACTGTACTCTCGGTGATATCATAGAAAACCCGTATTTTCTATCCGAACAATACGTAGGGGACGGACCGGACGACTTCATATCCT
>Ga0187771_10002988_pt1 | contig 11758 bp, 9 predicted proteins | sample 0116_SJ02_MP15_1_FD_133139 | JGI IMG/M metagenome (GOLD analysis project Ga0187771, IMG submission 133139) | Tropical peat soil microbial communities from peatlands in Department of Meta, Colombia - 0116_SJ02_MP15_10_MG | ecosystem: Environmental > Terrestrial > Soil > Wetlands > Peat | place... | reverse complement strand
GCTGCATAGCAGTTCAAGCGCGCCGGGAAGCGGCACAACTCCTTCGAGGTCCTCGATTTCGCGGCGCTCGACCTCGCGATTCTCGGCTTCGTGATCGGAGTTGGGCAGATACTCGCGGATGGTTGCCAGACTGGGGCGGCCATGTGCGCGCGCGGTGACTTCCTCGGGGTTGAATCCGTGTTCGATGGCCCAGCGGCGCCAGACACGGGAAACGGCGGGAGTCGAGTCGATAAGGACTCCGTCCAGGTCGAACAACAGGGCGTCACAGTGAAGTTCGGTCATTCCTGCAGTACGTTACAGATCGTGAAGGATTGCGGCCAATCAATGCCCGCGTTCCGTCGTCTTGGGTCTTAGACATTCTAACCGGGGACAGGCTGAAGTTTCCCGGCAAGAGCGCCGATAGGTAACCATGAGAAGTCCAGCCCTGCCTGCAGACTGTTGATCTCAGCGCCGATTGGGTTGGCTGGAGGTCCTTCAGTCATGGAATCCAGGACGGCAAACCGCTCCATCGCGGAGCGGCTGCGGCGCACCACTGAAGAATTGAAGATTCTGGAACAGCTGATCGTGTCGGCCGAATTTTCCCCGCGCATTTTGAGTGAATTCCGCACCGCCATAGACAGCGTGCGGCAGACCGCGCGAGTAGTCCAGATGTGGATGGGGCTGCAGCAGGAGAACCGCGACCCTTATTCAGCGATGAGCACGCTCTCCGAGGATCGGGTTCGGCGCGCGACACAGATTGCCAAGGACTTGACCATTGACTTGGAGTCAATGGAAGTGGACTTTGGCACAGAGGGACTGGCGGAGCTTTTCCGGGCGATCGAGGCGCTGCACGAACGGCTGGTCCCATTGTTCCGGGCAGGTGATCGCCGATCGTGAAACAGGTTGTGGAGGTTTCACCTTTGTCCCAATTCTGAGGGGGGACCTTACGATGAAAGTTTTTTTGTATCCGCCGTCGCTGCATTCTTGTCAAACAGGCGTAAGATAAGATTTCAGCGGACATGTTGATTTAAGGGTGGCGGGGTTCTGCCCATGCTGTCGAAGTGCGCCAATCCCGAGTGTTCGGCGGTATTTCGATATCTCCACGAAGGAAGAATCTTCCGTTTGTCTCCCACCCCGGAAGTGGAAGCGACAACGAAAGTCCCGGCCTCGCTGCTGTATGAACGATTCTGGCTTTGCGACGCCTGCTCGAAGCGGATGACGCTGGTCTGGGGTGGGTCGCGGGCCAAGCTGGTGAGCCTGACTCCCAGGGAACCGAAGAGGCCATTCCTGGTACTGGCGCCCATGCCCGCATATGCGGACGAGCTGAGCAGCAGCTCAAGATTTCGAGTCGTCTATGCCGGCCGAGACGATGCCTGAACACTAAGTTCCAGGTGATCTTTGGGGATGAAAGGCCGCTGCCGGGTGAATGCCCGCTGCGCCGCCAAAAGCACCTCTCGCGGCCGCCAAAAGTGCCGGTTCTCGAGCGCCGTCCCGAGAATCTGTTGCCTGCGCAGCTCAGGACTGGACGATCTTCTCCAATGCGGGCCGGTTGCGGATGACCAGGTTCGACCCCTTGAGCTGCAGCAACTGCTTCTTCTTAAATTCGGAGAATAGGCGGCTAACTGTCTCGCGGGTGGTCCCAATGATCTCGGCAATCTCCTCGTGGGTCAGCGTGAGCTTGACCTGCAAGCCACCGTCATTTTGCGAGGTCTTGGTTGACCACGACAACAGGAGCTTGGCAAATTTCTCCGACGGCGAGGTAGCAAGACCCAGCGTGCGGATTTCCTCGTAGGCCGTGTAGTAATTGCGGCTCAACTGCTCGGCCACGCGCAAGGCCACTTCGCCATGCTCCTTGAGGAATTGCAGCAGCGAATCGCGAGGAATAAAGTTGGCCTGCCCCGGCTCCATCATCTCGGCGGTCACTTCGTACGGACGGTTGGAAATGACCGCGTTGAGACCGAGAACGTCTCCTCCGTCGGAGATCTTCGTGATGATGGTTTTGCCTTCGCGGGAAGAGGTAGAAAGCTTGGCTTTCCCGGTACAGAGCACAAAAACGCCACGCGGTTGCTGCCCCTCGATAAAGAGCATCGCTCCTTTGGGATAAATGGCGGTTGATTTGATTTCGTTCAGTCGCTGCCCGGCGTGAACCGAAAGATTGCAGAAAAGATGTTCTTCGCGTACCGGACAACTGAGGCAATTATCAAGAATATTTAGTCCATAAGGGGCGCGCATTCAGCACCATCCCTTTCGCCTCATTGTAACACCGGCCGTGTGATCTCGGTCACTACCCCTCGTGATTACAGGTATGTCGGGAGCACAGACAGGAATTAAAAACTGTGCCAGCATGTCGGTCGTGTAGTCTAGGAGCCGGATGTTGCCCCGGCCGGAGTTATGAAAAGATGGGGAGGTTCAACTTAACAGGAGGGTTCCGGTGAGCCAGGCATCCGATCCTTTGGCGCTGTCCCTCGTCGACGAATTCTCGCTCGCGCCGCCGCCTGCGCGAGGAAGCCTGGACGCACTTTTTCTCCCCCGCTCAGCGGCTGTGATCGGAGCCACAGACCGCCCTGGCACGGTGGGTTGTAACGTGCTTTCCAATCTCCTGGCAAGCAAGTTCCCGCTCAAAGTTTACGCAGTTCACCCCAGCCGCGAAGAGATCCTCGGAATCAAGACGCACAAGCGGATCGGAGACATCGCGGGCGGCGTCGACCTGGCGCTGGTGGTCACTCCGGCGCAGACGGTGCCGCAGATCATTGGGGAGTGCGTGGACGCGGGCGTGAAATCAGCAGTGGTCATCTCCGCTGGATTCCGCGAGCAAGGGCAGGCCGGTATCGCGCTGGAGGAGGAAATCCGGCAGCATCTCAAGCGCGGCTCGCTGCGTTTGATCGGCCCCAACTGCATGGGGTTCATGAATCCGGCAATGGGATTGAACGCCACCTTTGTCAAGTCGATGCCGGCTAAAGGCAACGTTGCGTTTCTCAGCCAGAGCGGAGCGCTGCAGGTGGCGATTCTGGACTGGAGCCAACGCGAGAATGTTGGATTCAGCGCTATTGTTTCCACCGGGTCGATGCTCGACGTCGGCTGGGGCGACCTCATCTACTATTTCGGGGACGATCCTCACACTAAGAGCATTCTCGTTTACATGGAGTCGGTGGGAGACGCGCGATCGTTTTTGTCGGCGGCGCGCGAAATCGCGCTCAGCAAGCCCATCATCGTCATCAAGGCCGGCCGGTCGGAGGCGGCTTCGCGCGCGGCTGCATCGCATACCGGGGCGCTGACCGGAAGCGACGACGTTCTGGAAGCCGCCTTTCGGCGCTGCGGCGTGCTGCGCGTGCAGAACATCGCGGACCTGTTCTATATGGCGGAGGCGTTGAGCAAGCAGCCGCGCCCGCGTGGACCACGGCTCACGATTGTCACCAATGCCGGCGGCCCCGCTGTGCTCGCCACTGATGCGCTGGTCGCCACCGGCGGGGAGCTGGCGCAGTTGTCGCCGGAATCGCTGCGGCAACTGAACGGCTTTCTGTCTCCGCACTGGAGCCACAGCAATCCCGTGGACGTGCTCGCCGACGCGGACGCCGAGCGCTATGTGAAAGCGCTCGAGATCGCTGCAAGAGATCCCGGCGGCGATGCGCTGCTGGCCATCATTGTGCCGCAAGGTGGAGCCGACCCCACGGAGGTCGCCCAGCGCATGAAGCCGTACGCTCAAGGCTCCGGCAAGCCGATACTGGCCAGTTGGATGGGCGGCGAAGGCGTGGCCGAGGGAATCGCGATTCTCAACGCCAACGGTATCCCCACCTTCCCTTATTCCGACACAGCCGCGCGGGCTTTCACTTATATGTGGCGCTATACCTACAACCTGCGCGGACTTTACGAAACTCCCGCTTTGGTCGAAGGGCCGGAGGCCTACGCCGATGCGCGGCGCACGGTCGCTGACCTGGTTCAGCAGGCACGGGCCAGCGGCCGGACGCTACTCAATGAGTTCGAGGCGAAGCAGCTTCTGGCGCACTACGGCATTCCAGTGGTCGAAACTCGCGCGGCCCAGGATGAAGAGCAGGCGGTGGCGATTGCCACCGAGATCGGATACCCCGTCGTTCTGAAGCTGCTGTCGAACACCATCGCGCACAAAACCGACGTAGATGGCGTTCGCCTGCGGCTGCTGAATCCAGAAGATGTGAGGTCCGCGTACCGTTCTATTCGAGCAGCCGTAACAGAGAAGGCAGGAGCGCAGCATTTTGCCGGCGTGACGGTGCAACCGATGGTGCTGCGTGACGGGTACGAGTTGATTCTGGGCAGTGCGATCGATGCGCAGTTCGGCCCGGTAATCCTGTTCGGTTCCGGCGGAGTAATGGTGGAAGTCTATCGCGATCGTGCGCTGGGGTTGCCACCGCTGAACACCACGCTGGCGCAGCGTTTGATGGAACAGACCCGCATCTTTTCGGCGCTCAAGGGCGTGCGTGGCCGCAGGGCCGTCGACCTTGTTACCCTGGAGGGACTGCTCGTGCGGTTCAGCCAGCTTGTGGTCGAGCAGCCCTGGATTCGAGAAATCGACATCAACCCACTCCTGGCCACGCCGGAGCGCTTGCTGGCGCTGGACGCGCGAGTTGTGCTGCACGATTCCACGATGCTGGAAAAACTGCCGCGTCCCGCGATACGACCTTATCCGGCGCAGTACGTCTGGGGATTTCAACTCAAGGACGGAACTCCGGTCACGATCCGACCGATCCGTCCGGAAGATGAGCCGCTGATGGTGCAGTTCCACGGAACACTATCGGAACGCAGCGTCTACCTGCGCTACTTTTGCTCTCTCAGCCTCAGCGCGCGGGTAGATCATGAGCGCTTGGTCCGCATCTGCTTCGGCAGCTACGACCGCGGGTTTGCCTTAGTCGCTGATCGCAAGGATCCCGAGACGGGACAACACGAGATCCTGGGGGTGGGCCGTTTCAGCGCGATTCATCGCGGCGAGGCCGAAGCCGCCGTCCTGGTTTCCGATCGCTGGCAGGGCCACGGTCTAGGTACGGAACTGCTCACGGGGGTGGCCCGCGTCGCACGCCTGGAAGGGTTCCGGAAACTCTCCGGAGAGATTCTGCGGGACAATCTCGCCACGCAGGCCATCTTCAAGAAAGTTGGATTCACCCTGCGTCCAATGGAGGACCCATCGTCGACTTCGGCTGTGTTGGAACTCTAACGGGTGTGAACACTCGCTTGTCTAAACCGTCTGCGGCGCTTTGCTGATTTCTAGCTGCGGCTCGAATTTCAGCGCGGTTCCGATGGCGCGCGAAACCAGACACAACTTCTCTGCGCGTTGCAGCAATTCGAACGCTTGATCCCGTTCTTCCGCCGACGCAATCTTGAGGTTGGGACGCACCACGATTTGCGCGATAGCCCATCCCGATTCGGCCTTGTGCACCGTGGCGCTGGCTTCCACCTGCAGGTCGGTGAAGTTGAACTGCGCCCTGCCTGCAATCGCGCGCAAGGTTGTGGTATAGCAGCCGGCAATAGCGGCCAGCAGAAGTTCCTCGGGCGTCCATCGGCCCTCAAGCCCGCCGAACTCTGTGGGAGCCGTGAAATGGATGGCGTTAGGCGCGGAATCCGACTTGGCCAGTCCGGTACGGCCGGAGGTCCACCATGCTGCGACTCGATATGTGTGCTCGTCACTCATGATTCTTGCCGACTCCTCATTCTTTCCCACTCGTCGAGAGGATTTGTTCACGGCGTTGCATCAACAAACCCAGCGAACGCTATGCGAGGCAGCGCCGCAAAGATTCGGTTCTAGGCCGTTCCCATCTTCGCCGCAAGAGCTCGCTGGTCTTCGATCTTTGCAATCTGAGTGCGCAGCCAACCAGCCAGAGCCTCTTCCAGTTCGACCTGACTTGCGGTGCGGTAGAAATCTTCGACCGTCTGCCCTTGTTCAGTCAGCTGGATAAAACGGCAGGGAACGGTTTCGGTGCGCCGCGCCTCCGGGACGAATTGCACCAGCAAGCAGGTTTCGCAAGGATGCGGGCGCGCCGGGTCGCAGAAATTCGGGCAGATCGGCGAATCTTCGAAAATCGCTGGCGCGCGCCAGGGCGCGTGCCGACTCCGACCGTAACCCCCATCTTCCAGAAAACTGAGCTCGAAGCGTAGGACGTCGAGGACATCGCGAGCGTCTTTAGCCATAGGCCACCTGCTATGTGGTTGTCAGGATGCCAGAGGTGGATGGGAAGCTCCGTATGTTTAGTCACTAGGAAACGTGACTGTGGTCACACCAGACGCATACCGGACCTCGTTCTATGTTGAGATTCTCACCAATTCCCGGATTTGGCCCAGATGCATGTTGTGGCTGACATCACCCCGCCGCGTGATTCTAGTCATGCAATGCGACTGGACCGTCCGTGTCTAAGTGCTGATCGGAGTCGCCCCACGCCTGATGCAAATCACAACAGGGGCTGTCAGCCCTTTGCCTGCGGTTCGTAGGCGCAGCAAGGGTCTTCGGCGAACAGGTCTCCAGTCATGGCGTAGGCGCGGGCCCTCGATCCGCCGCACACGTTGCGCGCCGGGCAGCGTCCGCACCTGCCCTTCAGCTTGGAGCTGTCACGGAGCGACACGAACAGAGGCGATTCGCAGAACAACTTAGACAGCGGCTGGGTCGTGACATTGCCCGCGGACAAGGGCAGGAAGCGGCTGGGATACACCTCTCCCGTGGGATCAATAAAGACGAACCCTTTGCCGTCATTCACTCCCTTAGGAGCGCAGGTGATCACATCATCTTCGGTCATGCGGCCGCGCGACTCGCGGGCCCGCTGCTGCAGTAAATAGCGCTGGTAGTGCTGGCCTTCGCTGGTCTTGATCTGAAAGTGAGCCCGCTTCGAGCATTCATATAGCCGGGCGAAAATCAACTCGTGCTCCTCCGCGGTGAGCATTTCCTGAGCCTGCTGCCGACTGGGCGGAACGAAGAAAAACACGTTCCACAAAGCCACGTCCAGGCGAGTCAGGAGTTCGATCATCGGGTCGAGATCTTGGAAGTTCCTCCGCGCCATAATCGTGTTGATCTGCACCGGCAAGTCAACCTCGTGACAAAACCCGATTGCTTCAAGCGTGCGCCGGTGGCAGCCGACAACTCCCCAGTAGTTGTCGTCCAATGCCGCTGCCGAGCCATGCAGCCAAAAGGCCAGGCGCATGAGGCCGCGGTCTTTCAGTTCGGCGATTACCTCGGCATCAAGCAGCGGCGTTGGCAGCAAGGTCAGCGAGGTCCGCACGGAGTGGCGCGATGCGAAATCGACAACGGGGAACAAATCCGGACGCAAGAGGGGATCTCCGCCTGTCAGCACCAGCAACGGCACGTGCATCTCGGCAACTTCTTCGATGAGGTGAAAGGCCTCGGCGGTAGAGAATTCGTTCTTGTCGCGGGGCACGCGTGCTGCGGCGCGAGCGTGCGATGCTTTCCAGTCCCGGGCCCGGGTCATCTCCCAGGTAACTTGCATTGGTCGCAATTGAAAACTGGGCGCACTCGCCGGCGAGCCCGATCCGGTCCCGGTCCCGGTCGTCAAAGACCCGGTGCCTGTACGAAACGGTGGAGCAGGCTGATTTTGCATGCGCGAATGCTATGGCGACGCGCTGTTGAACGCAGTGTTGACTCGCACGCAGGGTGGTGATAAGTGTCACAAACAAGGCTGGGAAGGCTTGTGATTCCCGTCACAGGGCAAGGTGACTTCTGCCCTAGGTCCTCCCCTTTCGGCATGCGAACCTACGCCTGCGAACCAGCGCTCGGGATGCGCACGAACCGCGACATTTTGGGACCGCCGCCTGGCTCTTGGAACGCAGCACTGAGCGGGGCGTTATACTTACCCGGTTGTGTCCGGCAAGAAATCTTGAGGAGGAAGCAACGTGAAACATCTGTTCTTTCGCACGAGCCTGGTGATTCTGTTGGTTGCAGGAGTTGTCGCGCTTGCGAGCACGTCGGCGATGGCTCAGGATGCAGCGGGAACCTACAAGGCGAAATGCGCCATGTGTCATGGTGCGGATGGCAAGGGCTCGCCTATGGGCCTGAAGATGGGCGCGCACGATTTCACCTCCGCTGACGTGCAGAAACAAACCGACGCCCAGCTGACCGAGATCATTGCCAAGGGCAAGAACAAGATGCCGGCCTATGAGGGCAAACTGAAAGACACGGAGATCAAGGACCTGGTCGCATATATTCGCGGCCTGGCCAAGAAATAGACGCGTCGGAACGGCGGCCCCGACGCCGTCGCACGGAGATGGTTCCGTCTTGAAAAACTGGCGGGTGAGACTATGCTCAAGCGACAAACATGGAGGATTTCTGCGCTCGGAATCGGTCTCACCTTCCTGTTTGCCCCGATAATCGTTTTCGCAGCCGGCAAGCAACTCCAGAAACCAACGAGTGAGGAGTGCCTGGCTTGCCATGGCGACTCCACACTGACCCATGATGTCAACGGCAAGCCGGTCAGCCTCTACGTAAATCCCCAGGCTTTCAAGGACTCGATCCACGGCGGCATGTTTACTTGCGTGGATTGCCACACCGACGTCAAGAGCGCTGCTCACGAGACTCCGCCCAAGAAGATTACGTGCGCCACTTGCCACGCCGATGAGCAGGCGGCCTACGACCGCAGCTTCCACGCCAAGACCGTGCAAGGAGGCAACACGCACGCGGCCACCTGCGTGGATTGCCACGGAAGTCCGCATGAATTATTGCCGGCCAGCGATCCGAAGTCGCGTGTGCACCACACGAACATTCCCGGCACATGCGGGGCCTGCCACAGCCAGAAATTCGTCATGGAAGACGGCGGCTTGAGCGCCCAGATGGTCGCATCTTACCAGCAGAGCGTGCACGGACGCGCAGTAGCCGCGGGTTCGGAGAAAGCCGCCGTTTGTACCGACTGCCACGGCACGCATGAGATTCTCGACGCCAAGGACTCAAAGTCACCCATCTTCAAATTCAACGTGCCGCTGACTTGCGGACGTTGCCATGACGGCGTCGCAAAGCAGTTCCAGCAGAGCATCCATGGGCAGGCAATCTCCCAAGGCAACTGGATGGCGCCGGTGTGCACGGATTGTCACGGCATTCACTCCATCAAGTCCCATCTCGATCCGAGTTCCCCGGTGGCGGCGCAAAATCTCGCGCGGGCTACCTGCGCCCGGTGCCACGAAGGCATGCGGCTATCGCAGGAGTTCGGCATCGAAGGCCGCCGCGCTACTACCTATCTGGCCAGTTATCACGGATTGGCTTCGCAGGGAGGATCGCAAGTGGTAGCGAACTGCGCCAGCTGCCACGGCGTGCATAACATTCTGCCTTCGAGCGATCCCCGCTCGACCATCAACTCGGCCAATCTGGCCCGAACTTGCGGCCAGTGCCATCCAGGCGTGACCGAGAAGTTCGCCGCTGCCAAAGTGCACGTGGATGCGCCCCTTTCAGCCGACATCGGCAGCAGGGCCGTGCGCTGGATTCGCCGCTTTTACCTGAGCCTGATCTATGCCGTGATCGGCGGCATGCTCCTGCACAACTTCATCATCTGGCGGGCAAAACTCATTGCCCGGCGCAAATCCGAGCACGCATTCGTGGAGCGCATGGCTTTGCGTTTTCGCTGGCAGCACGCCGCGCTCCTTACCAGCTTCATTGTGCTGGTGCTGACCGGTTTTGCTCTGAAGTTCCCGGATTCGTGGTTCAGCTCGATGCTGTCGCTGGGTGAGCACATGCGGCGCCTGTTGCACCGCATCGCCGCCTGCGTGCTGATTGGCGTCAGCGTCTATCATTTGTTCGATCTCGCTCTGACCCGCGAAGGCCGCCGCTTGCTGCGTGATTTTCTCCCCACCCTGGACGACGTGCGCGCCGCGTGGCAGAATCTCGCCTACTACCTCGGCCTGTCCTCGCGCAAGCCCGACTTCCCCCGCTTCAACTACGCGGAAAAGGCGGAGTACTGGGCTCTGGTGTGGGGCATGGTCGTGATGGGCTTAACCGGCGTCATGCTTTGGGCGAAGGTGTTGGTGGGAAATCACTTGCCGCGTTGGTGGCTCGATGTCGCTACCGCCATCCACTTCTATGAAGCGGTGCTGGCGACGCTTGCCATCGTGGTCTGGCACTTCTATCAGGTCTTCCTCGACCCGGATGTCTATCCCATGAACTGGGCGTGGTATGACGGCAAGATGTCCCGCCATCACTACCAGGAGGAGCATGGCCTGGACTCGGAGACGCTGAGCGATCCCGGCGGCAGCAATGGGGAGAACAACTAGGAAGACGCTGATTCAGGGGGATGGAAGAAGCAGGTTCCTCGGCTTCGCGGAATTGCCCGAAAGATGGGCAATTCCGCTGCGCTCGGAATGACAGAGTTTCGGAGTTTGTCGAGGTTCCCTAGGAGTGGCACAAGTAGAACCGCATTCGACTGAGGTCAGGCTTACTGAGGTCAAACATGGAGACTGAGAAGACTCCGCCGCAAGAAGTGGAGCCGTGGCACCGTTCGCGCATGCTGTTGCGCAATCCGATCAGCTTGGCGGGAGTCGCGCTCGCGATCGTCAGTCTGGCCAACATTTTCCTTTTCGTGTTGCTTGACAACATCGCCACCAAGCCCAGCCCTTACATCGGGATTCTGGCCTACATGGTGTCGCCGGCCTTTTTTGTCTTTTCCCTGCTGCTCATGCTGGCCGGTCTGCTGTTCGAACGGCGCAAGAAGGTGGCTCCGACAGCGTTCTATCCACGAATTGATCTGAATGACCGCGTCCAGCGCAGCGCGGTCATCTCGTTCACTACATTCCTGGTTGTGTTTGTCTTGGTCAGCGTGGCAGGCAGCTACAAAGCCTATGAGTTCACCGAGTCCACCGCGTTTTGCGGGCAACTGTGCCACAGGGTGATGATTCCGGAGTTCACCGCCTATCAGCTCTCCCCTCACGCCCGCGTGGCTTGCGTGGATTGCCATGTAGGACCGGGAGCCACGTGGTTCGTGAAGTCCAAGCTCTCCGGCAGCCGGCAGGTGTTTGCCACGATATTCAACACTTACCCTCGACCGATTCCTACGCCGGTCCACAATCTGCGCCCCGCACAGGAAACCTGCGAGCAATGCCACTGGCCGAAGAAATTTTATGGCGGCCAGCTTAAAGTCTTCACCCACTACGCCAATGACGAGAAGAACACGATGCGGCAAGTGCGCATGCTGATCAAAACCGGCGGCGGCGATCCGGCGACGGGCGCGCCCGAAGGCATCCACTGGCACATGAACATCGCCAACAAGATCGACTATCTCGCCGCCGACGAGAAGCGGCAGATCATTCCCTACATCCGCATCGAAGACATGCAGGGACGCGTGACCGAGTACTACGCCAAAGACTCGACCCTAAGCAAGGATCAAATCAAGGCTCAGATTGCCAAAGTTGCAACTCACCACATGGATTGCGTGGATTGCCACAACCGGCCGACGCATATCTACGTTCCGCCTGATTTGTCGGTGGATCAGTCGCTCGTGGCCCACCGTCTGGATGCTTCCCTGCCCTTCATCAAGCAGCAGGCAGTCACGGTGCTAACGGCGACCTACAACACCAGCGACGAGGCCATGCGCGCAATCGCCGGAGGCTTGCAGAGTTTCTACGAGAGCAAGTATCCCGACGTCGCGAAAACGAAGCAGTTGGAAATTCGCAGTGCGGTGACCGAGATCCAGCAGATTTATGGCCGGACGACTTTTCCTGACATGAAGCTGAACTGGCAAACCCATTCCAACAATCTCGGCCACTACTATTTCCCCGGCTGCTTCCGCTGCCATGACGGGCAGCACGTCAGCGCTGACGGCAAGGTCGTGAGCCG
>Ga0187771_10002987_pt1 | contig 11758 bp, 10 predicted proteins | sample 0116_SJ02_MP15_1_FD_133139 | JGI IMG/M metagenome (GOLD analysis project Ga0187771, IMG submission 133139) | Tropical peat soil microbial communities from peatlands in Department of Meta, Colombia - 0116_SJ02_MP15_10_MG | ecosystem: Environmental > Terrestrial > Soil > Wetlands > Peat | place... | reverse complement strand
TCAAATCAAAATCAACAGGCCTTCAAATTGAAAGTGTTCTAACCTCTCCCACCTCCATCACACGTAAAATGTTCTTTGTTGAACCTATAATTTCTTTTTCGAGATCCTTTTGAGATTGAATTCCGAGAAGCAGCAAGCATTTCGCTTTTAAAAGGCCACAGCCGCCCGATAAGCGCCTGATAACCATTTCTACATCTAAGGGAAATACTTCCTTCAGATGGGTTAAAGCCCCACGGCACTCATCCCATGAAGAACGCTCTTTGATATCATATTCTCGCAATCGCATGAGGGATGCAAGATGATTAATCAATGCCGCCTCTCCTGACAAGACAAAAAGGGAGATACTCCGCATCCCATTCCGAACGACCTCTCGCTTCTGCTGATGCTCCAAATCAGAACAGGTCTTATAGTCCAAGCCGGAAAGATCCCTTAGATTTTTTAAAAGCATGATCTGATTCTCCTTCGATTGAAACCATTGAAAAGGGATACGTTGACGATATGGCCCCAATTGTTCTTTCTTATCTGTCAGCTTTCTCTTTGCCTCTGCTTCTTGTAATGTGTACTCGAATTTCGAATACAAACTTTTGGCCAGAAATGAAAATTCCATGATCTCTCTTTCTCGCTGAAAGTCTCGGTGGTAATACTGCCTATATTTTCCTTCGAGGAGTTGCGTGGTTGCGCTGATCTTTGTGAGTTGATCCTGAATTTTTTTATAGGTTTGGCGAATATTGATAATGATTTCCGCCGGAACATCCCTCTCCGAGGTAATGGTTAAGCATAACTCCTGAAATTGCTCCATCACCTCCCTAAGGTCAAAACGGTTAGCCTCCACGATTCGTTCTAAACCTGCCGCAATTCCTTGAAAACTTCCTCGCTCCATGGTTCACCTCCAAATTGGCTTGCCCAGGTCCACCTGTCCTCGATACGGAGATGGGAAGCGAGGCCTGAGAGACAGGTGCACTTAGTACACTGGCCTTTAATCGGTTTTCACCCGCGCGCCGGAATAGGTTCCGGTACAATACCTCAATTTTTCCCGAATAAGGTCTTGGATGATTTCTTTCAAGAAACTTGGAAAAACTCCATTCCGAAAAAACCGAACCAATTATACGGCGAGAGGTGTAATTATCTCGTTGGTAAGTAGACGGTTGGTATCGTCCCACTCCATTGCCAGAAAATAGAGCTGTCAGCATCCGTAGTGGGCGTTAAGGAAAGGGTTTGACCATCTAATACTGCATCAATATTAGCCAAGGTTATTTTATTGGACCAAGACTCTAAAGACGATGCAATAGATATACCATCTTACACCAAGTATCTTTCAAGCAAATGGATTAAATCGACCCTTGTTCAAGTAAAATAGATCTAAGTATTTGTTGTCAAACACACTGTATTAAAGAACAAGCTAAGTATGACATTTTACTGCCATATACAATTTTGAACGGTGCTACATTTTTTGCCTTCAATGGTGAGCACAGCCAGCCTTTTAATTAACTTGCAGATAAGTAAAGAATTGGGTTTTAATTGATTGCCAAAGGATAAAATGGCCCTGCTTCTTTGTGCATATTTCAACCCATAATACTTAACTTCCGTGATTACCCCATATTGAAGAGTAGTAGGTGGAAGCCTCACCGAGGTGAGCAGTTGATGAGTATGCCTTCGTTTGCAATGGAATTATTCAAGGAAACGGAGCCGTCAGGTAGAATGAGTGGTCGTTTCGCTTAATCGCTTCTTCAAATCTTCGGGGACAGAGTTGTTTGCCGCTTCGAGGATCACCTTAGGCATACCACCGAAGACCTGGTAGGCATGGTTGAGAACCCGATCATCCCAAATGACATTGATGTCATTCTTGGTTAGCTTTTCGGAAGCGAGAGTCGGCCCCAATCCACCCAATTTGTTGACTATATAGTGATTGCCTATCCTGGCTACCCACTGACTGTTATCTTTGAACCGTTCCTGTCCCGATATGGGAATGTTGCGTCTGTTTTCTGACAGCCAAGCCAGCGACACCATGTCGTGGGCCACCACCAACTCCGAAGCAATTACCAGGCCATTTTCCGGCTGGAAGACGTGACCATCGTCCGGGCCAAAAGTAGTGAGTATCTTATCTGCTGCAGAAAGTACAAACCGCTGCTTCTTGCGTAAGGTTTCAACGGTATTGCCCTCGGCCGTCTTCTCCTGCAGGGTGGATGCATCCCGATGGTATTCGAGACGTGTGTCAGTGCGCCAATAACCTACGGCTGCCTTCAGGCCCAATGTACTTCCTGCCAGCACATGACGGCCGCAACGAGGCATAAGAATGATATGCTCTACCTCTTTAAGTACATTAGGCATCATCAGGGCACGCTTCCAGTAGCGGCCGGCTGGCGCATCTTCGTAAAAGGCGTCCCATCCGGCTTCTTCAAAGAAATGAATTTCCCCACCAGCTGCCTGGACAGCCAGCGCCATGCCAGAAGCCTCCATCAAACGGCGGGAACTGCCGGTAAGTCCCTTGGGCGAGAGTTTTACGTGCTCGATACCGGACATGTCTCCAACAATTACCCTACGCGCTCCCTTTTGCTTGAGGAGTTCGACCATAGCTCCGATGGCGATCGGGCTGGTCGTGGCCGGATAGGGGTTACCCGAATTAAGGGCCGGCTTGATGAATACAGAATCGCCTTTGGACAGCCAGGAGAAATCAGTGGTTGCTTCGGCTACAGCTCGAACCGCCAACTTCAAAACGTGTTCCGAAGCCCCTCGGCCCACCCCTGCCAGAAAGACCCGGATTGGCCTGCCTGATGCAAGCAGCTTGCCCCCGCCTGGAGCCTGAGATGCGTCCACACTACCTTTCCACGAATAAATAGCCATCGCTGATACTCCCGCTATCGCTTTCAGAAATGTTCTTCGTTCCATAGACCTCCGCCACTCATAGAAAAAGGTTTGTTTTCTGATGTGAAAATTTAAAATTCCCACCCCAGGCGAATCGGGCAAACAGAACAATAGCCGCTGAGGTGGCGGTAAGAGGTCCTTGAGAAGCTCGGGTACTCTGATACATAAGTAAAATTTCTACGTTAATTATTATAACACAATCGAGGCGGATAGTTTTTCTCGGATGCCTAGTCTCCGTCCTTATGACTCATGGAAGATAGGTTGATGAAGCAGATCCATTGAAAATAGTGACCTTACAATAACACTTTCTCTTTAAAATCATCAATTCAATTCTCGTGATAGCGGCGTCCTGAGGGGCATTACGGATCATCGTGATATCGATTATCGGGAGAAACAAACAACTTTTAGTCATCTTTGTTAGTTTAATAGGAGACAGTTTACCTTGCTCTCTAAGCCACCATATACCAAATTTGTGTGTATTCCTTCCTGTAATCTTGTTTTTTAAATTTCTAACCTACATGCGATATTTCAAATGGAAATCAACAAATAATGGGACAACTGTTTCATATCTTTGTGGAAGTAACAAAAGCCAAAAGTGGACGCCTTGTTCACAATAGTCCTAAATTAAAATAATAAGAACTAGAGAAACATTTTTAATAGTCCAAAATTTACAGCAATTTAGTGAATTGATAGTGTTTGATGCTATTTGGCAATAAAATTGCTTTCCTAATAAACAACTGTTATAAACATTAGGCATGAATGAGACCTTGACACCCATTGAACCTTCATTGTCGGACCTCATTCACCTGTCAGGTAAAATCAAAGAATATGAAGTTTGAGGATAGAGTCCATTGCCTCAATCCTTCAATGAACCTCGGCATAATTTCAGAGGAGATATTAGAAGATGATCTATAAAAATGCATTGTGCGTTTATCCTCATCAGCAAGGGGCTCCAGAGAAAAAATATTGTCCTCCTCTTGGGCTGGAATATATCGCCACTGTCTTAGAGGATTTAGTTGAGAAGGTTACGCTCATTGATATGAGATTTGAAACGAACCTGGATGATTTTATTGGAAATGGCCATACAGATTTGGTCTGTCTGTCTGTGAACTGGGATTACCAACATGACGCAACGGTAAACCTCATCGACCGGATCCCTTCTCATCATAAGGTGGTGGTAGGAGGAAGGTATGCTACCACCTGTGTTGAAGAGCTTTTTGCAGTAGCTCCCAATTTAGATATCATCGTTAGAGGAGACGGAGAGGAGATCATTCGTGATATGGCCTTAGGGCTTCCCCTTAAGGACATCCCTGGCATCTCATACCGCGAAAATGGTGGGATCATTCATAATAAGATTCGTGACCTCCGTTCCTTGGACGATGCTCTCTATCCTAACAGAAAGTTGAGGCGGGTTAAGTATAGGCTTTCGTACAAGAACATCGATTTAGGGCAAGGCGTAGACTTTATTTCCACTTCCAAGGGGTGCCCCTATCATTGTAAATTTTGTACGTTTACCAATAACCCCTTAGGCCAGAAAAGAAATTGGAGCGGGAGGTCAGCGTCCTCTGTTGTCGAAGAATTGAAGACCATCGATGCCGGGTTTGTATTTGTTGTAGATGACAATTTTGCCGCAGATATGAAGAGGGTTGAGAAAATTTGTGATTTGATCATTGCAGAAGGTATCAAAAAAACATTTGCGGTTGCCGTGAGGCTTGAGATCTATAAGCATCCCCGGATATTAGAGAAGATGTTCAACGCTGGCTTTAAGATACTGACAATAGGGATAGAATCGGCCCAAGACAAAACCTTAAGAATGATGCAAAAAGGGTTTGATACTGCTTTGGCTGAAAAGGCATTTGCTGAAATCAGGAAGGTGAAATTTTTTATTCATGGATATTTTATTATTGGATGTATCGGGGAGAATGAGGCAGAAATGCTGGAGATAACGCCTTTTGCCAAAAGGCTTAAGTTGGACACCTTCAACCTCAGTCTATTGAGGACCGAGAAATATTCACCTCTCAATGAACTCATCGCCAATTCCGGGGGCTATTATGTGGGTGAGAAAAATATAGTGTGTTCCGAAAAATACCCCTTAAAAGTGTTGAGGAACATCAGGCATCGCATCGGGAGAAGCTACTATAATCTTCCCACAATATTGAGAATAGCGAGGAAGATAATCGCTGCTCGCTTGATAAGCTTTCATTATGTGGTTAAATCAATATTTATTTTTTCCTTCAGGTTGATCGTAAGCAAAGGCAAAACAATTTAGCTTTAAGAGACCTCTGGAGAAATCCTTTACTGAATTGTGGTAGACAGGGCAAGAAATAGTTTCACCTTTTTTATTGATTTCAACTGTAAATCTTCAGGATGCTTTTCACGCTTCGGCTGAAGATTAGTAGGTGGAGTCAATAACCCGCTTACTTACCCCTTCCTTCCTGAAATGTTGATTTTAGATTTTTGGTCCGCTATACAACATTTCAAATAGAAATCTTTGACGTAAAATAGCTTTCCGAGGATGCAGGAACCAAATTCTACCTTTTAGACCCTGTGACCTCTCTCAAAATACAGCTTTTTTTACCCTAAAATACAGCCTTCGCCTTATTTAGTCCGTAAATAACCAGTGTATATAATCATTAAATAGCCTGAAGGAGGATATTTTTATGAAGTGTCTTCGGTGCAGTAGTGTCATGATTTATGATAAATTTTACGGCCCTGACGAATACTTTTGGGGATGGAAATGTGTCATCTGCGGGGAGATTGTTGATGAGGTGATTTTGGAGAATAGGGAGTTGATAAGGATGGGTCGGTTGCCAAACACAAGAAACAGGAAAAGCTGAGAGGATTGATATGGGCAAGACTTTTGACCCCGAAAAATACAATATGGTCTTCTGCTCAGTTTGTAATTGAAAAGGAAAATTACCCAAGAGCCCTGATGAGTTTGAGGTTTGCAGAAGATGTGGAGGTTTTGGACTCATTAAAAATGAATCTGAGATCTTCGAAAAGGTGGAAGATAGAGAGTAAATAGTCTAAACCAGTCAAATAGACCGACACAAAACAGTCCACAAGAAATGTGAAAAACAGAGCGATACTATGTTTAAAACAATGCTCGTTGAAGATAACCTCTCATTTAGAGAATTAATGAAAAATAACTTACAGGATCAATTCCCTTCAATGAACATCATTGAAGCAACGGATGGAATAGAGGCGTTTCAGAAGATGGACGCTCATCCTCCAAACCTGATCTTTATGGACATCCAGTTACCGGGGGAAAACGGCCTTGAATTAACCAGAAAGATAAAAGCTGATCACCCAGACATAATTATCATCATTATGACAAGTCATGATTTACAAGAATATCGAGAGGCGGCTACCCGGAATAAGGCCGATTATTTCTATCCGAAGGGCTCAAAAACATCAGAAATTTTCAAATTGGTCAAATCAATCTTATTGGAAAAAGGTTTTAATGCAGATGGTTCAGATAGCGAAAGAGGATATTCGTAACTTTAAATATTAACAATTCCCTCACTTTTTGGCCTACCTTTTTATCCCAAATCACCTTTTTTCTACTTGATTTTCCTGTAAAATATTTCACAATATTATTGACATAGCAGACCAAAGATTCAAGAACCGGAGGGTCAAGCAAGGTAGTCTTATGAAAAAGGACGTCAAAATAAAGCAGGAACTTCTTGCTGAAAATAAAAAACTTCGCACCCGCTCTAAACAACTTGAGGAAAACCTACGAGCCATCAGGAAAGACAGAAATAATCAGGAGCACAAGTATGAGGAGAACCATGTCCTTTGGTCCAAGGAAAGAAATGGAGAGCGGGCAAAGGCTAAGGAAACATTACAGGTTGAAAGAGCCGGGCGTCATCATGCAGAGGAGGAATTAGGGGAAACAAAGGCTCAGCTTAAAGATGTTTCTTTCAAGTTGCTGTTGGCTGAGGAAACCGAGAGGAAACGAATTGCTCAGGAAATCCATGATGGGATTGGGCAACATTGGTCAACCGTTAAACTTCAATTAGAAAACGTCCTCGAACAACTTGGTAAAGAGATAGCCACGCCTTTAAAAGACCTTCTTCCAATCATTCAAACAGGGATAGAAGAAACCCGCCGGATACAAATGAATTTGCGACCCGCACTTCTTGATGACTTAGGAATTTTGGCAACCATTAGTTGGTTTGTTCGGGAATTTAAAAAGGCTAATCCAGCTATGCAAATCATAACGAAGCTCAATATCCAGGAGGATCAAATACCCACCACCATAAAGACCGTCATTTATCGAATTACGCAGGAAGCTCTGAACAATGTTATCAAACATAGCAAAGCCAAGGTTGTAAATGTTGGCTTAGAAATAAAGGAAAACAAGATAGAATTTGTTATTCAGGATAGCGGTCAGGGATTCGATTTAGATGCAACACTGGGTCAGAAACGCACCGACAGCGGGTTGGGGCTCGCCGGGATGACGGAGCGAGCTACGCTCTCAGGTGGAGTGCTTTATATTAAATCTGCTAAGGGATCGGGAACTACTATTCGTGCATCATGGCCAATTGAAAAACCATCGCTTTAATTATTCGGAACCATACCTGCCTATATTTTGTTAGATCACTCACTTTCAATCGGAAATCTTCAGTTCTCCAATGAACCTTACCCTGAGGATTTGTAGGTGAAATCGTCAGCCCGCTTAATTCCTTAAGACATTTTCCTTTACGAATTAATGCCCCCTGTGGTAGCTTTTCTGATAACTTAGGAGACAGGAGAAACAGGCCATGCGTCCCAAAAAATTAGACTTTGAGAACTACAATTTCGAAGAAGATAATCAGGAACTTATCCTAACCCTACTCGAGGATTACTTCTACGACGAAGGTAACCCATTGTATGCCTGGGAGGCTTACGCTTTTTGCAGAAAGTACAAAAGGGCCATGCCGTCTTGGATCCTTGGTTACTTCGAGCAAGTGGCCAAAGAGTTGATGGAACTTGCTGAGAAGAAATTTTCAAACCAGAGGGCTTCTGCTCTAGTATACAATGCTTTGGGCATGAAGCGCGTGCATTCACGGAACGTGTTTGATCGTTACCAGATTGCACGGCGAGACAGAGAGATATGGGGTCGAGTATGCACCCTTACGCGGGGGCGAAGTCGCATAAAATTGGAAGATGCCTTTGACAAGGTTCTATCGGAGATGAGCAGCGAAGGGATGGAAATACCATGCGACTTGGCAGCGGCGAAGAAGGCATATTACAGTCTTGAAAAAGAAGCCCACAAGTTTGAGGTCTCTGACAGGCCGCGCCGAGGTCCGAAGAGAAAAAGAAGGAGATAAATTTACTGAGTGGTGACAGCTAAGTAGATTGCAGTGTAATTTCAGGGTGCTATGATGGGTCAAAGCCGAAAGGTTTTGGCCCATTTTTGTTTTTGGGCATGAAACAAAGAAGTTTAAAGCCGACAGTAGGAGGGAGGAACCAAGAATTGAGTTTCAGCAAACCTCGTTCACCGAATCGAAGATCGATTGGCAGGAAGAATAATATTGAATGCCGCCTCTACGATCTCGACTCAGCGGCTTCCTACCTCGGGCGCGCCAAATCGGGAGTGCGCCACCTCATCTATTCAGGAGAACTCCCGGTGGTCCAGATGGGGGAGAGAGGTAGGCAGTACATAGATATCAGAGACCTGGAGGATTTCATCTCAGAACACAAGAGGAGGTTTACCCTATGACCCTGACGCGGGACTTTGATCAAATCCGATGAATCCTTGAAATGTTTTTTGCCCAAAAACCTTTCACGGAAGGAGGTGAGTCGGGATAGGAGGAAGGCCATCGTGGCGTCGGTTTCTAACCTTAAAACAGAAAGGAGGTATGGATAAATGGAAAAAACAACTTGGTTACTCTGGGAGAGTGATGAAAAGATGCGGAAACTCTTTAACGGAAACGAGGCGACGAAGCTCCGGGAGTTGACGAAAAATGATCCTGAAGAATTATTGAGGCAGATGAAAGAGGAGATGAAGTTACTTAAGAAAGGACGTTCATGGTGGGAATCTGAAAAGAAAACCTTGTTTGGGAGACTGGTACATAAAATCGTATCGGCCTATCCATCGCCCAAGATTCGGGAACTTTCAATCGAAGAAATTGAACGATGCGACAGAACGGGAGGAACCTGCTTTTTTTGTGGAAGCCCCGCTCCGCTCAGGATCCTCTGCAAACGCATTTTCAAGGATCATGAGGAAGTAATCTTGGAATACGTTTGTGTAGATTGTTGGGAGATGGTTCGGATAAGCGATAAAGAATTGAGACGGATCGAACGCATCCAGTCTCCGAAAAGGAGGGCGATAAACGTTGATATCCCGGTCAAGACTTACATCGCGAGGATGATGAGTACATCCAACGCCACAGAAGATCCTTGGAGGTTTGGAAAATGAAATCCATCTTAGAAATAGCTAGGGAGTATATTAAAAAAGGATGGTCCCCCATCCCAATCCCCCTGATGAGCAAAAATCCAGTCTTGGAAGGTTGGCAGAATTTGCGACTCACCGAAGAAACCATAGCCGACTATTTCGGAAACGAGTCGAATGTGGGGGTATTGTTGGGGGAACCTTCGGGAGGGTTGACGGACGTTGATCTCGATTGTCCTGAGTCAATTCTGCTCAGCCCAAAATTTATTCCTTCGACAGGGACATTCGGCCGAGAACATGCTCCCAAATCTCACCACCTTTTTATCACCTCTATCTTCGACATCGAACCATACCAGATAATGATCAATGGCAAACTTGAAAAACTTCTCGAAATCCGCGGAAAGGGGCAGACCGTGTTCCCCGGAAGTCTCTACAAGGGAGACGAAGAAGGAAGATATCGAGGCGAAAGGATCTGGTGGGATGACCCGATCGAGGTTGTAAGTATTGACGCGAACGACTTGAGGAGAAAGGTCGGGATGCTCGCTGCCGCGTCTTATCTTCTTCGAATCTGGAATCGAGGTGTTAGAGATGAAATCACAATTACCTTGGTTGGGACAATGATTCGTCGGGAATGGGATCCAGCCGCTGTGGACGATTTCATCGGAACTGTGGCCATCGCCGCCAGCGATGAACAGGCCTCCCTCAGGTATAAGGCTGACAAGGTCAAATCCAAACTCGAGAGCGAGAAAGGACGAGTGCCAGGAATCCCGAAACTAAAGAGAATCCTTGGATCTGACACAGTGGACATTCTTCTTCGATGGCTTGGCCTTACTGACGAGGAAAGCGGATTCTTCAAGGGCAGGACGTTTGTTCCCACGAGGTTAAGAGATTACGTCGCTGAAAGATACGAATTCTTTCACGACGGGATCAGTTTTAACTTGTATCTTCAGCAGAATGGATACTATAAAGAGGTGCACGACAATGTCCCCAAGGGAATCATGTCAGATCTTCTTAAAGAACGAGCGACAACTCATTACATCCATGATGCTCTAAATTTACTTGAGTATAAAGTTTTTAACGACCTGAAAGAAGTTCAATACGATCATTATTTAGTCAACCTTAGGAATGGGATGCTTGATATCAGGACTAAACAAATTTTACCTCACGATAAAAAATACTTTTCCCGAGCTCAAGTTCCGATCGCCTATGATCCGAAGGCCGAATGCCCCGAATGGATGAAGTTTTTAGAATCGGCCTTCGCCGATGATCCTGGAAAAATTTCAGCGATTCAAGATTTCGCCGGTTATTGCATGTGCCCTGATTCGTTCATCCATAAGGGTCTGTTCAATTGGGGTGGCGGCGGAAACGGCAAAAACACCCTTACCGACACTCTCACCAAGATGTTGGGACACCACAACTGCTGCTCTCTTCGCTGGAGCAATTTCTCGCAGAATTTCGTGGTCACGGAATTGAGAAATAAGTTCCTAAACGTATCTTCTGAGATAGATACAGACAGCAAGCTATCGACCGAGATGTTCAAGATGATCGTCTCGGGAGATCGAATTGACGGCCAGGTGAAATACCAGCAAAAACTTGTTTCCTTTAAGCCGTTCGTCAAACTTATCTTCAATGTCAACGAACTTCCAGTGATCACGGACAGAACTGATGCATTCAAACGAAGAGTTCTGGTGATTAGGTTTAACCAGAAGTTTGATGGAGAAAATGAGATAAAATCCTTGGGAGTGCGGTTCGAACCTGAACTTTCCGGGATCCTAAACTGGGCTCTCAAAGGTTTGGAAAGAGTTTTGGAGACAAAAGAAATTTACGAAAGTCCAACAATGAAAATTGAGCGAGAAAGATTCTTAAAGATCATGAATCCGATGCTTTATTTTCTTGAAGAAATGACCGTGTTTGAAGAAGGAGGTAAGGTTGGACACGCTGAATTCTATGAGGCTTATGTTACATGGTGCCAAAAAAACGGGCAGAGGGCCAAAGGTAAAATTAAATTGTTTGAGGATTTTCGCAGCGAGTTCCCATGGATCAAGGATGACACATACGGTCCAAATAAGTTCATGGGTATCCGCTTAAAGGAGGAGGTCCTTTTTTAAATAGAAAAATCTAACCTTTGGTATTTTACCAGTTCTACCAGTCTTCGGCATAAAGTTTCTTATCTCCAATGTATTGTGTTAGTTCTTACCAGTCCTACCAGTTTATAAGGCAGAAAATGAATTTATATTTGATCGTCGTACGATGAAAAACGCATGTATAAATTAGGCTTAGGTTGAAAACTGGCAGGATTGGTAGAAAAAAAGGAGAGTAGAGAGTTCCAAAAATGATAATCCAGATTGTGGGGAAAATCATCTTATCATGAGAGACAGTGGCGATACGGATATCAAATCCGTGGCTCCACTAAACGTACAAAAATTAGCTAATAACATTAAATATATGATAATCGTGGAAACTCCTCTGTAACTAGAGTGTAACCACCGAAACTGCATAATGGGGTACGTCTTTGTG
>Ga0187771_10002986_pt1 | contig 11759 bp, 16 predicted proteins | sample 0116_SJ02_MP15_1_FD_133139 | JGI IMG/M metagenome (GOLD analysis project Ga0187771, IMG submission 133139) | Tropical peat soil microbial communities from peatlands in Department of Meta, Colombia - 0116_SJ02_MP15_10_MG | ecosystem: Environmental > Terrestrial > Soil > Wetlands > Peat | place... | reverse complement strand
CGAGGCAAAGCTCCAGCGCTTCGCCGAACCAAACTCGATAATGCTCGCGACCAGCAAGGGGACTCGTCAGCTCTTCAATCGTGTCGGCTACTTCGATTTGAACATCGCCGGAGCCCAGGTACGCATCACCACCTACCAGTCGGCAGGGCGCGACGACCCAAATCTGTTCCTCCCTTTCAGAGATGGCACCTCGGGGAAGGAGAGCTATGGGGCCGCACGCTACCTCGACCTAGAGGTGGAGCATAACGATGAGTACGTGGTTGACTTCAACTATGCTTACAACCCTTACTGCGCCTATTCAGAGGACTACGTTTGCCCCCTGCCCCCCCAGGAGAACTGGCTTAAGGTTCAGATTCGCGCCGGCGAGAAGAACTACGTAGTCAAGGCTTCATGAAAGCCGGAACGAGTACAGATACTCCCCAGCGGCCACGAATACGCTGCTATCCCCAACCGAGGGGGTCGTGAATCTAGTTACCCCTCCAACCTTGAAAGTGAACAGACTGGCACCCGTGCTTGAATTGTATCCGTTGAGGACCCCCGTCGAGGTGTCCAATGCCCAGACTACGTTCCCGGTTACTATGGGAGGTCCGGCTGGGAAACCGGAGTCCTTCCAGAGGACCTGGAACGAGTTCGAGGAGACAAGGAGCGCTACAAGCCCATCGGTGCAAGGCACGAAAACAGTGTTTCCTGACACTGCGGTTCCGCCGAATGCCGACGAGCAGACCTGCCCCGAGAACTCCTGTCCTCCGATTTGCCCCAGGTTAGCGGGGTTGAGAAGGTAGCCCACTCCCTCCTTCCCTATCTGGAAAAGGATACTCTGATTGATGAAGGCTGGTCCGACCGCGCCCAGATCAGTGTCTCCTTGGTTCAACCGTAACCAATCCGTCGGGGCGAAATAGCCGAGCGGTTGCAGTGATGGCGACAGCTCGATCACGGAGTTGCCGTAATCGAATTCGCTGTCCGAGGCGCCGTTACCTGTGGCTACGAACAGGTTCCCCGATCTATCCATCGCCCCTCCCGAGGGAGCCCAGATTCCCGCCTCTCTCTGACTCGGGACCTCGTAGGATATCATTCCACCCCCACCGTTAGCGTTGAGCCCCACCACCCATCCATGGTAGTCTCCGCAGTCCCCGTCCAGCCCTCCGTAAGGGATGTACACCCTGCCATTTCCGAGCAGGAGCGCCCCCCTTTCCTGCTCGACGAGCGGGTCCGACCCCGGGGGATCCGCCAGGAGAGAAAACTTGACTCCTCCGTCTTTGACATCGACGGCCACTAGATAGTGGTCCCCGGGCGTCAGAAACGCCACCACGTAGATGGTGTCTGTCGCCGGGTCTATGACAGGTGTCCCGGTGATTCCATTAGGACTGATGTCCCCGCAGGGGAGTGCCGAACCTGGCATGGGAGATCCGAGATTGGTTCTCCAGAGTAGGAGACCTGATGTGGCATTAAGTGAATAAACGGAATCGTTCTCGGTGGCCACCAAGACCATCCCATCGTAGACGAGTGGTTCAGCATACACTTCACCATCAAGAGTCTGAGACTTCCATCCTTCCTTTGGGCACACCTCGGGAGAGGTCACGTAGCCGGACCTTGAGTTGTTCCCATGGTATGTGGTCCAACCAGACGCGTCGCGGCCGTTCGCCTGGACGCATCCGGTGCTCGTTGAGACGCCAGATTGGCTGGACGATGAAGTGCTCGTCCCAGTCTGGCTTGTGGTTGTCGTTGTATTGCCTGGAGCCTGGGCGAAGTACCCCGCTGCCGCTATCACAATGGCGGCGCAGGCAATGCCCGCAAGAAGCGCGGTGCGGTTCACGATCCCCTTGGGCCTCCTTCGGCATTAAGCGTTAGGGAAACTCCCGATAGAGCCAGAGTCCGAACACCGGAACCGTCGTCGGAAGCTAGTAAATCATCGAGTCACTCACGGCCAGCTCTCCCTTGGCCGTCAGAAAGTTAGGCTTGGACAGCCTCATCTCACCGGCTCTTCTTAGGACCGAGAGCTGACTCGCGAAGACTGCGTGGAAAAGTTGCTCCGTCTCGCGGCCCCTTCGGCTTGGGATTCCATGCGATTCGTATCCCTGCCGAGCCAGAGCCTTGGCCAGCCTGCTGGCCGAACCGAGGGGGTCGAAGTCTGAGAAAACGTTCACCACATCTGACGGCCCAAGCGAAAAGAGCTCCAAGTGGCTGAACTCTTCGAGCAACTGAGGGTGCGCCTTGGCGCCGAAGAACTCGTAGGTCTTGGCCGCAGCGTACATGGCCACAGGATAGGCCAGAGAGTTGCCCAGGAAGTATGTGGTGCCTTCCCCCCAGCGAATGTTCCCTTCGTCCATGAGGGCCGAGCGTAAGGCTCCTTGGAAATCGCACTTCTTTCTGCTGCCGGCAATACTCACGACCGCAAGAAGGGAGAGTGAATACGATAACAGCCCCGGCGTCCGAGGAAGATATCTCATTGGCAGCCTGACCACTTCGTCCACCAGACCTGCCAGTTTACTTTCCTCGTCCGATGTGATTGCGATGGTCCGCCTCGCCAAGCCGCGCACCTTCCTTGCGGCAGCCAGGTTCGAAGCTGTCCTCCCCGAGACGGAGATTAGGAAGATGTCTGCTCCCTTCGCAATCTCGGGTTTGCTCGCCAGGTGGTAGGGGTCGATCGCGATGCACGACCCGTTGGATGCGTAGAATCCTGCCATGGCGGCAGAATAGGAATCGCCCGCCCCTACGAATATCGAACCTCTCCTCGCTCTGGGGAAGTTTGAATTCGAGAACTTTAGTAGAACTCCCGGCTGCCTCTGGACCTCCGAAGCGAACGCCTTCATTCGATTCCCGGCCACGGCCCGAGCCCCGCCTGGGGCCTAATAACAACAGTCTAAGAGTCGCGTCTAGCGACCGCCGCCGCATGTCCTGCAAGGTAGGGGTTCTAGAGGGGAAGGAACTGCTCCTCTACTCGTTCCCGCCCCCGCACCCGTTCACCAGCGAAAGGGTACAGAAGTTCTGGGACGAACTGGGGAAGCGGAAGCTCCAGGTGGAGCGCCTACCTCCACAGAAAGCAGACAAGGAACTGCTCGGTCTGTTCCACACCGCTGGACACATACGATACGTTGAGCTTGCCTCCCAGCTCGGCTATGGCGCCCTAGACCAGGGGGACACCCCTGCCTACAAAGGTGTCTTCGAGGCGACCCAGTATGCGGTCGGATCCACCGTATACGCGGTCGAGAAGGTGATGGCTGGCGTGGTCGACCATGCCTTCAACCCGGTTGGGGGACTTCACCATGCGACTAGAGAATCATCTGCAGGTTTCTGCGTCTTCAACGACATCGGGGTGGCCGTAGAGGTCCTACGCAAACGCTACAACATCCAGAGCATACTTTACGTGGACATCGATGTCCACCACGGAGACGGCGTCTTCTACAGCTACGAGGCCGACCCTGAGCTCTTCATCTTCGACATCCACGAGGACGGACGGTACTTGTATCCGGGGACCGGTTCTTCCTGGGAGAATGGGTACGGGCCGGCGAAGGGGTCCAAGATTAACATCCCCCTTGAACCGGGCGCCGGTGACGCCGACCTCGAGTCACGGCTCCCCAGGCTGGAGGAGTTCGCCAAATCGGCGAGACCCGAGTTCATCATTCTTCAGTGTGGTGCGGACGGACTCAGGGGGGACCCCATCGCTGGCCTCAGCTATACTCCGAGAGCCCACAGGCAGGTGGGAGAGCTCCTCCATCGGCTGTCCCACGATTTCTGCGCTGGGAGGATGGTCGCATTGGGAGGAGGGGGGTACGTGCCCCAGAACTGCGCCGACGCATGGATAGAGGTGGTCGAGGCGATGAAGGTGGTCATCCCCAAGTGAAAGTTCCATTCTTATCTAGAGTCGCCGGAGAACACTAGCCCTCGGAAGGAGGTTTGGAATACGGCCACAGCCACGAGGGTAATCAGGAAGTACATTTTCGACCACTTCTTCGAGTACACTACTGCTCCACCCCTTGAGGAGGTAATGCAGAGGTTCAAGCTCACTCGCAAAGAGGCTTTCCAGAGCTTCAGGGAGCTCGAAGCAGACCACCACATACTCCTCGTGCCTGGAACCCAACGTATTTTGATGGCTAACCCCTATTCGGCCGTCTCAACTCCGTTCAGGGTCTATGCGGGGAGCAAACGCTTCTTCGCCAACTGTGCTTGGGACAGCGTATCCCTACATGTGATGCTCGAGCTTGACGCGCGAGTGGAGTCCTTCTGCCATCACTGCGCTGAATCCATAGAGATCTCCCTGAGCAAGGGCGAGGTGAAATCGAGCACGCCCTCGTCCCCGCTGATTTTCCTCAGCACCCCCGTTTCCAAATGGTATGACAATCTGATCAACACCTGCTCCAACAACATGGTCTACTTCTCCTCGAGGGAACACCTGAACCGCTGGCTCGCCGAAAATCCGGATCTTCGGGGGGAGTCCCTTACTGTAGGTAAGATGCTTGAGGTCTGCAGACCTCTGTCCAAAGGCAGGATGAACCTAGAATATCAAAGGCCCCCAAAGGAAGAATTGATGTCCTACTGGGACTCGATCGGGTTGAAGAGCAGTTTCTGGGACTTCTGAACCGACAAACGGTTAAACCGCCGGCCATTCTGCGGCGCTCGAGCCTAAACGAGCAGGCAATCATTGCGACCCGGACCGATGTTCACGTTCCCCGAACCCTTGAAGCAAGGGAGGGTCATTTCCAGGCCGAACCGGTTCATCATGCTTGTCAGGGCGGGGAACAGAACCCTAAGATGCCATTGCCCCACCACAGGTAGACTGGGAGACCTGAAGCTCTCCGGGCTTCCATGCCTCTACTCTGCCGCTCGTTCGGAATCGAGGAAAACTGCTTACACGGTGGAGGCAATCTCAACTTCTCCGGCGGCCGGCCATTGGATAGGCATCAACCAGACAGCCGCCAACCGGTACTTAGAGTTCCTACTGATGCAGAGAGCGCTCAAACACCTGGCTAGCGGGCCAGTTCAGCGTGAAGTCAAGCTCGGGAAGTCTAGGATTGACTTCCTTGTTGGAAACACCTACATTGAAGTGAAAACGCCTCTAACAACACTCCCTGCCCCAAAAGGAACTCCCAGGGTCAACCGTAGTCGGTTCAACTCTTTCGACAGACTGATCAAGCATATGGGTGAGCTGAAGGATTCGCTCGTATCTGGGAAGAAAGCTAAGATTGTTCTCTGCTATCTGTATGACGCCAAGCCGTTCATCCCTCCACCTCTCAACGGAACAAACGCCAGAATCCTGGAAGCGGCCAGGGCTGCCGAGGAAGCAGGAGTCGAACGGTGGCAGGTGAACCTGCGAATCAACGCTTCAGGAGTCTCGCTGATCAGGTACTTCAGGAGCAGGCCCTACACCTCCAGCGCCTAGTCCCTCCTCCTGTTCAGCCTTCAGGTTATTGACATACTCTGTGACGATTCCATGGGCAGGGTTTGCTTTCAAGACCTCCAGTCCTACGGAGGGATTTTGCTTTAGAGTCTCGCGCAGCCTCTCCATCAGCTCGCTTGGGTTCTTGACAACACTCTTCTTGGCTTCAGAGACGACCGACTCGTGGTCGCATACAATCGTGAACCGCCTGAGCTGGTCCTTCAGCTTATTGATCGCGAATAGGATTGCCAGGACCTCGGCGTCATCGCTCTCCCTCGCCTCGACTCTCGTCGCGTCGTGTCTGTTGCTCCCTTCTACAACATAGCCAACATAGGCCTCCCTCTCGAGCGTCGGGTCGTGGACGTTCAATATTTTCGCATCCACGTACACCCTCGTGGGCTTTGACAGACTTGGGAAGTGCAATGCGTTCTAATCATGGCGAACTCGTAGCCCCACTTAAATAGCGTATAGAGAAGCGAGGTAATGGTTTGCCTTGATTTGTCCAAGCTGCGGCAAACAGGTCGCTGACGGTAGCACCTTCTGTCCAAGCTGTGGCGCCGATCTTACGAGGGCCACCTCCAGCCAAGGCCTTATGCTCCTGACTTCAAACTATGCCCCGGGGTACAAGGTGGACAAGGTGCTTGGCATGGTCTATGGGATCACAGTCCGATCGAGGGGCTTGGGGGGAATTTGATGGCAGGCCTCAGATCCGTCGCCGGTGGTGAAATCAACGAATACACGGAAATGGCCCATCAGGCTAGGCAGCAGGCGCTTGATAGGCTGGCCGACCACGCGAAGAGCATGGGGGCCAACGCGGTGATAAGCGTCATGTTCGATTCCACCGGAATTGGAAACACTATGGACGAAATAATCGCTTTCGGCACGGCAGTGGTGATTTCCAGGGTCGACGCATCCCAAGAACTCGTCAAGCTGAGCTGAAGGAAGGATACCGTTGACCCAGTCAGGGACACCATCTGATTGGGATAGGTTCATCGCCATGTTGGATCCAAAGAGCGGGGACAAGATCCTCGACATCGGCGCGGGGAAGGGGGAAAAAGCGGCAAGACTCCTTCAGGCATTCCCAACAACTGAGGTCTACTCAGTAGACCCCAACGCGAAGAGAATTGCGGAATCTAAGCGGGACTATCCGTCGGTCAGGAGCTTCGTGGCAAATGCCGAGAGTCTTCCGTTCGATGACGCCTATTTCGATAGGGCCTATTCCACCATGGCTCTGCACCATTTCGCCGACCTAGACCAAGCGCTTGGCGAGATATGCCGCATACTCAAGAACGGAGGCTCCTATGTAATCCTCGAAGTCGAACCGAGGTCTCTAGCCGGAAGGTTGTTCAGGTTCTTCGGCCGCTTCATGGGGGAACACATGAACATAATGACGCTATCGCAGTGTTTGACCCGGCTCAAGTCAGCGAAAGAACTCGAGGTTGTGGCGTCGACAAACCTTGGCTCAAAATACATGGTTCATCTCAGGCGGGTTTAGAACTCCGTCTTCACCATGCACGGCTAAGTAGCCTCTGAGTCCGAACGATTGGAAGTGTCAATATCCAAAGGATGATTCTAACCGGCACGCCAGTCACGAATACCGTCCAAAAGATCGGCAGTTCCGAAAATAGGAACATTGCCCCGCCTAAGACTAACAAATTCCTAATGATCTTGTAGCTACCGATCAAGTCATGCGGGATGAGATTTTTTTCTTCGGAGGCCAGCAGGTGCGTGAAGTAAGCAAGGACGAGGTTCATTCCGGCAATGTCGAGCCCATAGTATTCGCTCGCAGCCGTACCTACAGGGTGCTAAGGCCCCCCGGCGCAAAGAGTACATCGAACAGAAAGGGCTCAATTGCCACAAGGAAGAGCAACACCATGTTCAGTCTGACCATCCATGGAGTCTCCACCGGAATGACAGATGTCGTTGAGGTGTAACGGTTCCAGACACTGATGAGTATCAAGAAGCTGAACCCAAATTCGGCTAGGTGTAAACTGAGGGTTGCCGGATCCGCAGGCAGGTTCCCGACTAACTGTATGGCCCCAATAGAGAGCGCAAGCCCGAATATCAAGTCTGACAGCCCCTGAATGCGGGGGCGCGGGACCTGGGGGGTGGTCGTCACCGCCCCTACCGGAGGCGCCTACTCGAAATAAACACCGAGGATGGCCGCGGAGTTATCTAGACGCACGGAGGAGTTGTGCCGGATGCCGTTTCTCGACCTGGGATCAAGACGGATAAGGTATGTGGTGACCAAGGGAACCAGCCGGCGGTACACGTACTTCAGGTTCAGAGACGATCTCACCCTCGAAGTGGTACTCCCCCGGGGAAGGGTGGTCGACGTCGAGAAGGCCATCTCAGCGAGGGGGGCCTGGCTCCGCCGCCAATATGAGCGCCTTTCGAAAACGAGACACGTATTGACCCGAGATTCGGTCATGTTTGATGGCGAGGACCTCAAGATTGTCTATGAAGGCCATGGCGACGCAGTCGTCCCGGACCTAGAGAGGAGGCAGGTCGTGGTCCATACCAATGACCCAAGACATCTGAAGGAGCTCGTCCGGCGTTGGTTCCTTAAGGAGAGTTCGGCTTATGCCGTAAGGAAGGTGGTCGAGCTGGCACCGCTTGTCGGAGCAAGACCGAGCAGAGTCGATGTAAGAGAGATTGGCAAATGGGGCTACTGCACCAGGGAGGGGAGGCTTTCATTCAGCTGGCAGCTCATAGCCCTCCAAGAAAGGCTCAGAGAGTATGTTGTCATGCATGAACTCACCCACCTGATCGAGTTCAACCACTCCGCTGCCTTCAAGAGGAAGCTCGCGGCCATCTGCCCAGACTTCCGGAAAAGGGAGAGAGAACTGAATCTGGTCGTCCCGTATCAGAGGCTCGAATTAGGCTAAACCGAAAAGATTCGGGGTTCTCCACGGAGCATATCACAGGCAATGTTTTTGTCGGGAATACCCTTAGTTTCATGACTGGGGGCGTCTCGCATTGAAGTGCTACTGTGGCTTCGTCTGCCAAACCGAAAACGAGCTGAAAGAGCATGTACTAAAGACCCACGGCGCCAGGGATGGCGATTGGAAAGGCTGGGTTAGCCACTGAAGAACTGTGAGCCCTTTTGGCCTGCCTTGCGAGCTCTTTGCTTGGCGAATTTTCTTCTGTTCATCAGGCTCACGACCAGCCAGGCGACAAAAATAATCGCAATGATTACGGGGCTGGAGAAGAGTTGGAAATACACGAGCGCGATGACGAAAGCCGCGATAATTGGGAGCGCCAGTAGGAGCTTTGCCCTGGGAGTCAATGCGACCGCTCAAGCTCGGCATTTCATGGATAAATATCAAGTCCGGAGTATCGCTGAGCTCCTTGGAGGCAGAGGCCGGTCTCTAACCTGGCCTGCCGTGCCTGTCTTTTCAAGCATCACCAAATATTTCGGATCAGAGCTGTAATCCTTCAGCTCATGATACCTTAACTAGCCGACAACATCGGTGAACATCATGGCTGATAATCGTCTTTCACCAGCCTAAGATTATCGCTGTTCCGTGGAACATCAGATGGTCAGACCGAATCCCTGTACGAAAGACTCTGCGTGCCTCATTTCTATGATGAAACTTACTCCCTTCGGCGTGAGGCTGTATGTCCTGTTCTCTCCCTCCTGCTTCATCTCTATGAGACCCTTTGCGGTTAGGTCGTCGAGATACTTGACGAGCCTCTCGTGCGAAAGGTTGGCCCTGTAGAGTATGTGGGTCGGTTTCGCCTCTCCTTCATCCCTGACCGCGTTGAGGATGTCCAAGTTTATTCTCAGGACGCTCCTCTGTTTCTCACCCTGGGCCAACCACTTCGCTCCTTATGACGAATATTAGGAGGGATAGGAACCCGAGGAACTGAATCGCTGTCCCAATCAAGAAGAGCCCCGGCCCCAGCGCCAGCACGGCCACCAGGAGCACACAGTGTGCCACGAAAACAAGGACAAACGCAAGCATGACCATCCACGAGAACCTGCCTCCATGCCCCGAGCGGAGCAGCAACCCTTGAAAGACTATGAAGGCAAGAAGAATGACCGTCACAAAGTAGCTGAGAATCGAGAAGCTGTAAAGGCTCACGAGGGTGGCGCCCACGACAGCGGCCGGGGCCGCTGCGCTCGATTGGCGGCCATATGTCGACCTGGCGTACCATATCGCTATGATTAGGTATGCCACCATCTGAAGGGTCAGATATGTGAGTGATGCGAGGAGCGTGAGGACCCTATCCGAGAAAGATTCCCCGGCCGTCCTCCCTGTAATATCCACGAGTGTTCTCCCTGAGATGAGAGAGGTCCCTGCGTCGATCACGAGACCGATGCCGAGGAGCATGAAGCCGATGCTTATTGCCCACAAGACAGTGCTGGACACAAACCTATTCGCTTTGTACGCATAGTAGCTCGTGAGCAGTGCCACCAGGGCGCTCATGATGTTGAGGCAGAAGATGATGAAGGCTCCGGACGCCAACGTTTCATTGTTCGGGTTCCACTATCGGCTTTAACCTTTCGGATGCATCGTCAGGACGGAAAGTCCAGACGTTCCTTTCCGCCCCCCTAAATATGGAGCCCACCCCTAAAGAAGACGTAGCGAAATGAACACGAAGAAAATAGCAATCGCGTCCGCAATCGGAGCGTTCGCCGTCATGGCGATGCTCTTCGCATACCCAGCGGTAGCATCCTCAGCAACCACCTCGAGCACCCCCAATTACCAACAGCTCCTCCAGAGTTCGCAGACTGCCAGTCCCCAGAAGATACAGCTCTCCACAGGACAGACAATCACCCTGACTAGCGTCGCCGGTGGATACTGGCAAATCGGTGACCGGGACGTCAATGGAACAGCCACGGGCTCGGTGACCCTACAGGTGACAGGAGCCCTTACTGGCGGGTACATCATCTCGGTCACTGGAGGCACCTTCGGCATAAATGGAGCCACCTACACCATTTCAAGCGGCTCGGCAGAGCTGGGTCCCCACGGGGTCTTCATGGTAGGCCAGGGGCAGGCAGGGAGCGCCCAGTTCCTGTTCCTTGACAGGAGCCTCGGCAAGTTCGGGAGCACCAACTACGGAGTCCTCAGGGTTGACCTGAAGGATGGGACCTCCGAGTTCGCAGCGCGGCTGCTTGTAACCGTGACCGTCGCAAGTCCGACAGCATAAGGCGCGGGCATCCTGCGCCTTTCCCCTTTTTACTACTCGAACCAAGGCGACAACAATATACCTGACCGGGACGAGCGAAAACGACATCATGTTGTCCACCTTGGCCCTGGGTTCTCCAGCCCCGGACTTCGAACTCCTCGGGGTCGATGATAGAAGACACTCGCTTGTGTCCTTTGCGGAAAAGCCTTTCCTGGTCGTGATTTTCACCTGTAATCACTGCCCTTACGTTAAGGACTACGAGGCTCGCATGGTTTCTATTCAGCGAGACTATTCCACCAAGGGCGTGCAGCTCGTAGCCATCAATTCAAACGACGACAAGGCTTACCCTGAGGATAGCTTCGCGGAGATGGCAAGGCGCGCAAAGGAGAAAGGATTCAACTTCCCCTACCTGAGGGACGATACCCAGAAGGTCGTTGAAGCCTACGGAGGTGTCTGTACTCCCCACGTGTTCGCATTTGACAGCAAGAGGCTCCTCCGATACCGCGGAAGGATCGACGACTCGCGCGATCCATCGAAGGTCGCACATCCCGATCTCAGGAACGCCCTCGACGACATGGTCGCCGGAGAAAGAGTCCGAGTACCAGACACGAAGCCCTTTGGCTGCAGTATCAAATGGTACTCGATCAAGCCGGCGTAGAGTGACGAATGATGACTGTGGGCAGGTTCCAGGTAATGAGTCTGTTGCAGGCCGCACGTGCCTACGCGCTAGGCCTCCCTCTCGAGTCAGCCTATTCCTGGGGCCTCAACAGAGCCATCTTCATCGCCGCAGCGAAGAGAGGCTTCAAGGGAGGCTCCACCTCCGGAGAGGGCGGAACCGGCGCGAGGAAGACCTCGAAGAGAGAAGGCACCTACATGCTTGGGGACGACATGGCGTTCAAGACAGAGATTGACGGCGTTCTCCTCTTCACGATCGGAGGCAGGGTCCAGACGAAGGAAGAGTTCGACAAGCGGGTCAAAGCCCGGTTCGGGAAGATCTTCCCCGAGGCCTGGAAGGAGGCTCTGCGCTACATCAAGGGGTTCGACAAGGACGTCCTGCTTTCATCTGAAGGGTTCTTCAGAGATGTGTACAGGCCCGTTAGGGACGAATTAGCCGAAAAATGGTCCGCCGCTTCTGATCAGGCATAGCGCTGCTGCCTGAGCCACGAATGGACAGCAAGTGAGGCAACGGCTTCCATCGTGGTGTTCCTCTCCTCGGCAGCCCTTCTCAGCCCGTCGGCCACCCTTGGGT
>Ga0187771_10002985_pt1 | contig 11765 bp, 12 predicted proteins | sample 0116_SJ02_MP15_1_FD_133139 | JGI IMG/M metagenome (GOLD analysis project Ga0187771, IMG submission 133139) | Tropical peat soil microbial communities from peatlands in Department of Meta, Colombia - 0116_SJ02_MP15_10_MG | ecosystem: Environmental > Terrestrial > Soil > Wetlands > Peat | place... | reverse complement strand
TGTTCAGATCCGTGGAGGGGGCCGAGGACTCCGCTCGGCAAGCGGTCCGCGACCTGCGCCGCCTCAAGCTAAGGCCACAGGATGTCCTGGTTGGGATTTCCGCCAGCGGCACCACACCTTACGTTTTGGCGGGTATGCATTACGCCCGGCGCTTAGGCGCAAGCACCGTCGCGTTGACCTCGAATCCGGCGGCTCCCCTGGGGCGCTGGGCGGACGTCCGAATCGTTCCCGTGGTGGGGCCGGAGGTCATTGCCGGCTCCAGCCGCATGAAGGCTGGAACGGCCCAGAAATTAATCCTTAACATGCTTTCGACGGCCACCATGGCGCGCCTGGGACGGGTCTTCTCGAACTGGATGATCCACGTCCGGTTGAACAACGAGAAGCTGCGCAAGCGCGCCCAGGTTATCTTGATGAAGGTAACCGGCGCTTCGCCGGCGAGAGCTGCCAAGGCCCTGGAAGAGTCCGGACACAATCTACCCGTGGCGCTCCTGATGCAGGCGAAGAAGATTCCAAGGCGGCAGGCGGAGAGGCTTCTGAACAGCGGGCAGAGCGCCGCCGACGTATTGCGCGCGGCGCTGAACAAACAAAGAAAACTGAGTCACTGAATCAGTGAGTCAGTGAATCAACTAGACTCAAATCCGTTACGGGAGTGAATACCACCGTGATATGGTGAACAGCCCGCCGGAGGACGCCAAAACGACAAACCGAACAATCGAACTAAAACAACGGACGAAGCAGTTTGCACTCCGAATTATCCGCTTGTTTCGCTCCTTGCCCAAGACCGAAGAAGCACGCATCATGGGGCGGCAACTGCTCCGGTGTGGCACGTCGGTTCCTGCTAATTACCGCGCGGCGTGCCGCGCTCGTTCGCGTGTAGAATTTGTGGCGAAAATCGGCGTAGTTGTTGAGGAAGCCGATGAGGCAGTTTTCTGGATGGAATTGCTCGTGGAAAGCGGAACAATGGCCTCTGATCGCATGAGCGAAATCGTCAAAGAAGCAAATGAGTTGTTGGCTGTTTTTGCCGCCTCACAGCGGACGGCCAGGTCGCGGTCAGCCCGATCCTATCTCTCAATGATCCACTGACTCACTGGCTAAGTGGCTCAGTGCTTGGAGGAAGATGGACAAATTCCTGATTGTCGGCGGGACTCCACTTTCAGGCCGCATTGCGGTGAGCGGGGCGAAGAACGCCGCATTGCCGGCGATGGCGGCCGCACTGCTGACTTCCCAGCGCGTCATTCTCCACAATGTCCCGCGGGTCCGCGACATCAGCACCCTTCGCAGCCTGCTGGAGGAGCTGGGGGTTGATTCGGCGGTCACGCATGAGGAGCACGGGAACCGGGTCGAGATTGAGACGCCCCAGTTGCGCAACCCTGTGGCGGCTTACGAACTGGTGAAGCAGATGCGCGCCTCGGTGCTGGTGCTGGGACCGCTGCTGGCCCGGTTCGGGCACGCGCGGGTCTCGCTTCCCGGCGGGTGCGCCATCGGCGCCCGCCCCATCAACTTGCACATCAAAGGGCTGGAAAAGCTCGGCGCTTCCATCACCATCGAGCACGGCTACGTCGAGGCCCACGCCGAGCGGCTGAAGGGCGCGTACTTTTACTTCGACACCGTCTCGGTAACGGGCACGGAAAACCTTCTGATGGCCGCCACGCTGGCCGAAGGCGAGACCGTAATGGACAACGCCGCCCGAGAACCGGAAGTGGCGGACTTGGCGGGGCTGCTGCAGCGCATGGGCGCGCGCATCGAGGGCGCAGGGAGCGACAAGATCATTGTCCATGGCGTGAACCAACTACATGGCGCCGAGCACACCATCGTTCCCGACCGCATTGAAGCGGGGACGTTCCTGATTGCCGCGGCCCTGACCGGCGGCCACTTGATCGTCGAACGGGTGGAACCCCAGCATTTGACCGCCGTCCTCGCCAAACTCTCCGAAGCCGGCGCCCAGGCGCGGGTCGCGGATGGGCACGAGCTCGAGGTGGAGTTTTCCGGCCCGCTCCGCTCCGCGGATATGACCACGCAGGAGTATCCCGGCTTTCCCACCGACTTGCAGGCCCAGTTCATGACGCTGATGACTCAAGCCGAGGGCTCTTCCGTGATCACCGAGACCATCTTTGAAAATCGATTTCTCCACGCGCAAGAGCTCACACGCATGGGCGCGGACATAACGGTGAATGGCCGCCGGGCAGTCGTGCGCGGCAAAACCCCGCTGAGTGGCGCCAAAGTTCAGGCCTCGGACCTTCGCGCCAGCGCGTCACTCGTGGTGGCTGGCCTGGCGGCCGAGGGCGAGTCGCTGATCGATCGCGTCTACCACATCGACCGCGGGTACGAACGCATCGAAGAAAAACTCAGCAAGGTGGGAGCGAAAATCCGCCGGATTTCCGAAGACTGAGTCACTGGATTAGGGAACCACAGAGGCATTTTCCCACTGCATCATCAAAGGGCAGTCAAGGTCCAGGTCCGCCCGCCAGCATACAGCAATGATTCACTGACTCAGCCGCTCAGTGATTCAGTACCTTCACCCTTCGATCGCGAAGCTGATGCTGAGCAGCACCGTCGCCAGCACACCGAGGGAGATCAGGACATACTTGAGGTCGCGCTCGAGGCTGAAGCTGACCACAGCCACCAAGATGCGGAAGAGCGGAGTGAGGAGGAGCAAGAGAACTCCAAACTCGATGACCGCTGCGGGATCCATTCGTAGCAGCATGGGAAAGAGGAGCGAAAGGCGGACGCGGTGATCGGCGGGAAGCGAGACGGCCGGACCCCGCAGGAGCATGAGGCCCAGGCCTAGAGTCATGACCAGCGTGGAAATCAACGAACCGTACCGCAACACCAGCGCGATTGCGTAATCGCTTTTGTCTTGGGTGAGTCGGGCCATTAGCGAGCGAAGCCTCCGTGGGCCGACTTCCAAATCATCATCAGGGCAAAGTAGAACATGATGATTGAAAACAACATCACCAGCCAGCGGCTCGGCGCGCGGCGCATGACAGGGGTCCCCAGCGACGCACCCACGAACACGCCGATGGCCGTCGGGGCAGAGATCAACAACCGCACGTCACCCCGGGCATAGTAAATGAACGCGCTGGCGCACGCCGTGACACCAATCATGAAATTGGAGGTCGCCGTGGCCACCTTAAACGGAATGCCCATGACCAGGTACATGAGGGGGACCTTGATCGGGCCTCCGCCGATCCCCAATAACCCGGAGACCACACCTGCAACGCCCGACCCGAATAAGCCTACGGGGAGGTGCTTGATCGCGTAGTTCGCCACGTCATCGGATTGTGTCTTCTCGGCGTGAAGGCTCCGACGAACCATCATGCCGCCCGCATAGGTCAGCAGGACCGCAAACAAAACCCCCAGGACATCGCGCGGCAGCTTCGCCGCTACCAAGGCCCCCGCCACTGCCCCCACAGTCGTCGCCAACTCCAAAGTCATCCCCAGCCGGATGTTAGCCAGGTGGTGCTCGACGTAGCTGGCGGCAGCCCCGCTTGACGTCGCAATTACGCAGCACAGGCTTGTGCCAATGGCCTGATGGATGGGTACACCGAGGACGAGGGTCAAGACGGGGGTGATAATCAGCCCTCCCCCAATTCCCGTAAGGGCTCCCACAACCCCGGCGAACAGGCCCAAGGTCCCTAGTTCAATTAATTGTGTCGAGAGTGGGTGCAAGGCGTCAAAGGCGGAAGTAGCGCGATAATCGTGATTCGCCCAGGCCGGGGCGAGCTTGAGCTTTGCCCCTGCGGCCCAGTTTCCGCTCTTCTCCTATGCGATCAGGCTGGCAGCTTATCAGAAAATCAGTGACTCGTGACGAGCGAAAAGTGATGCGCAAAAACCCCAGCCCTTTCACTTGTCGCCTGTCGTTCTTCGTTGCACTTTCATGAGGTGGGTATTGCGGAGAAGCCTTCGTCCGGAAAAGCACGCCCGGGAACGCAGGGGTGCCGAGCCCAAAAACACAAAAGGCGGCTACCCGTCGCCGGACCGATAACCGCCTGGGTGTACATCTCTCAAACTCAGACTGTCTAACAGCCACTCGATGGCGGAACAAAGGGGCTCGTGGAGACGGCCGTGCCCACGCATGTTGCAATACTCATCGCAGACGACGCTGCCGAACTCGCCGCACCGGCATCCGAGAGAGCAGAATTCGCCGCTGAGACCGCCGCCCCCGCCGTCGAGGATGCTGCATCCGCACTAGACTTGGCACTGTCCGCGTCGCTGATCGCCTTCCCACCCAGCACGATAGATGCACCGCTGGCTATCGCCGAACCCGCCTCCAAAGCCGGAGTCAACCCTCCTCCCAACGACCCCAGACCCGTCTGCGGGGCGCTGGAGCGCGCCGTCCGCGTGCTCACGCTCAAGCTCTTCCCCTTGGTCACTTCCGTCGTCCGCCCGTTCGACTGCACCCGCAAAGTCCCTTCCCGCGCCGTCACCACCACACTGTCACCCAGCATGGCAATCTCGCCCTGCGTGGCAAATCCCGACGCCGGAGATATCGACGCAACTCCCGCCTTGATCAGCATCGCGTTGCCATCCGCCGGATGGTACACCGCCACATTCCCTCGGCTCATCAGCACCGTCACCTCTTCCGACTCCCGCAGAAACGAGGCTACCGTCTCCCGCCCGAAGATCATCCGACTGCCTTTCCCCAGGCTCACCACCGCCATCCCTTCGCGGACCTGGAGGCTGTCCCCGTTCAGCACCGTGGTGTTGGGCAGAATCGCTTGGCCGCTGATCGTGGCATTGACGCTCCCGGCCACCGACCCAACCACCGCCGAGCCTGCGTACATCGGAAGCGAGCACACCGCCGATACGAGAAGCACGAGTAGAAGTCTTTGCGCCCTTGCAATCTGTGCAGTCATTGTGACACTCCCCTAAGGATTTCCGTCCGCCTGCTTTCGCCCCTCGCCTACACTGACTCTACGATAAAGAGTGTCGCGATTCTATATAGACGCAATGTTTGGTGTCAAGGACTTTTTTTACGATTCAGCCCGATTTTGTCAATTTTATTAAGATTTTAATCTGCTTGTATGGACCCAAAGTCGCCTCTCGAATGAACTGCGGCATTTCAAATAAGCAAGTAGAGCGAACTACAGGGCCCTCCTGCCTCATTCGGAAAACCTTTGAGCGATAGGATAGCGGCGACCGATTCCAAACGCTTTCGCCGTAACCTTCAAGGTGGGAGGCGCCTGTTGTCGCTTATACTCTGCCGCGTTGACCCGGCTGATGACTTCTCCAACCAAGGCGGATGCGAAGCCGTGCTTCCTCACAATCTCCTGCGCGCTCAAATTCTCTTCGATGTAGGCCTTCAGGATCGTGTCCAGGATTTCATAAGGCGGGAGGGTATCCTGATCGGTTTGGTTGGGGCGCAGCTCCGCCGACGGCGGCTTCTCCAGGCAGGCTTGGGGGATGCGCTCGCCAGCACGATTCACATATCGCGCCAGGGCATATACCAGTGTCTTAGGCACGTCCGCGATGGCGGCCAAACCACCCGCCATGTCGCCATAAAGTGTGCAGTACCCCACGGCGAGTTCCGACTTATTCCCCGTGCTCAGCACGAGAGCGCCGAACTTGTTGGAGAGTGCCATGAGGACGTTCCCGCGAACGCGTGCCTGAAGGTTCTCTTCCGTAACGTCCCGAGGTCTCCCTTCGAACGCCGCGTCCAGCGTCGTGAGGTAGCTTTCGAACACGGGTGTGATGGGAATAACACGGAATTCGATGCGGAGATTCTGCGCCAGCGCTTCCGCATCGCGAAGACTGCCCGGCGAGGAATACGGCCCCGGCATGCTCACTCCCAACACGTTCTCGGGACCGAGGGCATCCGCTGCCAGTGTGGCCACCAGCGAGGAGTCGATCCCTCCGCTCAAGCCCACGATCACCTTTTGGAACCCGCATTTGGCCACGTAGTCGCGAATGCCCAAGCTGAGAGCCTGGTAGATGGCCTCGGTCTCGGAAGCGGGCGCGGGACGGATCTCGCTAACGGCCGCCTCCGTGTCAAATACCACCAGGTCTTCTTCAAAGGAGCGGGCGCGCGCGCAGAGTTCGCCTTGCGCATTAAAGGCCATGCTGGAGCCGTCAAAAACCAACTGATCATCGCCGCCCACCTGGTTGACATACACCACCGGCATGCGCCGCGCGCTGGCAATCGCTTTCAGCATGTCATGCCGAAAGCGGATCTTTTCCGTGTTGTAAGGCGAGGCAGCAATGTTGATGAGGAGGCTGGCTCCGGCAACAACGCACTCTTCCACAGGGTCCCGGGGATAGAGCTGCTTCTTCCAAAAATGCTTGTCATTCCAAACATCTTCGCAGATGGTGGGGGCGATCCGGAACCCTCCCCACTCGTACAGTTGCGTCTGCTTGCCGGGCTCGAAGTAGCGGGACTCATCGAAGACATCGTAGAAAGGGAGCAAGATTTTCACATAGTCCAGGACGAGTTTCCCGCCGTGGAGAATCGCCGCGGCGTCGACCACGGCTTTTCCCCGCGCGGCGCCCGACTGACGCACGTAGCCGACCAGGGCAGGCAGGGGAGGCAGCAACCCCGCCAGGCGGTGCAATTCTTCCTCGCAACGTTGGACGAATTCCGCCTTCTCAACCAAATCCCGCGGGGGATAGCCGCAAAGAGCCAACTCAGGAAAGACCACGAGGTCGGCGGCCTGCGCGGACGCGCAACGCGCAAATTTGACGATACGCTCGATGTTGCCGGCAAAGTCGCCCACCGTGGGATTGATTTGAGCGAGCGCAATCTTCATAAGTTAAGGGTAAGGGTTAAAGGATAAAGCGTAAAGCGTAAAATGAAAGGCCGAAATACCCGTAAAGAGATGATTGACTGCTGCTATACTCTCGGCAAGATTCCTAAAGCTAAAGGAGGTCGCAGCCATGTCCCGAGTTTATCGCAGTTTGGCGGGAGCCTGCTGGTTCGCTGGGCTCCTTAGCATGGCCGTCGGGGTAGTGATCAAACTTGTTCCGACGCTTTCCCAGAGGACGCCGGCGACTCCGCACGGTTTCCTGATCCTGGGCGGAGTCCTGTTCCTAGGTGTGCTGGCCACCCGCGAGATGGAACGGATGGCATCACCGCCAAGCTGATGCTCGGCCTTTTGTGCGGTCCTGAGCCCCACCCATTTCGGCGCCATGGCAGCCTTTGAAAGAAGGCGGCCAAGGGAATTCCATTTCCGTTTTTCCCCTCCCGCATCGCCCAATCAGCATTCCTTCCCCGTTGGAGCTTAAACATCCTTGAATTAAATTGTCTTTACCCAGGCCCCCGTACTATCCCGTAGATAATTTCGCTGGAAAGGAGGTAACGACTATGCTACGTTTGCGTGAGCACCCGATGGGCGGGCCGTGGCCGTGGCCCCAGCCCCCACGATAAGAGCGGGTAGCGACTTTCGGGCGGGGATGGGCATGCTGGGCCGAGAGAGCTTGCCCATCCTACGCCGGTCGTTGTGCCAATATATTCCGTCATCGTCGGAATCTTCGGCTGCAGCCTGGAAGCACTTCTCCTCTATCGAGGATGGCGCGGAAGACTATTCAACCACTTTGCGCTGTTCTTTTCTTACCTCGCGTATGTTCTTGTCGGATCGACCGCGACATTCGGAACCTACTATCTTCGTCCACACCTCTACCCACGTCTGTTCTGGTATTTTTTCCTGATTGGTCTTCTTGCCGAGTTTGCAGTCCTTGCCCAAATAGGCGACCACGTCTTCAAAAGCTACCCCGCGATCCGAATGCTGGGCCGGTTTCTCGTCTCTTTGGTGGTTGTGATCTCCTTTGCTTCCATCGCGCCGAGTTTGGCTAGCCCGCTATCGCACGCAAGGGCTCTTCTCGACTTGGCAAAGGGTATGATGTTGACGAAAGCGGTGATCGTGGTCCTGCTTTTCATGGCGGCTCGCTACGTCGGCATTCCGCTGGGAAGGAATGTGGCGGGAATGCTGCTGGGGTTCTCCCTATATGTTGGGGTCAACATGGCCAATTTCGCTTTGGACATTGCCTTGGGCCCGGGGGTTTACGGGCAAGTCTTTAGTACCATCGGACCATTGAGTTGGAATCTCGCTCTGCTAGTATGGACTATGGCCCTGTGGCGGTATGAGCCGGTCATTCCGGCGCGGGTGGCGATTCGGGTGGGGGAATCAAAAAGCCCCGAATCGTTGCGCTACCGACTCGAGCAGTTCAACACGACCCTGGGAAGTCTGCTACGCAAATGACAGGTGTCTTTGTATATTCCACCATCGCGATTCTCGCTCTAGTCGCCATCGCGTGGCTTGCACGCGAGCGGTCGCCGGGCGCTGGCGGGCGGACGCGAGACATGGCGAGCGCCCAGCGGACGGGCCTCGGAGTGCCTGGGAACGGTCAATTCCTGAAAATCTCAGACCGCATCTTCGACCCAGGTGATTTCGTCTGGCTCCGGGATGCGGTTGGGCGGCGCGATTTGGCCCGCCAACTGGCGGCCTCCCGCCAGCGGTTAGCGGTCCAGTGGCTGCGGACCCTGAGATACTCGTTTAACGAACTCCTGCGCACTCCTCAGCCCGCTCCGCTGCAAGGCAATGCAGACTCGGCCCAGGGAAGTTGGGAACTCTTGTGGTTAACCGCCCGCTTCCACCTCCTCCTGGCATACGCCGTGTCCGCTGTCCGCATCTTTGGACCCTATCATCGACTGGTCCCCTCCCCCAATTGGCGGCGATTCCTGCCCGAACCCGCTTCGCCCAAGCGGCGCTTCAGCACGGTGAACTGACGGACCGCCAGCTTTCAGACGTTGACTATAACCTTCCTCTCCCTCAGCCCTCCCTTCAGCGCTGCCACCCAGCACGCTCTCGGATGCCTGAAGGTGGGTTTCCACGCATTGGAGCGAGGCTTGACTCGCCCGCGGAATGCGCCCGGAGGCGCAAACCCAGTTTAAGACATTGAAAATAAAGCAGGTTCATGAGGCCTGTTTCGAGACCGGTTGGCCCTCCTGTTGCTGCGACAGGGCAGGCTGTCAAGAGGATGCCGCCGCGTCTTTGCTCGGGAAACCGGATGGTTGCCGAAGGCGCGCTCGCCGCGGGCTGTCGCTTCTTTGCGGGCTACCCAATCACTCCAGCCTCGGAAATATACGAAGTCATGATGCGGGAGTTGCCGGCGCACGGGGGCTTGGCGCTTTCAGCGCCGGATGAGATTTCCTCCCTCTGTTATTGCGTGGGAGCCAGTCTGCGTGGCCTCAAAGCCATGACGGCCACCTCCGGTCCGGGTTGGTCCTTGATGATTGAAACCGTCCAGTATGCGCTTATGACCGAGACCCCTGTGGTGATTGCCCTGGTGCAGCGCCTTGGGCCAAGCACGGGCGGGGCTACCCAGGGCGCGCAGGGCGACGTCGGGCTGGCTGAGTTTTCCACTTCCGGTGGCTATACCATCCCGATTTTCGCTCCCAGCAATGCATCCGAGTGCTACGAACTCACCCTGCATGCCTTCAATTGGGCGGAACGCTTGCGCACGCCCATTGTCTTGCTTTCCGACAAGGAAGTGGGGATGACCACCGAGGTTGTGGACGGCGGCACGCTTGAAGCCGCCGCGCCCGTGGAGCGCCGCATCGCCGATGACACGGCGACTTATGCCCCCTACGCGTTTGAAAATCCCGGAGACGTCCCCGCTTTCACGGTGTTGGGAGGCGATGTGAAGGTGACCGTAACCGGGTCGGCGCACGACCGGCGGGGCCGTCTTCGCAAGAACGCCCCGGAGGTGGTCGAAGTATTGCTGCACTTGCAGCACAAGATCGATGCTCACGCCGAGGCCATGGCTCGGGTGCGGCAGGATCTGGATACGGACGCTCGCTGCTTGCTGATCAGTTACGGTGTGACGGCGCGAGCGGCGCGCCAAGCGTTGCGGGCACTTCGCGCGCAAGGCCGCGCCATCTCCTTCCTGCAAGTCCAGACGCTCTTCCCTGTGCCCCGCCAAGCGCTCGACTGGGCGCTAGCGGGTGTCGAGAGTGTATTTGTGGCGGAAGAGAACCTCACGGGTCAGTACCGCGCCGCTCTAGCTCCCTTCCTCGGTGGCAAGCGAGTGCACGGAATCAACAAGATTGGGAGCCTCATCACGCCGGGCGAAATCGTCCGCGCGGTGGAAGGATTAATGGGCTGATGGCTGAGACTTCATACCTCGCGCCGGATGTCCCCCTTCCCTACTGCCGGGGCTGCGGTCATGCCTTGGTGGTGCGCCACCTGAGCCGGGCCCTGGAACGGCTGGGGCTGCCACCACGCTCCGTGGCCTTGACGACGGACATCGGTTGCGTGGGTCTGGCGGACTCGCTTTTCCCGCACCTCCACACGGTGCATACCACCCACGGGCGCTCCACCGCTTTTGCCACGGGCATGGCCCTCGCCGAAGCCGTGTTGGAATCGAAGGGCCCGCCAGCAGGCCTGAAGCCCGTTGTGCTGATTGGTGACGGCGGCGCGATGATCGGCTTGCTGCATCTCGTCCATGCCGCGCAACTCAATGTGGACGTCACCGTCCTGGTTCATAACAACTTCCTCTTCGGGATGACGGGGGGACAGCATTCCGCTCTGACCCCGCTTGACTTTGCCACCGCCACGACGCCCGCCGGCAACTCGACCCCGCCCTTGGATCTACTGGCGCTGCTGCGAGCCGCGCACGCCGGCTTCCTGGCGAGGGACTACGCTACCAGCGCCGGGCTGGAGACCCTTATCGCCGACGCCATTCAGTTCCCGGGCTTTGCCCTGGTTGAAATACTCGAACTCTGCCCCACGTACGGCACACGCTGGAACCAGCTTACCGGCGCCGCGCTGCAAGAGATCGCCGCACGGCAGGGCTACTGGATAGGCAAGATGGAAGCCGGGCCAGAACGCCCCACGTTCCTGGAAGTTTTCCGCCAGGACAAGGAGACGCGAAAGTCGGAAATCGAAAATGGAGATTCGAAAATCGAAGAAGGTCGAACCTCGGGTCTCGATTCTCGATCCTCCAATTTCGATTTTCCATCGGGAGAATTGCGAGTGGTGGTGGCGGGCAGCGCGGGCGAGCGGGTGCAGTCAGCGGCCGCCCTCTTCTGCCGTGCCGCCCTCAGCGCCGGACTCTATACAACCCAGAAAAACGACAACCCCGTTACGCAGGGCACAGGGTTTTCCTTGTCGGAGATTTGCTTGAGCCGCCAGCCCATCGACTTCACCGGAATGGAAAGTCCCGACGTGGTTCTGGTGCTCAGCCAGGATGGGTGGAACGAGCTCCGCGCCAACGGGACCCTGGCTCGGTGCCGTGCTGAAACGCTCCTCTACCTCGACTCACAGCTCTCCGATATCCCCCCTTGCGGCCCGCCTGCCCAGGCGGGCCGGGCCGTCAGGCTACCTTTCCGCCGTGAAGCAACGCCGAAGGGAGCCGCCTTGGCCGCCTTGGCCGCCTGGCTCGCTCAGGCCGCCATCCTGCCCCCTGGCGTCTGGGATGCCGCCCTCACCACGCTCCCCGCCCGCCGTCAAGAGGAGGCCGCGCGTAGCATCGGGATCGGAGGCCGGCTGGGCGCCGCTACCCGAAGCCAGCCTTGAGCGTCCAAAACAAAGAACGGCGCTGGTGAATCCAGGCTAGTGCCGTTCCAACTTATCGCGCCTAAACAGATGGCAGGCGGTGCCTTGCCGAAATCCGTTCTGCGCACCGGTAGAGCTAGGGCCAAAAAGTCGGAACGGCACTAGTTCGCCATGCTTATCGACGACAAGATTCTGGTCACGAGCGAGGCGGCGGGTTGTATACTCCCGTCGCGCTGGATTCCAAAAGGAGAATCCTGGCTTGAACTTATGCACGGA
>Ga0187771_10002984_pt1 | contig 11766 bp, 7 predicted proteins | sample 0116_SJ02_MP15_1_FD_133139 | JGI IMG/M metagenome (GOLD analysis project Ga0187771, IMG submission 133139) | Tropical peat soil microbial communities from peatlands in Department of Meta, Colombia - 0116_SJ02_MP15_10_MG | ecosystem: Environmental > Terrestrial > Soil > Wetlands > Peat | place... | reverse complement strand
ATCGTCCCGATGTTATTCGGATAGGCAGTGGGGATGGTTTGGCCCCACTGAAAAGCCGACACATAACTGAAGTGGTTCAGCAGGCACAACGCAGAATAGGGCGGGCCCGAACAACCTGTACCCGTCGGATTGACATAAATTTTCCAACTGATTCCGGCATTCTGCAGTTCCTGGAAAATCGTGGTTGCCGTCAAGAAGTTCTTATCGTTCGCATTCGATCCAACCGGGTACACATATCCCTGCGAGGTAGCGGCAATGAGATATTCCCGATTCGGCTCCGTCCGAGTCATCGCCGGGTTAAACCAACGATCGGAGGTACCGAAGTTGGACGCCATGAAGTAGTAGTAGTTCAAATCGTCGCCCGTGTAGTACCCCATGGCACGAATTCCACCCGTGTCGTAGTAATTATTGTTACTCGATCGCGCGTCATAACCCGCGGTCCAGACGAATGCGTTCAACTGGGCAGGGTTGTTTCCTGTGGGGTCCTGGTAATCCCAGTCATTGTGAGACTCATTCCAGAAAGGACTCGGATTCTCGATGCACTGCGTAAGCAAGTGATAGGAAGTGATGGTCGGACTGTTCGAGTCAATCACACAGGTATTGGGCGGCGGGAAATTGGGATCGCATCCAGGATTTGTCGGCGCTGGTCCGGGAGTCGGATTGAATTGCGGCAAGCCGTCAAACGGTTGATCGGGATATCCGTTCTGCGACCACCACTGGCGCAATTGGCCGAAGTAATGATCGAATGACCGGTTTTCCTGCGCGAGGAAAATGATGTGGTTCAGCAGGTTGATCCCTGCCGCGACGTTGAAAGTTGCACCGACGGCACTATTCGCCGTGAGAACGACCGTGCACGACCCCGTGCCACTGCAGCTCCCCGTCCATCCGGCGAATGTGGAGCTTGTCACCGGGGCAGCCGTAAGGGTCACTGAAGTTCCGCTGTTAAACGTAACGCTGCATGTAGTGCCGCAGTTGATGCCCGCGGGATTGCTGGTCACGGTGCCGGCTCCGGTACCCGCCAGGCTCACCGTGAGCGTTGGACTCTGAGAACCCGCTGTAAACGATGCAGTCACCGACGCACTATTCGTCAGGTTTAATGCGCAAGCGCCTGTGCCGCTGCAGGCGCCGCTCCAGCCAGCAAAAGTCGAGTTAGCTGCGGGCGTGGCCGTCAAGGCAATCGAAGTTCCGGGACTGAAGGCGGCTTTACAAGTGGTTCCACAACTGATGCCCGCCGGGTTGCTCGTAACGGTCCCGCTGCCGGTTCCAGAGAGGCTGAGGCTTAACGCCGGCGAACTGGCAAATGTCGCTGAGACGGTCATGTTTGAGTTGAGGGTCACGGTGCAGGTCTTCGATCCGCTGCACCCTCCGCCCCAATTCACGAACGCAGATCCTGCGCTTGCCGTTGCTGTCAACGTAATCGAGGTTCCAGCAGGAAAACTGCTGTTGCAAGTGGCGCCGCAGTTGATGCCACTGGGATTGCTGACGACCGTTCCACCTCCGGTTGGCTGAACCGTGAGTTGAAACATCTGTGAGGAACCGGGCTTGGTACCGGGGTTGGTACTCATGGATCCGCCGCCGCACCCCGCCAGAAGCAGGATCGGAACAAGCGTGAACCCCAAACAACGAAAGCAGCCCTTGGACATGTTCTCCCCCGTGACTGACCGAATTGCTCTCAGGTTGATCAGGCGTGGACTTTCGATGAAGAGTGCCGAGGGCTAGTTGTCCACACCTAGGAGACCTACATTGCCGCCAGTAGGTGCACTATCCGTGCCTGCGCTGCCGCGCTGCATCTGGATCGGCCGGAGTTTGGAAGTCCGCCTCGTCTGGCTGTGGCTGCCACGAGATGCCGTGGTCTGAAAAACCACTGCGGCCCTGCCCGTTCGAGCGCCCATCCGTCGCAATACCATCGTTCGCCGCGCGCTCCGGAGCCTGGCTCCAATCCAAGAACGGATGTCGCGACGCCAATCGCGAGTGCAACCGGCGCCAGCGGCGAAACGACGGCGCCAGAAATGGACCCATCGCTCGCTTACGCTTCGCCAGTTCGAACCACCGCATATAATTGCGAACCACGCTGGGCATGGTCATTCGCACCGCGGCCGAGAAGTTTTGCTCGGCCATTGTCCGCTGGCGCTCTGGAGACAGCAATAACTCAACAAGCTTGTCAGCGAGGTCAGCAGCATCCCCGGTTTTGTAGAAACTGATTGCCATCTCTTCGTCGGTCGCCATGACCTTGAAATCAGGAATGTCGGCGCTGACGATCGGAACGCCGTATTCGCACGCCTGGTGTGCGGGACCGCTGGACCCAGTCGCCGAGTCGTAAGGCATCACCAGCACGCTGGCCGTAGCGAACAGCTCGGGAATCGCGTCTTGAGGCACGTATCCTAGAAAGTTGATTCTGGAATTCGATTTATGTGCTTCCCGAATCGATTCCCAATACCCGGGCGTGGTGTGGTGATTAGCTCCTCCAATGACCAGGCGCGCATTCGGTACCCTCAGCGCGACCCTGGGAAACGCTTCCATCAGAGTTTCCAGACGTTTGTAAGTTCCCCAATGCCCGATCGCCATGATCCGCTGATCCGGATTGCCGCGTTTGGAAAAATCTGGTGGAGTCGGACAGTGCGCGAATATGCCGTGCGTCCCGAGCACCACGTTTTCCGCGGAATACTTCTCCATAAGCGTCCGGTGATAGCCGGACAGCAGCACCGTAACCGAATTGGCCTTGAGCAGCGTCCGGGTAGCCAGGTTGCTACCCAGACGAAAAAGCCTCTCTTGGCGCACGCCAAAGCTTGAAAAATCGACATGCTCAATGATGTGGTGCAAGGTGACATGGGTATAGCAGCCGATCATTCTTGTCAGCGCCGGTGTGCACAGCCCGGCAAACGCGGTGATGGGGTGGTCTTGCGCGGCGAAAGTAGAGAAGACCAGGTTGAACCAGACAACATCGGGTTGCAGCCGGCGAATGGTATTCAACAAGCGCACTGGCGTTCCCAAATGGTTGAACTTCCAGCAACGGATGACGTTGAATCCGGGGAGTTCGCCATTGGCACTCACCGGTTTGCCGTCGCGGTCAGTCGCGAACCGGTAATCACTCAACTCATCTCCCAGAATCGTGAGATCAACCATCGGGTTGCTTTGAAGCTCTTGCGCGATGTGAAATGCATATTCATTGAGCTGGCGTCCACTGGGAGGAAATGCGGTCACTAAACAAATCTTCATCGGGGCCCCGGTTCAAAAAATCGTGATGCTCACATAAGGTCGAAATATCGAATTGTGGCCTTGCGTGAAGTTAAAGAAGTTTTCCTGTTGCATCCCGGCAGAGAATCGAATTGGATAACGGAGTTCGACCGGATCTCCTCCTTCTTCCTTGAACGTGCGATGAATCGGCAGGGCATAAGAGACCGCAAATCCGCTTTGCACCGCGTCGTAGGCGTGAAATCCCATGTTGCGCGAGTATGCGGTTGAAGCCTGAAAGCTCCAGTTCCGCGTCGCCTTGAACTCCAGTTGAGCGGCAGGCCGGAGTGCCTGCGCCATCGCGAATCGGTTGATTTCCACGCGCCAGGAGCGCAGATCTTCGGCCTGTAGTCTCAGCTTCAGGCGTTCGCCAAACTGATGTTCGATTCCCGCGTACGCTGAGGTGAAATAAAACTCGCGAATGATGGGCCTGAACTGCAGATCGCGAGCGCCCCACCCCGTAACGAACGCAGTTTTCGCCCACGGCGCGCCGATGCGAAAATCCAGTGCGCCACTAAGATCGCGGGAATGCAAATCCTGCAAAGTAAACGGACCCGTTTCTCGTATCGCATAGCCGGTGACGCTGATGAGGTTGAAAAATGAGCTTGTCGACAGGTACACGAACTGTCGAAACAGGTTCTGGTCCATGTCGACAGGGTCGCGCGAATCGCGTTGAATCGTCTCCTGTATACCAGTGTTGAAGGAAAGCATGTTGGTGCCCAGGTGAAGCGTTGGATTCAATCCGAAATTCAACGAGTAATCGGTCGTATCCCGGTTGACGATGGTGTCCGCGCTGGGCAGCGATATCTCGCCGCGGGCATTTCTGACCTGAAAAAAGCCCGTCGCTTCCGGCATTCCGTTCAGATGCAGCAGGTCGGCAAGCTGCACGTGATAGGCGCCCGTCCACTGGGTCTCGAGCGAGGAGCGCGGCAGTGGAAGCAATGATTGGCGGCCGGGAAGCGGTTTTAGGACGTCCAACTTGGCATCAAGCGGATAGACCGTGGTGTCTTCGAAGATCGGTGCGACAGAAAAGTCGGAAAGGAGGCTAACGTCGCTATGCACCATCATCCCCTGGTCGCCTCCAACCTGCATCAGTTCCTGTTGCGCGGTCTCGTCCTCGCCCGCTGCCTGCGCCGCCTGCGCAAACGCGGTCAAGGCCTGCGCGTTCTGATGCTCTTGGCGGTACACATTGGCTTGCGCCAGTAAGTACTGATAGTTGGGTTCGTTGTCTCCGGAGTTGGCGAGGGAGGCAATTTCGCCTTGTGCCCGGGCTGTATCCCCGACCGCCAGATAGCTGTTTGCCAGACCGATTCGTGCCGAAGACTCGGAAGCCCCGGCCGCTAGGGCTCGCTGAAAGTAAGTCTGCGCTAACTGAAAATCGTGCATGCCAAGAAACACGTCGGCTGCTTGCAACAGCTCATCACCCGTTGGTAGAAGGGTTTCGCCGGAGCGGGCCTCCATGAAAGCGAGAGCAACTTGCCGCCGTGCATCGTCCCATTGGCCTTCGTTCACCATGAGGCGGGCGACCGCGAGGCGCACGGCGATGCGATCAGCCTCGGGCAATGCCAGCGCTTCGGCAAAGCGTTCCATCGCAGCATCACGTTCTCCGAGCAGGTTTAGGGCTTCTCCGCAGGCAATCAAAGTGCCGCTGCGCTTGCGCTGCTCGGTATCAGGGAGATGCTGCTCCGCCAAACTGACGTTCTGCAGGGCCTCGTCTCGTTCATGCAGTTGTGCGTAGGCTTGCGCCAATGCTGCATAAATCGCGCTGTCTTTGGGTGAAAGCCTTTGCGCGGCTTGCTCTTCGGTAATCGCGTCGGTGTAGTGGCGCAGACCATATAACGTCTCGCCAAGCGCCAAATGCAAGGATGGATCGTTCGGCGCATACTTCAGCGCCAGGCGATATTCTTTGGCCGCGAGTGTCGGTGCGCCTTCCTCGCCGTAAGCGGTAGCGCGAATCAGATGCGTAGCCAGGGATTCGCCCATCTCCTGTTCGGCCAGTTGCACTTGCTTCAGAGCGATTCGTGGACGGTGCAGTTCGAGCGTGGCGTACGCGAGGCCCAGGTGCGCTTCGCCATTCTTCGGTTCCAGCTTCAGAGCCGCTTCAAAATCCGCAGCTGCTGGCGCCGCTTGATGCAGATCATTGAGTACGTACCCGCGATTCACGTACGCGGTAGGCACATGCGAGTCGCGCCGCAAGGCTTCACTGAAATCTTTCTCTGCCGCTTCCAGCTCGCCATTGTGTTTGTGAACGTAGCCTTGCAATAGCGGGATATCCGGCTCTTTTGGAAGTACGTCTTCGTACTGCTGCGTCAGTTGAAGCAGTTCGTCGTAGCGTTCGAGGTGAAGCAGGTTATACCCGAGATAAACCACTACGTCCCGGTCCTTCGGCAGTTTCTTGATAACCTGCCGGGCCACTTCGGCGGACTCTGCATCTTTTCCGGTGAAGCTCAAGTAGCGTTCTTTCTCCCGCATCACATAGGCGTTCTGCTGCATTTCCGGCGTGGCTCGTTTCAGCCATTCGGCAGCCACGTCGAAGTGATGGGCCTCAATCGCGGCGTTCATACCTCCCGCGACCGCCAAGGCGTTCTGCGGCGAAAGTTCGTGGGCCTTGCGATAGGAAGCCTCAGCCTTGGAGAAATCCCTCCGCGCCGTGTACATATCGCCCATTGCGAGATAGGGAATGTAGAGTTTGGGATATGCGGCCGCCAGCTTCTGGAAATACTTTTCCGCATCCTGCTCATTGCCCGTCTCGCGGGAAACGTATCCCAAAGCTATCAACGCTGACTTGTTCACCGGATCGAGTTCCAAGATCCGTCGATAGATCGCAACGGCTTCATCCGGATGACCCGTCTTCACCAGCAGATCGCCGCTTTGCTGCAGCGAATCGGGATCGTGTGGATTGATCGCCAGGGCTTCCTTGATATCGCTCTCGGCGCCGGCAACATCCCCGGCATTCGATTTGATCAGCGCACGCAAACGGAGGAACTGCGCCCGGCCCGGCCCCTGGTCATCCAGGCCGCTGATTTCTGATTGCGCGATTTCAAGATGACGATGCGATTCAGTCTCATTGTCCAGACTGCGATACAACTCCACCAGGTTCATGTGGAGCTGTATGGGATAGAGCGCGCCTTCAGGCGGCGATTGAGGCAAGTGTTGCAGCGCCGCATTGTATTCCTGCAAAGCTTCGACGTTGTCTTCTTGCAGACGCGCAATTTCGCCCTTTATCGCGTGCAGGCGGTAGTGATCGGGATCGAGCTCGGCCGCGCGCTTTAGAAAGGGCTCCGCCGCCTCGATTTGCCCGACAGCAACCGCTGCCTGAGCCGCCGAAAGCTGCAGGTCAAGCTTTTGCGGAGCCGCATTCGCCGCCTGCGCATAAATCTTCGCCGCCTCGTCTTTCTTTCCGGAGAGCTGATAGGTGTAGGCGAGTTCGGCCTGAATGTCCGGATCCTTGCGGGCAATCTCTTTTAGGGTACTGATCGCCGCCGGATAATTTCCTGTCTCTCGATAGAATCCCGCCAGCGATCGCAGGACTTCAACGTTGTTGGGCGCCCTTTTCTTCGCCATCTCAAGGTAACGATTTGCCTGATCGAACTGCTTCAACCTTTCGCAGGCGAGCGCCATCAAAAGTTCTGAGCGCGCATCGGGACTATATTGCTCTGCTCGTCCCAACACGGCGAGCGTCTTGTCATATTGGCCGGAGCGCAGGTATAGCTCGCCTAATATTCCGGCGTCCGTAGTGCGCTTCGGATCCGCCGAAACCACCTGCGTCAACAATTTCTCGGCTTCATCGCTTTTGCCCGTTCGCGCGTAAGTCTGCGCAAGCCCGGAAATCCCATCGAGAGACGAAGGCTCGAGCTTTAGCCCATGGTCAAATGCCTCAATCGAGAGCTGGGATTTGCCTGCGAGCCGAGCTGCGTAGCCCAATAGAAACCACAATTGAGGATCATTCGGAGCGGCCTGCGCCGCGCGTTGCGCGTAATCCACGGCTACCGTGTACTGTCCGTTTTTCAAAGCCTGTTCTGCCGCTCGAGCGAGGCGCGCATTTTGAATGTTGGAGCCCCAGCCGAGCGATTTCTCTCCGGACTGTTGCTGATTACTTTGCGTCGGCTGCGGAGTGTTCTGTGGCTGGCCCTGCTGCGCGGATCCGCCATTCACTTTGTAAGTCTGCGCGTGCGCCGGCGGAATGATGGCGAGCACAAACAGAGCGACCCATAGCGTCTTGAGGTAACCAGGTGCGGAACCCAAAATGCCACCACCGACTTCCAAGATTCAGAGTGCTTCGATTCGCGATCACAATGAAATGTTGGCTGAGGTCTTTGATTCGGCAGGGAATAGGGAGGGCAGTGAGCAACCTGCCGCTGCAGGAGCGAATCGAAACGACACTCGGGAGGTATATGTGCAGCGGGTTGAATCCATCGCACCCACACCACGCGCCATTCCAATCACCGTAATTCTCCTTGTGGCATTCTTAGTTCACGCCCCGTTCCTGGCAATGGAAGTGCCGCTGAGATCCTACGACACAAACTTCCACATCTTCTTTGCCTCGCACTATGCGAAACATTGGTTCGATCCGTGGAATCCGAAATGGTACGCGGGTTTTTCGCAGACCACCTATCCGCCGCTTCCACAGCAGTGGCTGGCGCTTTTTTCCCATGTCATCGGCCTCGACATGGCTTACATGCTGGTGCAATTGATTGCAATTCTGCTGCTGGCCGTCGGCGTGTATCGCTTTTCTCGACTATGGGTGGATCGGCGCGCAGCCAGCTTCGCAGCACTGGCTTCTGTTTTTCTCGGCTCGGAGTGGTTCCTCGTTTACACTGCCGGGCAGTTGTCGACTACCTTCGCTGCTCCTTTATATCTGAACGCTCTGCCCTACGTTTATGAATGGATCCGTTACAGCAACTGGCGCTCGCTGTTGAAAGGCGCAACCTTGGCCGTCGCCGCCGCTGCTGCCCATCACGCAACACTGTTATTCGGATCATTCCTGCTGGCGCTGCCGATTTTCATTCTGGCACTTCAGCACCGTCAGGACGGAAAACGAATCGGCATTGGCGCTTTCTTGTTCCGCAGCGGCGTTGTGACTGTACTGGTGGGCGTGGCCATTGCCGTCGTACTCCTGCCATTCTGGATTGCACTTCTGAAGTACCCCGTTACCCAGGTTCCGATCCCTCACGCCAGCCGGGCGAATTTTCTGTTAAGCCCGGAGTGGTCGATGAGCTACTTCTTCGTTCCTTACGGAGCATTGATTCTCGCGTTCCCCTACATCTTGCTGCGCGGGACTTCCATTCCACGATTGCGGCCCCTGCTCTTATGTTTCTGGCTGGGTTTTCTGCTGGGCCTCGGAGGGACCACGCCAGTCGGCCAAATCCTCCTCGGGCGAGCATTTGAAGTCCTGACCATGGAACGATTCACCTACTGGGCAAGTCTTCTGGCGTTACCCTTCGTAGGTTTATTGGCGGAAGAACTGATCGACCGGTACCGAATGCGGGCCGTACTTGGGCTCACACTGGCGGCCGGCCTGACGACCGCGATTGCGGGCTGGTGGGTGACCTATCATCCCGCCGATCCGGTTGACTTCAAAGTAGACTCCGTCGCCGCGTGGTTGAATCGTGATGGCCACGACAAATACCGTTACATCACACTTGGCTTCGGTAACAAGATCGCGCGCCTGGCGGTGCTCGCGAATCCCGGCAGCCTCGACGGCGAATGGAACTCAGGCCGCATGCTGCCCGAGTTGACCGAGCACGGCGCGGCTGCGCTGACCAGTTCCAAATATTTTGGCAAGAATGGCATCGATGCCTTGACCGCTATCCTCCATCATGCCGACCGGTACGGTCTCAAGTGGATCGTGCTGCGCGATACGTACTACGAGCCACTGCTCGTGTTCGCGGGCTGGCGTCGCGTGGACGATATGGAGGATCGGACGATCACGATTTGGAGCAAGGACGACGTTCCCCCTGCAACTCCCGTCAACGCACCCCAAATACCACCTGAGTGGCAAGGCCTGCTCTGGGGAACTCTACCGATGGGGAGCAGCATTTTGGCCCTGCTTCTGGTGCTTGTGCCGGATCGTCGACTGGTGGAACAGCGAGTGGTGCAGCCCGCTGCCGAATCCGAGCAACGGGATCTCGTCCTCGGGAGGCTAATCTCGTGACCGCGCGTTTGCTGGCTATAGTGATCATTGCGGCGACGGTTGCGCTGGTTGCGATCGGCACCATCTGGCCGGTGAAATCCGCTCAGGCCATGGCAGCTTATAGTCCGCGCTTCCTGCGGCCTTCTTCTTCCCCGGAGGCGGCTGCGCAGAATCTGATTGAACAGATCGGGCGGCACGATTTGCACGGAGCGTACGATTCCCTCGCCAATAAGAATGAATTTACTGAGCCGGAATTTGTGCGCGACATCCGCGGAACCTATTTCAGTCTGCGCAGCTATCCCACACTCGACAGTTTTGATCTGAGGCCACTTCACGCAACTGCGGACGAAGCACAGATTCGCGCCATCATGCATTGGGAAACGGTGGTCGGAACTTTCGACGATGTCCGCGACCTGCGTGTCATCAAGGCCGCCGGCAAGTGGCAGGTGGCGTGGCCACTAGTAAAGGAGCCGCGAGTTCCTCCGCAGGTCATTCCAGTGAACTACCTGCGCTGGGATGTGATCTATCGCGGTCCGGAAGACGATTGGGGCGCACAAGACGTTGAATCGCCCCATGTCCGCATCGTGGACATGCACCCCATCGATCGCGGCGGCGGTGTGGTGCTTCTTGGTGAGCTCCTGAACGAAGACGTGGTTCCCGCTTATGTGACCGTGAAAGCAAGTCTGCTTGCGGCTAATGGGTCGTCCCTTGCAACCGAGGATGCTTTCGACAAAATCTCTCACATTCTCTTGCCAAAGCAGGTCACTCCGTTTCGCATCGATTTTCGCGGCATCCGCTTGTCGCAGGTAGACAGTGTGCGCATTCAACCCGCTTCGAGTTTGATCGCAGCCTCTGCCGATCCGGTCATCGAGATTCAGGACCAGAGCTTGACCCCGTTGCCCGATCCGTCATTGAAAGGCGAGCTGATCAATCAAAGCGGGCAAGTCGTGAACATCGCGCACGTTCTCGGAACGCTTTATGACAACAAAGGTCAGCTCGTGTGGGTGTCCGACAGTTACCTCAATCGTGCCGTGCTGCCGGAGACACCCGTGCCCTTCACCATTCTGATTCCTGCGGACCTTTCGGCCAAGGTAAGCAATTTTCGAGTGGTTACGAGCACCTACAGTACGAGTCGCTTCCAATGAGAACCAGATTGATATGCTTCTTCGGCCTGCTCTGCCTGGCCAGCACCTACATGCTGGCCGCCGGCGGCTCCTTGCAGGTACCGGCGCGTGTGGAAGCGGGAAATCCGTTCTCGATATCGACAGTGGGCAGCGGCAAGGCAGTCTTGTATATCGTCGGCCCACAACAAGTCCTTCGCCGCGAAATTCGGCTCGGCGATAACGTCTCCTTTGGGAGCGGCGATCTCCACAACGCCGGTGTTTATGTTGTAGTTTTGGCGGGCTCTGGCGTAAATGAAACCGAACAGCTCGAAGTTGTCGCTGAGCGCCAACCCGCTAAGCTGAGTTTCCTCGCCAACCCTTCCCGTGCCCCCGTCGATCAGCGCGATGGTATCAGCGGAGTGGCTTATGTTTTTGACACATTCCACAACTTGATTTTGCAACCTACGGCAGTCGAGTTCCGCATTTCAGAAGCCTCCGGCGGAACTGAAACGCGCAACGAGTCTACGCACGACGGCGTTGCCTGGGTCAGGATGAATTCCGCGCCAAAGTCGGGTGCGGCCCAATTCGCAGCGACTGCGGGAAGCGTTACCGAGAAGCGGGTGATCGAGCAGGTTCCCGGTGATCCTTGCCATTTGCGCATGAGCGCGCAAAGTTCGGGGCAGAACATCATCTTGCAAACCGATCCGGTCCGCGATTGTAGCGGCAATGCCGTGCCTGACGGAACCGTCGTGACTTTCACCGAAACTTACAACGGCAAACAATCCACGGTCGATGTGCCTCTCAAGCGCGATGTGGCCAAAACCGAGTTGCCCGCTCACGAAGGAGCTGTCATCTCAGTGGCGACCGGAGTGGTCATGGGAAACGAAATACGGTTGGGAGGGAAGTAATGCATCGTCCGCTCCAAGCAACCCGCCTGCGAGGGTTTCTTCTCTTAATAAGTTCGGTTTTGTTCGCGCTGCCTGCTCTTGGTTGGGAGCAGCCGACAGTGCACGTGGAGCCCACGAATTCGGTGGGACCGCGCACGCTGGAGCAGCAAACAGAGAGCGCGGTGGTCCGCGATTACTTGCTAGCCTGGCAAACCATGGGCAAGGCGCTTGAGGAGAACCGAGCGGACTTGCTGGCCGCATATTTTGTCGGCGTTGCCAGGGAAAAACTGGCAGACACGGTTGCAGAGCAGCAGAAGCTCGGGATGAGCACCCGTTATCGGGATCTGAGTCACGACCTGAAGCTGGTGTTTTATTCCCCAGAAGGGTTGTCGGTACAGCTTGTGGACACCGT
>Ga0187771_10002983_pt1 | contig 11769 bp, 9 predicted proteins | sample 0116_SJ02_MP15_1_FD_133139 | JGI IMG/M metagenome (GOLD analysis project Ga0187771, IMG submission 133139) | Tropical peat soil microbial communities from peatlands in Department of Meta, Colombia - 0116_SJ02_MP15_10_MG | ecosystem: Environmental > Terrestrial > Soil > Wetlands > Peat | place... | reverse complement strand
CCTATATCCCAGTCCCATATCGAAAACATTGGCGCCGCCGTGGCGGGCACTCTTTTCATCTCTGTTATCGACCTGTATAAAGGTAGGAATCCTTCGACCACAAGCTTGCTGACCGGTAGCCGAGGATTATCGAATGCAAATCGGACCGCCTGACCGCATAGCTCCCCTTCAAGCGTCGGGTCCGCGACTAGAAAGCGCCCTCTTCGAACAACATTTATCCATGTGTCCGCGATCGACGGAGAAAAGAATTGGGCCGTCGGCACCAATAACGAATCGATAGTCCCTACCACGACATCCCGCTCGAAAACTGGATTCGGAAGTTTGTAGATTACTTGCCATGCGCGAGTACAAGAATCGAATCCCGAAATGCCCGCCCTGATAGCTCCGGCTAATCGCCAGTTTCTGCCTCTGCGTAGCCAATCGACAAATGGTTGTTGCCCTAATAGCTCATCTAGAATCGTTTCACTCGTTGCAGAATGAACGTAATCGCGGATAGCGCTTCGAATCGCCGTATCAACTAGCCTTTCATAACCTGGCTTGGATCGGAAAATCTTGCTGAATAGGGGGCTAGAGTCTGTGGGGATGGACCCAACTGAGTCCGCTACAATTCGTAATGCCCTATCCGCGATTGCGCTGCTGTCAGGTTCTAATAGCAAATTAAGGACTTCGGCGTCGCGCGATGCCCAGTCGCTTACATCATTAACGAACCGTGAGTTGTGCGTGGCGTTTCGAACAATCCAATAAGAGAAGACCGACTGACTGAACTGACGATCGAACCCGGCTTTCCTGATTTTGTTGGAATAATCGGACACATTTGTAGGGTAGGAGGCGGAGAGTATCTCAGCCAGAACATCATCCCGCCGACTTGAGTCCTCAATCCATTGGGCAGTGGCATCGGGGAAAGGTCGTGCAATCAGGTCAATCACAACCTCTCGAGTTTCTCGGCCCTGAGGTCGCAAGCTGTTTTTCTCGAAAACAGCTTCGAGAATAGGGACCACATCTTCGCTTCGCACATGCGTAAGGAGCTTTCTAAAAAGAACGATGTCTTCCTCAGGTTGCAACTGCTCGATGAACGGGATACGGAAATCGTAAAACCTTTCTCTGTAGGAATCTTCATTCAGCCATTCCAACACTTGATCCCGCAGAACCCTTGCTCCAGGCCCTTCGATAGCTTTAGCGAAGACTCTTGGGTATTCCGCAAGGAAATCTTTGCCGATATCTCCATACCCCGCAACGGCAACTGCCAGCGCTGGAGTCTCGGGCAAAGCTACCGCAAGGCTCGACATTAGCCCACTCCTCAATAGATTGTCTTTATCTAGTGTCGGCCAAACTTTCTCGACGTCCGCAAGGACTGCATCTGGAAACTCTCTAATGACTGTCACAACAGCGTCCTGGAGGGCAGGCCAAACCTCATCGTTTCGACTGCGTGCCCGAATACGTGGGATTCGACGGATGAGCATCGAAAAAAGCTCTAGCCGCTCAACCGAGGGAAGGCCAAGAAAACCCGACAACGCCCGATTTAAAGCGATGTTTTGTAGCCTAGATGTCTCGTTAGATGATTTCAGGCTGTCCAGCAAATCGAACGCCCCAACCGCGGCGGCGGGCTTATCCTCGCTGCGATTCCACAAGTCCTGAAACAGGAATAACTTTCGAATCGATGTTGGATCGTCATCTAGTGCGCCAACGAACAGATTGCGTTCCGGGTTCGCGGGCAAATGACCAAAGAGTTGACCCGCAAATTCACAGTGCCACGGCTCCCTAAACACTTCGGGTGATCCTACGAAATGATCGGCGCTCAATCGTGAAAACCGAGAACTTGCGACCCGAGGAGCAAACATCAGATCGAACATTCTCTTGCCTAGCGTGCGTGGCTGAAGGCACAGAGTACAACCTGCAAATGAACGTCGAAGCGCCGGCCATAATCCAGTAATGATTCCCCACAGCCTGTCAGTCGCAGTTGGGGCATCGAACCAAACGATGGGGCGGATGCCCTCGCCAAAATAGCGCGCTACATAATCTTCGTCTTCTGGTGAAATCAGCGGCTTATTCCTTGACGCGTAAGGCATGGGCACGTACTTGAGCGGAAGAATCGGGTCATCAGGCACAATTGTCGAATCGGCGAACAACGATGAGATTTCGACTGGGCTGAGCAATGTTGCCCAGTCTTCCATGCCGACAAGCAGTGTGTGGGTCAGTACGCAACCTGGGCGAGGTGCGCTTGGATCAGGCCTAGTCAGTGCTACCGCATAAGACTGTGCACTCGGGAGAGGGTACGTTGTTAGATAAGACTCAAACCCAAATCCGGACACGAGTGTTCCGGATAAATCACTCAACCGTGTCACGAGATCCGAGTCTGCGCGGCTCAACTTAACGGAAGCAGCCAGTTGTTCGTGCCCCCGCCTGTACCCATGGAACAGCTGATGTATTTCCAAGGGTTCGCTCACGTTATCAACTCCCACCCAAGAGCCCACGCAATGGGAATGGTAAAGTCGCTAGATTCCAAGTTTGCTTCTGAGTAGCGGACGTAGCCTTTCGTTCTGGGATCAACCTTAGCCAGTTCATCAGCGAATTCTGGATCGTTGGCTGGGTCCCCTGCGAAAATACTTGAGCCAAAGAAAGAAAACTCGAACACATCGTTGTTAGCACCGCAGAATTGGCTCAGCAGAGGCATGTTTTCTCGAATCCAATCCGAAGGACCTCCATGAAAATCGGCTGGGATGCAATCCCAGGCGGTGATAACTATCCCTACCTTCGGACGATTGAGATTCGGATATTTGTCATGCGATGCACGACGCAGGAATTGGAGCCAATCCACAAGGATGACCTGTGTTGGAGTCTCCACGGTGACCGGCGCTTGTACGGCCTCACCACCCTGAGCCGGAGTGGACACGTTGGCCTGTGGCGTACTGCCATATAGTTGGTGCCATGCGATCCAGTCCAGCGGAGCAACAGTTTGTGGCGAGTTAACTCGTACAAAGAACAAATAAGCCGCATTTTCCGTGATCAGCGATTCCCAATTGTCGGACCATTTGCGAGCATGATAGATACGATCGATCTGCTCGCCGTCAATGTCGGGCACAGCAAGCAGACCCTGCTTCCTTGGATCAGATCGAAGACGTATCGGAATATTAGAGATCACTTGCACCTCTTGCGATGTGTGCCCGGCGAAAGTGCCCCGAAGTTGCGATTCAGATCCGCTTCGTAAGTACTCAGCGTCCAACGGTAACCCGTCCTTTTCAATCAGCCCGTGGCCAGAATTGATGTGGGTCCAGGCCCTGAACAAGAAATTCGACTTCCCCGTTTCAGGGCCGCCTACGAGCAGGACAGTAGGATTACTCACAGTCCTCTCCTCAACGTTGAAACTTGAACATCCGAAATGGGCGTTGCGTGTTGTCGTCTGACCTTGGCGCGAGCTTCCGCCAGTCAACATACGATTCGTCAGAATGTTGCACGGCGATGTGCTCAATGGCACTGACGACGCCCTGACCATTCGCCACTACCTCTGGCTTGCGGGAGAACGATGCGCACAGTATGACCCTTGGACGAAAACCTAACTCCCTTGCCGAACGCTCGATCTCGTCAAGGACTTCTGGTTTCTGCATCTCAATCTCGTCAGCCTTTGAAACCAGAATCACGAGTGGTATGTCCGTGGGAATGCCGAGTGTTTCTTTGAACCGTTGGAAAAGATGCTGGGCGCCCGTGACCTGGACGAAGCGATCTGTGCCAGTGAGTTCGGTACCATCAAAAACCACGATTATTCCATCCGCCCTTTTCAGGAATTCCCATCTCACGGCTGTGTCTGCCCGATCCATTAGATCGGTCGTCCATTCGCCCGGCAAGTCAGACAAAAAAAGCTCGATCGGCTCGCCATGTCGCACAAATCCAAGATGAACAAATCCGGGACGGCGGTCATCTGCGAGGATGGTGTGATCCGCGAGCTTTTCAGGAAGCGGACCCCCACGCCATTCCCGCAGTCGGTGAGCTCGGTCCTCGAAACCTTGCAAGGTCAAGCTCCTCCTAAACAGGTAGCCCTCTGGTAGCAGCTGTCTCGAAGCCATCAGGTACAAGGAAAGCAAGAAGCACGTCTTTCCAGCACGGTAAGGTCCGAGCAAACCAACAACGTGAGCATACGAACCAGAAGAAACCTCAAGCACGTCGAGCGTTCCCAATTCAGACCCAGCATGAAACGTCCGTTCTGCAGATTCGGTCTTTAGGTCCTGACCTGGCCTGTCAGATGGAAAAAGGGGCGCCGCAGAATAGAACTCGCATTCTTGGGGGGACGCTTTTCCAAGAAGGCATGTTCCGGTAGCCGATACCGTGCAATCTGGCTTAGAGCAGCCTGGTCTTTGAGCGGTGCTAGCCAATAGTCTCTCTCGCTATCGACACGGTGATTTTTTCACTCAACAACTGCCGAGCAATTGCGGAAGCGCTCAACTTTGCTTCTCCCCGCAGGTGCGTCATCTTCTTACATTCGGTCCAATTTGGCTGCGACTGCGCCTCCCGCATCCTGTTTCCAATCCATGTCAATGGAAAAACGACCGGGAATTTTAGCGCAAGCTGGGCATCCATCGAGTCTGAGTCTGATACCGCCTGCCATTCATCAGCAGACCAGTGTGCGAGTTGGTCCTTCAGCGCAATAGCCCCACATTCTTCAGGATTTCGTTTCGAGTCCACGATTGACGCAAGAATCTCAAAACAATTGAGCGGCGCCGGGGCTATTACGCATCGATCGACATCCAAAGCCGCATGAACGGCAGCAACACTCACTGGCAAACTCGAGTACAGTTGAGCTTTTTTCGTCGAGAAACCAGTTGCCATGAACCAAAACAGGGAGATCTCTTCGCGATCCATAGCTGCGTTTTGTTCTAGTTCTATTATTTGATTTTGAAGACGCTGAATGGCTTGTTGGGCGGAAGGGAAATCAGCGACAGTTACTTTCAACTGGCTAAGGGTACTCCGCTTCCGACGAGCCTCGGCGGTCCGTTCGATTAGGTCTATTGCCAAACGGGACAACTCTTCCAGCATTGCCCGGAGATATCGTTCTTTTGGCAATGGACGACTGGTCATCGCAGACACAAATCCCGAAGCAGCAAGGACGGCAAGCCCCTCGGGCTCTGATCTGAACAGTAGTTCTCCAAGTGTGACAGCCGCGATGCATCGAACTTCCAACTGATTTTCCGAACGGTCTTCAGAAACCGCAGGGTCCTTCAGTTTGAGTTTCCGCAAAAGCCACTCAAAAGTGGCCGCTTGGCTGGAAGAGCCATTAAATTCGCATGCAACACCTTGGGCCAGCGCGAACACCGCATCCTTATCCTGTGCGGAAATCTCCCCGATGAGTTCTTCTGCGGCCTTGGTCCTGGCTTCGACGGCCTGCGAACTCGGGGTAGGCGAGACGATTCTGTACCACTCAAATGTCTTCGAGATCATTCGTGCCCTCACGTCTTGAACGGATTCGGCTTTATCTTTTCCTTTGGAACAAAAGACATAATGTCATCCCAAACAGACTCAAGCTTTCCCGCATCCTTTGCCTGTAACAAAGCGCTCAGTTCGACAGTTTGAGGCAGTCGGTTCTCCGCAGACGTTGGCAGAACTCCCGCCTTGACCAACACAGCGATTCGCTGGTCCCAAGTGAGGTAATGCCAAAAGAAGTGCTTTAACTTTCCAAAATCTGCGGTTTCATCTCGTTGCATGGCCGTACCCTGGCTCACTACATTATCTGCCCTAGGCGGAGGTGCGGTCACTGCAGGCGGCGCTGCCAGGTGGCAGTCGATTGTGATAGTTTTTGAATCTGGTCCACCAGTCATAACGACGTCAGCACCAAAACTCGGTTTCTGGATCTTCCAAATTCTCGGCCACACCGTGACCGATAGAACTCCGGAATCCAGAACATCCAACTCTAGCAGGTTGTAAGCAAATTCGTAGGGCGCCTTCGGTTTCGTGTCAGTGGTGGCGCCTGCCGATATCTCAAGTCGTTCTTCACCGCTTAGCGAGGTTAGCTTGTTCAGGTCTGGAACGTGTTCGTGCCCAGTGAGCAGTACACGGGATCGATTCGTGATGTGACTCTTCGCATCATCCCTGTCTAAGAACCAGTGCATGGGATGATGCACCATGACAAGTGTGACAACCTCACGATCCTCAGCAAAAATGTACTGCTTGTCCCCCAGGATCATCGTGCCTTGGCGGTCCTCAAGATCACATACTTGGACGCTGCACATGCCTACAATGCGAAGCCTGCAGCCCGGCCTAATGTCGCGGTACCTCACCCACCGTGGAACATCGCTTTGCTCGAACTCGGAATTGTAGCCACGTGCGAAATCGACGTACGTGCTGAGCTTCGGAAAAATTGAGTTCACTTCATCGCGTTCTATCGTATAGTCATGCAACAGATGCTTTACGGTTTCTGCGCTGCTGTTTCTCAGCTGCGCGTGCACCTGCTTCGCTGACAAACTAATCAGATTGACATCCACATCGTGGTTGCCGGGGATTGTGAGGATCGCGTTCTCATCGCAACGGCCGACCGCGATTAGCTCGCCAAGCCATTCAACTGCGCGGTCATATTCCTCCTTTTTCCCTGAGAATGCGATGTCACCAGTAATAAGGATCAGATCGAGGGCCTTTGACGCGCCGAGCAGCATTCCGAGGTCAGAAATCAGCTGTCCGCGAACGTCATCTAGATGGGCGGCTTCGCCTTTCTTCTCTTGTCCAAAGTGGATGTCTGAAAGTTGTAAGATTCGCAGCATAAAGAACCCGCAAGTATAACAACTGCCAACCCTTATGATTCCTTCAGATTCTTTTTGTTCGGAATCTGGAACTCTGCGTAATGTCGGTCCGTGGAAACGCACACGTCTAGCACACGCTTTTCTCGAAACACGCGGATTTTGCACTTTGTTGTTGGAGAGAACTGAGCGAACGGCTGATGGAATGTCAGTCGGGTCGCTTCCCTGAAGCGACTTGTCGGTACAAATCCGGCAACTTCCTCCAAGCCCGTTTCTGGATAATAACCCGTTTGCCGACGATCCCCCGGTGGGACAATGGTCTAGGGCCTCAGTGGTCGTCTTCCCAGAAGGACGGAGCCCCACAGGAAGGGGCCGTTCGTTAGAATCAAGCAAATGACATCGAGGAGTACGACAGGGTACAACGGTGATCCAGATTCGGTCGAATCTGGGCTGGTCTCGGCAGGAGGGGACCGGCGCCGATCGCTCCGGTGGAAAGTTGGCGATCGGGTCGGCGATAGATGGGATATTCACAAGATTGACGACACTGGCGGCATGGGTACCGTCTATATAGTTTACGACGATAAGCTGCACGAACCTCTTGCGATGAAAACGTTCAAAGGGGATGAGCGCACCACAGGTGAGCGCTTCCGAAGAGAAGCCCTGTTGTGGGTGAAGGCGGGCTTTCACCCAAACGTAGTGGAAGCTAGGAGTGTCGAGACGATCGAGGCCAAACCATACGTCCTAATGGAGTTCGTGAGCGGCGGTAGCCTCAGGCGCTGGATTGATACCCCACGTCTTAAAGGAGACCTACAGCGAGTCGTGGCTCTGGCCATCCAGTTTTGCGACGGCATGACATATTTGGTTTCGCAAGGCGTCAGGGTCCACCGTGATATTAAGCCGGAAAACTGTCTTATCACAGAGAAACAAGAGTTAAAGGTATCCGACTTCGGGCTCGCGAAGGCGTTCGACGACGACCATTCACAACCGCATGGCGGGATCACGCAGACAGGAATGTGGGGAACACCTCACTATATGGCGCCAGAGCAGTTTTACGATCCAAAGCATGCAGATTTGCGAGCAGATATTTATTCCTTCGGGGTAATGCTGTTTGAGATGGTTGCCGGAAATCGGCCGTTTCCAGAGAGACACTGGGAATTCACGCCGAGGCATACAACGAAACGAGTTCCTCACATCCCCACATTACCTCCTGAACTTGATGCAGTGATTCAGACGTGCCTAGCAGAAGATCCGGATGCTCGCTTCGCAGATTTCGCCGTGCTGCGGGAGAACTTGGCAAGAACGTATCGAGACCTGACTGGAAAGTTGCCCCCGAAGCCGTCGACAGGAAGAGAACTGAACATCTCTCAGCTACTTAATAGGGGTACAAGTCTGGCCGAGTTAGGTCAATACCGCGAAGCCCTCAACTGCTTTAATCGTGCGCTTGAACTTAATCCGCGTGATACTGACTCATGGACGAGCATTGGGGAACTGCTCTGCCAACTAGGGAAGGAAGATGAAGGTCTGCCCTATCTTGACCACGCGTTGAACCTCGATCCCCTCAAAACTGCCGCATGGTTCAAGAAGGGAATGTTACTCAAGAAGAGAAAAGACCCGCGGTGGCGCGCTTGTATTGAGCGTGCCATGGACATCAACCCACGCGAGGCTGATTGGCTCTTGTTCGCTTGGTGGGAGCGTCTATCGCCGCAGGAAAAGCAACGTGTAGCGAAGGTTCCACCGCTAGAGTTTCCTTATTCCGATGAAACGGCGAGAGATAGGCAAGAGTGGCGCAGGAAACTGGGAGACGTTAACGATACTGCAGCGGGAAAGACTCGGGAATCGGTAAAGTGGACTCCGACTCGTAAACAATTTGACTATGGGCGGACTCTGAGGCGAGATGCGCGTTCGCGATTCTCACTTGGGAAGCTAGCTCTAGTCGGAATAATCGGTCTGTGTGGTGGGTTGATTATGAAGTATGCGCCTGACATATCAAAAGAAATCCGGGATCTAATCGAAAGAACTCAGGTCAAACAGACCCAGAAAACGGACGCTCAGCTTGCCGCTGCAATCAAGGCGCAAATCGTTGCCCGACCGCAAATGAAACGGCTCCATTTGCGTATAGAGGTACGGAATCGTATCGTCACGTTGTCTGGCAACGTTCAAAACGATGCGGAGCGGTACGAGGCCCGAAGAATAGCAGCGGAAACAGCCGATGTTTCCCAAGTCATCGACAATATTTTCGTCCGAACGTCGGTGGCGAGGCGGGGTACAGGTGCACATCACTGAAGTTTTTCGCATTCGGTACCCGTTTCGGGCCAATCTCAGTATGGTTGACTACACATCCAGACCTTAGGTCCCTCATACCCAGGACAAATCCAAAGCTGCCTTCATTCACCTCAAAAATCTCGTAAAGCTCAAGAACGCGCATACCGAGAGCTGGAAACTCCCCTCGGTTCGGCGACTCGATGCGTGCGCCTAAGCTCTGCCGTCTCGTCGGAACTCTATCCATCTTGGTCCTGTTTATTTGTTGGGACGACTTTTTGCCTACCACTTGACAGCAATACTTCTATTGCAAGTCTGGTGTTGCCAATTCTTACCTCGTTCCGCGCTTGAAGCATCACTTCTTGTCCCCCTGACGGCTGCAAAATGAGCTGGCGCTGCCCATCGCTTATCCAGGCGGGATTAGTTTGACTCAAGTGCCGGTAATAAAATGCTCCGGCGTGCTTGAAAATCACGCCATGCTCCCAAGACACATCTGGATCATCGCTGATAGATATCTCCAATTCGGGGTTCCTTCCTAACCGGAGAAACGGTCGTCGATATTCCTTCGCTACGCTTCCGCCGGCTCGGGATACCCTGACTAGAGAGTGCTCCGCTGGGGCCGTCTCCCAATTGTGGATTGCCTGCACCACCATAGTCGGCAACTCAGAGCAACTCGTGAATCGCTTGAACGTCCGGTCATCTGCAAGCCTCCGGCGAAAAGCCTGCTGCTTTCGCTTGCTGGAAGGTGACTCTGACAGCGATGCAGGAATGAGAAAATCGTCGCCAGTGACAAAACAAAGGCGCGGGATTTGAAGCGATTCGGCAGTGTCGTACTCTTTTTCTGTGTAAGACTTGCCCGATTCCACCATGCTTCCGTAGAGCGGACCCGCGAGAATAACGAAGAGATCACATGCGGCCACACGTTGCTTACAAAGCTCGTCGGAGGCAATATCCCAGGCCCCAAAGTCTTCCATGCGAACGCAGTGATATCCTGCAAGTCCTTCGATGGCATGGTAAACAAGCGTTCGGCATTCTGATAGATCGCGTGCCGTTGAACTCAAAAACACCTGTAACATGGCGTCCCGAATCATAGCACCGCGGACTGGTCTCTCTCACCGGGAGAAGAGAGCGGATGGGCGGGCCTAAGAAGTCCCGCCCTAGGACGCGAGAAATTGATACGTTGGGTAAATTTTGTTTGCAGTGATGGGACACCCTATTCAATACCTTCGAAGGGACTGCGGAAACCCGAAGCTGCGCAACGCAGCCCCTTATGGGCCAGAAGTCGGCTTATGGGAGATTTAAACGGGCTTGTCGCCATCAAACCCGAATTGTCCGCATCCGTACAATGCGAATCGCGGGATGGCGCATTTGAAAGTGGCACCCGACAGGTCAAGCCTCACCTCGTGTTGATTGTATCGGGTGCCACTGTGTCGACCTTAGGCAGTCGTCAAGCAGTCGCTCCAAAGAGCATTGCCTCTACTCTTGCGGCAGCCTCGTCCTGCATGTGTGGAAGAACGTGAGCATAGGTATCCAACGTGAAGGCCGTGCTCGCGTGTCCGAGTTGCTCCGAAACAATTTTCGGCGACACTCCCGCTGCCAACGCGATCGTGGCCGCCGAATGGCGCAAATCATAGAGCCTCAATCGTGGGAGACCCCCAAGGTCGATTATTGATCTGAAGTGCTTGGCGAGAGAGTCGGCACCGATTGGCTGTCCCGACGGCGTTGTGAAGATCAAGTCACGGGCCTCTGGATGGAAATCCTGCGCACTGACTTTAGTGTGCAGATCAAGAAGAAGGGAAACAATCCAGCTCTGCAGCTTGATTGGACGACGGCTTCTCGAACGCTTGGTATCTGAGAAGCACCATTTCCCGTTCAGCCTCCGGATGCTACGAACAACGCTAACCGTTTGTCGTGCCCAGTCTATGTCTTGCCACTTGAGACCCAAGTATTCACTCGGGCGCATTCCAGTCGTGAGTGCGACTGCGAGTACTGGCCTATACTTTGTGCCCTCTGCGACCTTGAGCATCGCCCTCGCCTGTTCAATGGTCAGAGACCGCATTTCGTTTCGAACTTGCTGCGGTACTTTGAGTCCATCGGCCGGATTCTCAAGCAACAAGCGCCACCGCACGGCCTGCTGCATCGCACCTTTCGTCAGAACATGCGCGTAACGGATAGTGCGAGCGGACAGGCCTCGTTCGGTCATATGCTGATACATCGCCTGAAGATCTAGAGGTCGCAGTGCGGCCAGAATTCGTTCACCGAGAACGGGTCGGACGTACCGCTGCAGCATGCCTTGATAATCTTGGAAGGTTTTCGGGCGTACTCTCGGCCCTACGGCTGTCTCAAGCCATCGGTCAAGGTACTCGTTTAGCGTTATCTTGGCCCCTTCCAGATCGCGGCCCAAGTCACGCTCTCTCAGTTTTCTTGTTTGATATGCTTGGGCTTCCCTCATACTGCCGTGAATCGTTCGGTTGTGATAGTTCCGCTTCTTGGTTTCGTAATCGCGGCCCAGATAGACCCGGATGAGCCATCTGCGGTCGCCTCGTGCAATGATTTGGCCAACTTTGCGAGCCAGAGAGTTTCCTCCTTGGCTCGCAAGAGAGGCACACAACTGGCGGACTCATGCGGCATCAGAGCGTGGATATTCAGGTTGATCGAACACAGACTGGTTGATCGGCCGTCCGTCATCCGTTTGGTGGGGAGTTTAAGATAGCGATGCAGAGGTGCACTCAATGACGACGGCTCCGGAGCTGAAACCGTTCGGGGAGATCCTGGAGAAGGCTTTGAAGTCGGT
>Ga0187771_10002982_pt1 | contig 11772 bp, 8 predicted proteins | sample 0116_SJ02_MP15_1_FD_133139 | JGI IMG/M metagenome (GOLD analysis project Ga0187771, IMG submission 133139) | Tropical peat soil microbial communities from peatlands in Department of Meta, Colombia - 0116_SJ02_MP15_10_MG | ecosystem: Environmental > Terrestrial > Soil > Wetlands > Peat | place... | reverse complement strand
GGTCGGGGCGCCTACCTGATCGTGCACGACGCGCAACACCGCGCCCCCTCGCGCTCTCTCGCGGATCGCCCGCACGAAATTCTTGCCCTTGGGGCCGAAAAGCCAGCTCGTCCTCATGATGCAGAAATGCTGCGCCAGGGCCTTGACGTGCTGCTCGCCCTGTAGTTTGCTTTCGCCGTAGACGCTGATCGGCCGCGGCGTGTCGTCTTCCCGGTAGGGGGATGGTTTCTCCCCGTCAAACACATAGTCCGTGCTGATGTACAGCAAAGGAATGCTCTGATTCCGGCAGGCCATGGCGACATGGCGGGTTCCGTCCCCATTGACGCGAAAGGCCACGTCCCGGCGCGTTTCGCACTCATCCACGGCTGTGAAGGCCGCGGTGTGAATCACCACGTCCGGCCTCTGGCTTTCCACCGTGCTGCGAATTGCCTCAGGATCGGTAATATCCACCTGTGGCAGGTCCACGGGAATTATCTGGTGGCGGCCCGTGAAACGCGCCACCAGGTCTTGCCCGAGCATCCCTCCGCTGCCTGTGATCAAGATGCGCACGCTACTCCAATGGGTCGCTCGATGCCCCCGTCGCGCCCTGGTCTCTCGCGGCACTCGGCCGTTCCGCGCCTGCGCGACTGGCTCTACAGTCGAGCCAGAGTGGCGCGGCGGCGTTGGTAGAGTTTTTCATAGTAATGCCGATACTCGCCGCTCTTGGTCTTGCGGACCCAATCCGCGTGGGTTCGGTACCACTCGACCGTGCGAGCCAAGCCCTGCTCCAGCTTGATCGCCGGTAGCCAGCCCAGTTGGCGCCGGATCTTTTCCGTGCTGAGGGCATAGCGGCGGTCGTGCCCGGGCCTATCTTGCACGAATTCAATCAATTCCTCTGACTCGCCGAGAATTTTCAACAGGCCGCGGACAATCTCCAGGTTCGTGACCGGCTGCCCGGCGGCGATATTGTAAATCTGCCCCGGCTCGCCGGCCTGCAAAATCCGGTCGAGCGCGGCGCAATGGTCGTCCACGTGAAGCCAATCGCGCTCATTCAAGCCATCGCCGTAAATGGGAAGCCTTTTTCCCTCCAAAGCGTTCGTGATCATCAGAGGGATCAGTTTTTCGGGGAACTGGAAGGGCCCATAGTTGTTTGTGGAGCGAGTGATGATGACCGGGAAGCGATAGGTCTCGAAAAAGCTCAGGGCCATCAGGTCAGAACCGGCCTTGCTGGCGGCGTAGGGGCTCCGGGGCCGGAGCGGAGCGTCTTCGCTGGCCATTTCGCCGGGCGCGAGGCTGCCGTAAACCTCGTCCGTCGAAACATGCAGGAAACGCTTTACGCCGCTGCGGCGCGCCGCGTCCAGCAGCGTGTGCGTTCCCAGCACGTTCGTGCGCGCGAACTCACGCGCGCCGATGATGCTGCGGTCCACGTGACTCTCCGCGGCAAAGTGCCCGACCGCGTCGAAGGGCTCGCTAAACAGCCCTCTGACCAGCGCCTGGTTGCAGATGTCGCCCCGCACGAATTGATAGTTGCGGTGGCTCCGTATTTCCTCGAGATTGTCAAGGTTGCCTGCGTAGGTCAGCTTGTCGAGGTTTACGATGCGAGCCTGCGGATACTTGCGCAAAAAATACCGGATGAAGTTGGACCCGATGAACCCCGCGCCTCCAGTCACCAGGAGCCTCAGGCCCGGCTTTCGCTGCTTCTTAACCATAATACTATTACCGATCCGCTTCCCCTGTGTCTAACTGACCGCTTCCACGTCAAGGCTTGGTCGGCCCCGTCACTCGCGCTGCAACTCCCGGCCGTAATTGAAGAAGGGAGGGTCGTACGGAAGACGGCCTTCATCATCGGGACCATAGGCGCGGCGGGTCCGGTACACGAGCGTCGCGAGCTGGTCGCCGACTACTTCGCGGGCATGCCCAACGTCGGGCGAGATTTCGATCAATTCGGGACCGTCCGGGCCGTGGGGACCTTGTTGGCTCCACCTTGAGCCACCAGGTTGGTAGCTCGCAGTAACGATTCAAAGGTGCCCGCATCCGTCCACCAGCCATCCAGAATGCTGTAGGTAAGGGTTCGGTCTGCCAAGTATTGATTGTTGACGTCGGTTATTTCCAATTCTCCGCGGCCGGAGGGCTTCAGTTTGCGGATGCGCTCGAAGACCGTCTCGTCGTACATGTAGATGCCGATCACGGCGTACTGCGAAGGCGGCGCCTTGGGCTTCTCTTCGATTCGAATGACCTTGCCATCTTCGAAGGCAGGCACCCCGAAGCGTTCCGGGTCGGGGACCTCCTTCAGGATAATGTGCGCGCCTCGTTCCTGGTGCGCGAACTTCTCGCAAGCGGCGCGGATGTTGTTCTCGATGATGTTGTCGCCTAGCACCACGCAGATCCGGTCGCCTTCTGCGAAGTCCTCGGCCAGACGCAGGGCGTCCGCGATCCCTCCCTCACCCTCCTGATAGGTGTAGTTGAGGTGCTTCAAGCCGAAGTCCTTGCCATTTCCCAGCAGGCGCAGAAAATCTCCGGCGCCCTGCCCGCCCGTGACAATCAGGATGTCGCGAATCCCGGCGTTCACCAACGTCTGGATGGGGTAGTAGACCATGGGCCGGTCGTAAACAGGCAGCAGATGCTTATTGGTGACCCGCGTGAGCGGGTACAACCGTGATCCAATCCCCCCGGCCAGAATCACGCCTTTCATGAGTTGAGCGTACCTCGCTTACCGAATTATTGGACTATTTGCTGATAGATAAGCTTCCTAAACTGTCGTTTTGAGCGCAGCGAAGAAGCTCAGCCAGGGAATCCGCACCAGAATGCGACCCTTCGCTAAGGTTGACAAGCGAGGGTGTCACCATGAAATGCTGGGCACTTCTTCATCCGCCTGTTAGAAAGTTGGCCCGTCAGCCGACGGGCAGGCGCCTCTTCGAATCCGGCCAAAAATCATAGCCTCCCTTTGGGTTTTTGCAAAGACTGAATTTCAGCCGAGTGTAGGGACAGGCCTCGGGCCTGCGCAGGCTCGGCGCGCTCCCCCAGCGTGCCACGTGGCGGAAGGGGCGAGAGTTCGCGCCCACGCACGTTGTGGGTTTGGCCAGCGCCAGGCCTCGAAATACCCCCAAAATCTGCCCAACACGTGGCTTAAAATGGCTTTTTTCAGCCCGAAATTTGCACCCCGAAGCCACCATCTTATAGATTCGCAATCACCTAGTGGCTTCTTTTGTATTTTTTGACCCCCCGAGTTTTTTGTCATGCCCTGCCCACGGCAGGGAACAGCACGCTTGCTCGCATAACCGCCGCGACATCCGTGCCTGTTGTGGTCGGGTGCATTCCACAGACATGAGAATCATAAGTTATAACTCATATATTATACCATAGATTAACGGATTAATCAAGAGGATATTTTGTCCGAACGACCAATAGAACCGACAGATTGCCCGACTTCGTCAGTAGGGGATCCCCCTCCCGAAGCTTCGGGATCGGGGCGCTCCCGCCACCCGCCGTCTGGGGGCCATGCGCCTGCCTCCCGAAGCGTTCGCGCAGCCAGGCCGCAGCAGGGCGGGAGCCCAAAGGGCTCCCCTACCTGGCCGCAAGGTGGCGGTGGAGATATCAGGTTTTCCCCGCTAGGTCTTGCCTACGGGAGTTTTGGCGAGGCACTTGGCGATGTTGGTAGCCAGTTGTTCCACGAATGTTTCAATCCGGAAATGCAACTCCTCTTTATCCAACGCCCGGCTAAATGCCACATACGCGGGCTTGCCCGGCTCGGAAGGCAAAGGGACTTCAATCTTCCAGTATTGGTCGGGATGCCCATTGGGGATAGCCTCGGCTCCGTCGGACCAATAGTGCCGGGTAGCCGCTGCCCTGAAGATCGAACTGAGCTCTTTGGCGCTTGCCCAAGTGTGTTCACCTTCGAGCGAAAGCTCGACGGAATGGAAGTCGAAGGCCTGTGCGACGGCGACCAGGCGCGCCCACAATTCTTCAAGATCCTTGGCCTCGCTGAGCGACTCGGCGACTTTTCGAAACTGCACGCGCTGCTTGATGATGCTTCTCTGGTTGAGCAGTCCCCGCTGAAGTGTCAAGTTGATTTCGTTGATTTCATGGTAGCCCAGCCGGCTCAGCACCAGCCATGCGGCCAACGCGATCCCGGTCAGAAGCAGAAGCGCCGCGCCGCGTTCAGCGTTTACCAGGAACAGCGTGGCAAGCCCAAATAGGAGGCACGCCCCGTACAGGATCAGGACCGCTTTGCGGGGGCTTAATCCCAGGCTGAGGAGGCGATGATGAATGTGATTGCGGTCGCTGCCGAAGACAGGTACACCCCCGAAGTAGCGTCGCACCACCGCCAGCGCCGTATCAGCGATAGGCAGGCCAAAGATCAGAAGCGGCCCGAGGACCGCCACGGCCAGGGGACTCTTTTGCCCCCACACCAAGGACAGGGCACCGAGAGTGAATCCCAGAAACAGGGCGCCTGAGTCTCCCAGAAAGATCGAGGCGGGCTGAAAATTGTAAAGGAGGAATCCGGCCGTGGCCCCGCCCAGTGCGGCGAGGATGGCAATGAGCAGCGTGCTGCCGGTAATTAGGGAGACCAGTATCAAGGTGGCCATGGCGAAAACGGCTGTCCCTGCGGCCAAACCGTCGATCCCATCCACGAGGTTGAACGCGTTGGTCAAGCCGACGAGCCAGAGCACCGTGAGAGGTAAACTCCACGTTCCTACGTCAAAAGCTTTCCCGGCCGGGTTTGACACCGGGCCGACAAAGACGCCGTGATAAAACAGCCAGAGGCTACAACCAATCTCGACGACGAGTTTCACGTAAGGGCTAAGACCGAAGAAGTCGTCGAGCAGGCCGAGAATAAAGATGACGAGGATAGCCAGGGGCAAAGGCTCCAGCGACGGCCATTGGACGCGCAACTGGGTTGTGATGCGGTTGTGAATAAGAAACAAAGGCAGCAACGCCAGAACGAAGGAAACAAATATCGCTACTCCGCCAATCCGGGGAGTGGGGACGGGATGAATTCGCCGCTCGTCGGGCTGGTCAAGCCAGCCGAAATGATGCGCTACCGCGCGTACGACCGGGGTGATCGACGCGGCAAGGAGAAACGACAACGCCAGCAGTAAGGCGTAAGTTTTCATTCGCTGTCAGATGTCAGCTATCAGGCATCGAGTCTTGGCCCTCGGGGGTCGTGCCTCCGACGGTTTGGCTGCGCTGGTAACTGAGAACCAATCAATATGAGCCGTCGAGGAGCGCACTGTCAAGGCGTTCGGGGGCCTTGGAGCTCTTCCAGGACTTCGTCCAAAGGGGCCAGGACGCGATCCCACGAGTACTTTGATTCGGCCAGCGACCGGCCGGCGCGAGCCAGGCGCTCGCGGTACTGCCCATCCTGAAGAACTCGGATGACCGCCTCGGCGAATGCCTCAGTTGTCCTGGCCACGAGGATGGGAGAATGGTCCCCCATACCATAAGGCAGCGCGGCTTCAGGCGAGGCCACCACGGGGACCCCCAAGGCCAGTGACTCAACAATTTTGGTCTGGATCCCCGCCCCAAAGCGCATGGGAGCAACACTCAGTGCGCATTGCGCAACCAGGGGCTGGACCTCGGGGACGTTCGCCCGCACGATGACACCCGGCAGGCGGGCCAAATTGCGCACGGCGCGCGGCGGGCCCCACCCGACCACGTGGAACTCCGCCTCAGGGATGGACTTTCGGACGAGTGGGAACACCTCCCGGGCAAAATACCTCGCGGCATCGGAGTTGGGAAGGGTATCCAGCTTGCCAAAGAAAACGATGCGATTGCCTACGGGTCGCGCCGCGGGGTAAGGAAACTTCTCCAAATCGATGCCTTGCGGCACCTGCAGGAAATTCGCACGACCGCTCCTTTGTCGAACCCACTCCAGGTCCACCGGCGAGGTGAGCAAGACCTTATCAAACCAGCTTGGCATGAGGGCTTCATAGCGCGCCAACCGGCGGCGCTCCACGCGTGCTGCCAGCCCGAGCGGGCTCACGATCAGGTTGGGCATGCGCGAATAGTTCAAATGGATGGAGTCCGTCATGTCCAGGATGCGAGGAAGGTGCGAGAAGGGCCGGGCATATTCGGCCATGCGCACCAGGTGCACGAAGAGCAGGTCGAAATCTCCGCGATTCAAGTCGGCCGTCAGGGCGTGCCGCAGTTCAGCGGTTTCATAGAGCTTGACCTGCAAGGGTAGATCCGAGACGAGCCCCCTCAGGGCGTTCCAGCCGTAACGGAGCGGTGAAAGGCGGAAAAGCCTCTGCTTTAGGCCGACGAATTCCGGGGGGGTGGAAGTCTGGTCCTTGCCCAAGGCCGAGCCAAGGGCATACAAGGTGACCTCATGGGACCGCTGGAGGTGCCGCAGGATATGGAAGGCCCGCAGGCGATCGCCGCCGATCGGGGGATAGGGAAGGCGGGAGGTCAGAAATGCAATTCGCATCGCCAGGGGTCACGGCGGAAAGCAAGCTCAGTTGTCGTCGTTCTCGGAGGGCCGATCAGGTGAACTCGGCAATCGAGCACGTGCCGCTCCGATCCACGGCGGCAAGCTGCCCAGATTCCAGCCGGGGTTCACGCCGAGGAGGAAAGCTCCAGGCGCCGAGAACCGACCAAAGCAGGTTCGCCCCCCGCTTCAAACTCACGGGGGGATTTCGTCGCCATAGTCCGGTGAGAATCATGCGCATTACCATCAAAGAAACAAGGCCCTTCGCAAGCAGGAAGGCCAGAAAGCCGCGGTGTTTCCGGAAGAAATACAGTGTGCTCTTATGGGCCTCCCAGGAGATTTCCCGATAAGATGGCCCGGCGCTTCTTCCGACGAGATGCACGATCCGGGGCCCTGGCAAGAATCGCAGTTTCCACCCTGCCGCCTGTGCCCGCAGACAGAGGTCGGCATCCTCGCAGTACAGGAAGAAGTTCTCGTCCAACAGGCCGATGTCCTCTAGACAGGCCCGGCGGATCATCAGGCAGGCGCCGCTCAAATAGCTTTGGCCGGGCAAATCATAGGACTCCGTTCCCCGCAGGCGCGGGTTCTTGTAGGGCTGGAGGTATACCCGGAGGGTCTTCGGAAGCAGGAAGCCCGGGAGGAGGCTGGCCAGCCGAGCGAGCGACTGGCGCGAGAAAAGCCTGCGAGCCCCGGTGGCCTGGGCGAACAGCATGGGCAAATTTGGGACGACGTTGTGAGTGAGTTGCGGGCTCCCGTCGGCATTGAGCAGTTGGCAACTCGCGATTCCTACTCGTGTGTGCTCCTCCAAACAAAGGGCCAGTGCATCGAGAGCGCCCGCTTTGACAAGCGTATCGCTGTTCAGAAGCAACAGATGGTCACCCGTGGCGCGCTGCAGTCCCTGATTGTTGGCGGCAGAAAAGCCCCGATTTTCCGCGTTCGCGATAACGATGACCTCGGGAAACTGTGCCTCCACACGGGCCACCGAGCTGTCTGTGGAGGCGTTGTCGATCACGATGGTCTCAAGGTCGGCCTTGGGGCCATGCTGGCGGAGGGACTGGAGACAATCCAGAAGCGCTCCGCATGTGTTGTAGTTGACGATGATGATGGAAAGCTTCTTCATGGTCTCGGCCAAACCCATCGCGTCCGGGGGTAAGGCTGCGGGTTGGGAGGCCGGGCTGGAGGGGCCCCCTGAGCCCTTGGGTAAACACCGGGCAGAAGCTTGCGAAACCTGGGCCCGCCCTTGGGGAGGCTCCAGAAGACGTAAAGGAGTACGAAAATCGTGGTGAAGATTAGAAGGGAGCCGCCGGCGTCAAGTATCATAAAAACAAAAGGTCCATGCGCGGCGACCAACAACGAGTGTTGAATGGCTACGATCAAGGGTAGGAAAAATGCATCCTTGGGTCCCCGGAGAGTCTTAATGTAGATCCATTGCAGCAGAAAACCGAATAGGAATAGGATGGCGACGACGCCCGGGTAGCCGAAGTTGGCATAGGCTTCGCCGATGAGCGTGGGCGCGGCTTGCACGTCGAAAATGTTTTGGCCCAAATTCATTCGCGCGAGGTATTGGGCAAAATTCTCCGTCGCCGCAGGCCCAATGCCGACGCGCGCAAAAACCGCGGGAATATCCATCAGGAATCCTTGGCCATGCAGAAACCCCACCGTTGGCACAAGTCGGTAAAAGATGGGTATGATGCCGTCGAAGACCTCCGCAAGAAATATCCTCTGGCTAAGGATTTGCCAGAGTACACCGAAGCTTGTCTCCTGCCAGGCCACCGCCGTAATCGTCAGAGCTGAAGCGGCGCCTGCCGTGCCCAACAGGGCCAGGGTGCGTTTCGAGACCCTCTGGTACGCCATGAGGATGATAAAGGGCAGCAGGAAGAAGTTGAGAATGTAGCCGCGGTAGCCGAACAAGGTAAACGCCACGAGCAGGAAAATTACGGCGAAGGCAGCAACGACCCTGTTGGGCCTGACCATCCTCCGATAGCCCACAAAATAGATCATCAAAAGCAGGGGAAGAAACAACCGCATGAACCGCATGGGCAAATATCCGCCCTGACGGGGCGCTTCTACCTTGGCGATATTCACGTCGGGGCTCAGCAGTGGGACGCCCGCCCGGACGAAGAAGAACACAACGGTCGCCATTCCCAGGATGATGAAGGCGTAGAGCGCCATGGTGAAGAAAGTCTGCGAATTGAACCAGGACCCCGCTTCTCGCGCTCGGAATGCCCGCAGTTCTTTACGGGGGTCATGATGGAGCCACCACCGCGCTGCCAAGGCGCCCAGGGCGCAGCAGAAGATCCCGAGCGCCACTAACACCACCAACCGAATCACCAGCGGCGGGTTTAGGTCCATGACCATTAGACACCCGACGTAATTCAGCACGATGAACATGACGGCGATGTTCAAGGGAGCAAAGAGATTTCGAGAGGTCCAATAAATGAGGGCCAAAGATCCAACTACCATGGCCACGGACAACCACAACCAAAACCCAATCACGCTAGCTCCTCCGGGCAGGTAAAATAATATATCACGCCCTCAGGTCCGCGTGAATTCTCGGCCTCGTCTGGACGCGCCGCAGGTTTCGGTCGCCAGTTCCTTTGCTTTCACTGGCTTCGGTCGCAGGGTCGCGAACAAGGTCATGTATACTTTCAATTCGACAAATCGGAGAGGTCGGGCAGCTCGGCGCGAATGGCGTTGGGTGCATTCGACATCATTCACCATTGGAGGTGGAATTGTATGAGCCGTATCCGAAGGTCCTTCAAATGTTTGCTTGCCTTGGCATTCCTTGCGCACTCGGTGCTAGCCTATGGGCAAGGGGCAGGGGCATGCAGGGCGGACCAGCAGCCAGGAAGTGACGCCTCTGCCAAGATCAATTACTGTCTGAACAGCGTCCTCAACTGGAACGGCATAGTCGATGCAACTGCCCTCACAGGATCCCAGACCTTCGGTTACAACATATTCAACGGCATGCCCGCGGAAGCCCAGCCACCCCCTGTACCCGTAAACGTGACCATCCTATTCGGCACTGCCACCTACAGCGTGCAAACGCCACAAACGTATGATCCTGGGCCGTCGAACCGTTATACGAAAAGTGTTCGGCTGATCGGCGCTGGGGGGAACCTTTTCAACGCCACCGGAACGGTGTTCAAATGGACAGGCCCATCGTCAGGGAGCCAGCCGATGTTCGTCCTTTACAACGTGGATAATCTGCTCGTCCAGGCAATCACTTTTGACGGGAATGCTTCGGCCAGCAAGGCGATGGTGTACGCGGGAACCAGCTTTCACCCTGACGGTGGCGCTTTCGTGGACGTCGTCACCCGGCAGTTCAGAATCGTGGGCATGGACGCGGCCATTGACACCCTGGGTAGTTATGGTTGGGGCGCTCAGAACCTGCACTTCTACAATTCGACCATATATGGCGGGGCAATCGGACTGCTGGTGGGCTCGACCGAGATAAAGACTTTCGGAGGGAACTTTGGCGGAGGGGCGGGGATATCGAGGCCGGCTGCTCCTACCTTGACCTACGTTTCCGGAGGCAGCCTGCCGGCGGCGACCTATTACGCGCAAGCAACCTATGTCAACAGCCTTGGGGAGACGTATGTTTCTCCCGAGTCGTCCATCGCGGTGCCTTCAAACAGCCTTCTGGTTGTCGCCTGTCCTCCCACGCCCACACCGGGGGGCGCGGCCCCTAATGCTTCGGGATGGAATGTGTATGTGTCAACCGCTCCTGGATCCGAAACGGGGCAGAGTTCGCAGGCGGTCGTCCTGGGAACAAATTGGACCGAGCCGGCAAACGGCCTAATCAGTGGAACACCCCCGCCTGCCTTCAATACCACCGGCTCTCTGGCTGCTGTCGCATTCAACACATCCTCCTCCTTGGAAATGGTGAGTCCCACATTCGTGGGATACGGAACCGCATTTATGGACGTGGCAAATAATTTCGTAGGCCTGATTCGAGCGCAGAATGCCTGGTTTGAGAACGACGGCTACCTGCTCCGGCGATACGGCTCGGGCGCCAACATATTTCTAGCCGGGTTTAGCTGCATTGAGTGCCACTACGCCCACTACGCAAAGTATGCCATCGACACGGCCGGCCTGAGCGCTCCCAGCATCCTCCTCATGGGCGGTTATGCCGACCCGGGGAGTAACACCATCGTAAACCTCGCCGACAGCACCAGCAGCCTGATTGTCTTTGGCCCCGATGCCTCTCAAGGTTGGGCCGCCACCGGGGCTGGGAAGGCCAATTTTTGGTGGTTCTGGTACGGATCAGGCTCGTTCGATGGAAACAGCGCCATCACTTTTAACAGAGGGGCGAATACTCCTCTCATTCGCTTCACACCCACAAGCGAGCCAAGCTGCGGCGTGGGACAGTACTTCATCTGGGCGAGCTCAGGGTCGAGCGCACTGAAAATATGCAGTAACGGCAGGATAACCGGATTTTAGGCAAAGATGGAAATTCTCCATAGGGCTCGGGCAAATACCTCGCCGATCTCTGATAACCCCGTCGCGTTTCGGACTGCTGAACCTAAGCGGGTTTGCGCGCCGTCAACACAAGATACATGGGCTTGACGAATCGCTTGCGCGTGTAGGGCTTCACTTCGGCTGGAGGGTAATGCGAATCCGCGTCGAATTCGGTTTGGGCTATGGTTTCCCCTCTGTTGGAGTGAATCATCTGCTTCGCGAATTTCGCGGCGTGGATCGCCCTGAGGAATCGAACCGCCAGCCGTTCAACGATGTGGAGGTAATAATTCACTTCGTGCTGACTGTAAAGCTGGCAGTCGGAGAACAGTTCTTGCAGCAGGCTGAGGAATTCCTCCAAAGTCAGCTCGCGCACATGGAAAGGGTTCCGTCCATCCCACCGATACACCTTGCGGTTGGGGCTGGAGCAAATCAAAAGGCCTCCGGGGCGCAAAACCCTTCGGCACTCCAGCAGGAACTGGCGAGGGTTCGAGAGGTGCTCGATGGTTTCGAAGGAAACCAGAACGTCTGCCACCGCGTCCGCCAGACACAACTGCTGAGCGTCGCAGCGGGCGAATCTACAACCGCCGTAAGCGGAAGCCGCGTATCGAAGAGATGGGAAATCAAGATCGAGCCCCACGCACGTTTGGGCGCCGGCCTTGCGCAGGTAATGGGTTCCGATGCCGGTCCCGGAGGCAATGTCTATAACCACCTGACTGCGAACGTGCTGGCCGGCAAACAGATATCGCATTTCATGCTCGCGAAAGACTGGCAGAGGCGTCCCCCCCGGGACAATACGTTCGCCCGTGAATGCCAGGCTGGGCGGGAGCGAGTCGGAGGTTCGGTCATTTTCCATTTGGGCGCCCCCGCTTTTCAACCGCGCCATCCGCTGGGTCAACCTTGTTCGG
>Ga0187771_10002981_pt1 | contig 11773 bp, 10 predicted proteins | sample 0116_SJ02_MP15_1_FD_133139 | JGI IMG/M metagenome (GOLD analysis project Ga0187771, IMG submission 133139) | Tropical peat soil microbial communities from peatlands in Department of Meta, Colombia - 0116_SJ02_MP15_10_MG | ecosystem: Environmental > Terrestrial > Soil > Wetlands > Peat | place... | reverse complement strand
GACACACAAAGAGCTCGTTGATATTTTTGCTCCGTATCAATGACCAGGGGTTGTGGGGTAGCCTGGATATCCTACGGCGTTCGGGACGCCGTAACCTGAGTTCGAATCTCAGCAACCCCATGCCGGCCCTTTAAAATGGAGGGGAGTCATTGAAAGAAGTCACAGAAAAACTCACTCGTTACGAAAGGGCCAGAATTGTCGGGGCACGGGCCTTGCAGATTTCCATGGGTGCCCCTACGCTGATTGAATCGAATATGGCAGATCCGATAGACATGGCACTTGAAGAACTTAAAAAAGGGGTCATCCCGATAACCATAAAGCGTCGAGGAACCGTGTGATGAACTCGATCGAAGCGGTATCTGTGAGCAAGGTGTTAGACACAAATGCGACGGATGCGGCCGAAGTAGAGATAGTGACCACAAACGGCTATGGCAGGAGTTGTTATCCGGCGTCCGCCGAGGCTATTAGAAGCGCACGAGAACAGGTATCTAAGCTTGTCGGCAAGGAGGCGAGTCAGCAGGCAGAAATCGACGAAGTGCTACAAGAGCTCTTCTCGCTTCCTAATTTGAGAATGGCGTTCTCAGTCGCAACTGCAAGGGCGGCAGCCGCGTCCATAGCGATGCCGCTTTATCGCTATCTTGGTGGGTTATTCGCTGATGCTATGCCTTATCCCCTCCTCAAGATCTTTGATGCCGGAGCTGACTATTTTGCTATTCCACAAGGGGCGGGCTCATTCGCCAGCGCAATCGCTTCGCTCGCAGCCGTCTATCGTGAGCTGACCAACCCAAACGCGCGGGCGCGTACAACGCTCAGCGATGTCTTGAAGCGACTGACTCAGATCGCTGAGAACGTGAGTGGCAAGTTTGGCTTCCAGATCAAGCTAGGAGTAGATTTCAAAGCTTCCGATCACGCGCAGAGCGAGCTCCGTTTTGCTGACGACGCTGCTCACACGGGAGGCAGTCGGTTGCAGTATCTTCTCGATCTTGCGCATGAATACGATTTGTATTACATCGAAGATCCCTTCGAAAAAGCAGAAGCTGAGTTTCAGCGACAGCTAGTTGATGAACTCGGCGCTGAGTGTCTGATTGCGTCGAAGGAGAGGACAGATCCCTCCAACGCAATTGTTCACGCGCAATCATCGAGAGACTGCAGCAACACGAATTTTTCATTAATAGCGCCAACCGGTACGATTTCGAGCGTTTTCGAAACAGTCTTAAATGAGAGAGCCAACGGCCGCAGCTGCGCGTTGCTCACCAACAATTCTGCGACCTGCGACGCGTCGCCATCGCAGCTAGCCGTCGCCTTATCTGCCCCATTTGTCAAACTAAACATCAGGGGCCGCGAGAGCACGGCAAAAATCAATGAGCTTATACGGATAGAACAGGAGCTGTTTGACGGATTAAGCTACAAAATGGCAAAAAAACCAATCTAACGGAGGTTGATAATGGAAGAGACCGCGGAATATGAATCGCTCATTCCTGTTGATGAATACTTAGCCGCAGGCGTGCATATAGGGACACAGCAAAAAACGGAAGACATGAAGCGCTTCGTCTACCGCGTGCGAGCGGATGGCCTTTACGTGTTGGACGTCAAGGCTACAGACGAGCGCATAAAAGTTGCTGCCAAGTTTCTCAGCAAATTTGACCCGGCCCGTATACTTGTAGTCTCAGCACGGCAATACGGTCAATTTCCCGCAACAATGTTTGCCAAAGTGACGGGAGCAAAATCACTTGTAGGACGCTTCATTCCAGGCACGTTGACGAACCCAGAGTATCGCGACTTCATCGAACCCGATGTAGTTGTCGTGACAGACCCCATTGGAGATTCACAAGCGGTTAAAGAAGCTGTAGACATTGGCGTTCCCGTTATTGCGATGTGCGATACAAACAACATGACGACCCATATTGATATCGTGATTCCAACGAACAACAAAGGGCGGAAAGCGTTGGCACTTATCTATTGGCTACTCGCAAAAGAGATTACAAAGCTTCGCGGCCAACAAACCGACTATACAATCAAAGATTTTGAAATAGAGATATAAGAGTGTAGCCATGCGTAAACCTGCAAAAGCAGGGTCGTGGTACCCGAGTAACCCGCGTGCGCTTGAAGACCTGCTAAGTAGTTTTGTTGAGGGTCCAGCACCACGGATGCTTACGAGCGCGGTTGTTCCTCACGCGGGCTTTGCGTGTTCTGGCTTGACCGCGGGGAAGGTTTTTTCAACGCTCCCCCAAGTGGCAACGTACATAATCGTTGGACCGAATCATCACTATCCTGTTGTTTCCGTGTCAAACGAACCCTGGCTCACCCCCCTCGGAGAAGTGCGCGTGAATAAGGACATCGTGGCCGCACTCGGGATAGACGTAAATAACGAAGCTAACAAAGAGGATAACTCTATAGAACTTCAGCTGCCCTTTCTTCAGTTCCTCTTCGACGACTTCGAAATCGTCCCCATTACAATGGGACTTCAAGGGCCTGAATCGATACAGCGTGTTTTTGAGGCGATCAAGAGAGCTTCCGACGAAAAATGCGTGCTGGTTGCCTCGAGCGATTTTACGCATTATGTGCCGGAACAGGTCGCGAGAACAACCGATCAGTGGGTAATCGAACCTATTCTAAAGCTGGAGTCACGCGAATTTCTTACGCGAGCCCGATCAACCTCCGTGTGTGGTTTTGCGCCGATAGCTATTGCCATTGAGTTCGCGAAATATCGAGGCGCAAAACAAGGAGAGCTTATTGATTATAGAACAAGTGCAGACACTTGTGGCGATTCAGCTGCCGTAGTAGGCTACGCAGGAATTGTAATGGCCTAGGGCTGAAAGCGTTTGAAGAATTTTGCTACCAGAATCTACGTAGATGATTACTTATTCGGCCCCGGGAAAGATCTACCTGTTCGGGGAGCATGCTGTTGTCTATGGAGAACCGGCGATCGCCTGCGCAATAGGCCTGCGGGCGTGCGTATCGGTGCACGTCGTAGCTGCACAAAAAATTACCATTAATGCTATGGGCAAGCGTGCTAACTGTTTCCGTGAAGAGTTCGGGTATGCCTGTTGTGCCGCTCACACAGTCAAGCAACTTTTCGAAATTGACTTCGGCGCTGAGATAGCAATAAAGTCAGAATTACCACCGCGACAAGGCTTGGGTTCTTCCGCCGCAGTCACAGTGGCGACGATAAAAGCTCTTACTGAAAGTCTCGGCATAGAACTCGATAACGAAAAGGTGGCGAAATTAGGCCATACAGTCGAGAACAAAGTTCAGGGCAAGGCGAGCCGCGCAGACACGTTTGTCTGTTCGACTGGGGGCACGGTTCTCGTGGAAAAGACGAAAACAAAACATCTCACACAGCTAGAAACGCCGATCATAATCGGCGCAACAGGCATTGAAAGATCAACGCGCGATATCATAGCCCTAGTATCTAACTTAAAGAAGAAGTACCCTTCAGTGGTACGTGACTTGATGTCTTCGATAGGAGAGATCACACGCCTCGGCGAAAGGAAGTTTGATAAAGGCGACCTTGTAAGCATAGGCGAGCTCATGGACATTAACCAGGGCCTCCTTGAATCTCTGGGCGTGAGCGACGTTGCACTCAACACGTTAATCTACGCAGCGAGGACAGCTGGGGCACTCGGTGCCAAAATAACTGGCGCTGGCCGCGGCGGGTGCGTGGTGGCCATCGCAACAGATGAAAAAGTGAAACAGGTTGCAGACGCTATCGCAAAAAACGGCGCTCAAGTGCTGACAACTGAGATATCCACCTTGGGCCTAAAGCTAGAGGCGTGACAAAGTGAGCGATATGATATTGCTCAAAATTGGCGGCTCAGTATTAACGGATAAGAGCCGGCCGACCACCATGCGAAAGGATAATATCAAAATGGTTGCTCGACAAATAGCCGCCGCAAAGACTTCACATCTAATTCTCGTCCACGGAGCAGGCTCGTTTGGACACCCTCAAGTGGTTAAGTACCTGTCCAAGGGTTTGAGCGCAAGTGGTTTGTGGAGGACCCATCTCGCCGTGTGCTCGCTAAACACCGCGTTCGTCGACGAACTCCAATCTCAAGGCGCAGCAACGTTGCCGATTCATCCGCTTAATACGATGACACTAGATGCCGGAAGGATTGCCCATTTTGATACAAGCGCGCTAAATTTAATGCTCGATAACAAAATCTCGCCGGTGCTGCACGGCGACGTAGTGATGGATCGCTCAAATGGCTTCAACGTCCTATCGAGCGACCAAATAGTAGCATTTCTCGCGCAAAAGATGCGGCCAAAAAAAATAGGGGTCGGTTCTGACGTTGAAGGAATCATCTACGCAAACAAGAAACTAAAGTATCTTGATCCTGATCAGTTTGAAAAATATCGCCATGAAATTCAAGGTTCTAGATCTACTGATGTGACCGGTGGGATGTTGCACAAAGTTGTGGAGCTAGTAGAAATTGCCAAATCCGGTATTGAATCCATAATCTTCGACGCAACGTGCGATGGCAACGTCACTAGATTTCTGACATCTAACGACAATATAGGCACTGTCATATCCGCCGAAAAAAAATGACGACAAACCGGAAGATCGAGCATCTGATGCTGTGCACAGCTGAAGAGGTTGAATCAGGAAAGACGGGTTTAGAAGATGTGAGATTCATCCACAATGCTGTACCAGAAATGAACAAGTCGCAGATCGACCCGACTGCTACATTCTTAAAACGGCGTTTTGCCGCCCCTGTCTTCATAGCGGGAATGACTGGCGGGCACGAGCAGACAACGGCGGTCAACGCTTCATTGTCAGAGGCTGCCGAGCAACTTGATATCGGTATCGGGGTCGGGAGTCAGCGAGCAGCTATTGAACACCCTGACCAGGTCAAGTCGTTTAGCATAGTCCGAGACCGCGCCCCCCACGCTTTCGTCGTGGCGAATATCGGGGCAACGCAAGTTAAGGAGTATGACTTAGAGATCATTGACCGGTTAATAGAAATGGTTGACGCAGATGCGTTGGCCATTCACCTGAATTTCCTGCAAGAAGCCGTGCAACCAGAAGGTAATACCGATGCTGAAGGATGCCTCGACGCAATGAAATCGCTTGCTAATTCTCTAAAGGTACCGATCATTGCCAAAGAGACGGGGGCCGGCATTTCCAGAGAGGTCGCAGCTAGGTTGAAAAAGGCCGGTGCATCTGCAATTGACGTCGGCGGCGCCGGGGGCACGAGCTGGGCCCGCGTCGAATCATTTCGCGCACAATCAGATCCCATGTTAGAGCGGTTGGGAACGCTCTATGACGATTGGGGTATTCCTACCGCGATCTCTATCTTAGAATCTCGCACATTGCCAGTTATCGGAACTGGCGGAGTCAGGAATGGACTCCACGTTGCCAAGTGCATCGCACTGGGGGCATCGCTGTGCGGTATAGGATTGCCACTTCTCAAGCCCGCTTTAAAGGGGTCGAAATTTGTTATAAACGAGGTTATGGCGGTCCTTGAGGAATTGAAAGTTGCTATGTTTCTCACTGGATGCCAAAAGCTCCCTGATCTAACACAATGTCCGCTTGTCGTCATTGGCGAAACTAGACAGATATTACAACAAAGAGGGTTTGACTTAATCAAGCTTCAAGCGAGGAGGTAGCGCTTTGCAAATAGAAGTGAACGCAATAGGCGGCTACGAAGAAGTCGGGCGCAATATGACGGCGATTCGAGTTAACGGAGACGTCGTGATTATTGACATGGGGCTTAGACTCGATCGAATTGCAATTCACGAGGATGCAGAAATCGAGAAGATGCATTCGATCGATCTCATCAAGATGGGCGCGATACCAAATGATGCGACGCTGAGCCAAGCAAAAAAATCTGTGAAGGCAATCGTCTGCACCCACGGACATCTCGACCACATAGGCGCTGTTCCTAAGCTAGCGCACAGATACGAAGCGCCAATAATATCAACGCCGTTTACAGCAGAACTTATCGCGCAACAGATCCGCGTTGAGAAGAAGTTCGGCGTAGAAAATCCGCTTTACACGCTTGAAGCAGGACAAGTTTACCAAATAACGCCTGACATAGCGGTTGAATTCGTCAGAGCAACGCACAGTATCCCCGATCCTATATTCGCCGTTCTGCACACGCCAGCTGGCGCGTTGGTCTATGCGAATGACTTTAAGCTCGATCGCACCCCCGTTATAGGCGAGCCACCCGATTTTAAGCGCATCAAGGGCCTAGGTAAAGAAGGAGTGCTCGCGTTGATCGTTGAAAGTACCCGCGTGCAAGAGGCAGGGAAAACGCCGTCAGAACAGATAGCAAAGGATTTGGTACGCGATGTTCTTCTCGGCACTGAAGAAGAAGGCAACGGAGTTCTCGTAACGACGTTTTCGTCACATATCGCCCGCGTAAAGACGATATTCGAAGCAGCTCGCGAAATGGACCGACGCCCGCTGGTTCTAGGCCGCTCTATGGAACGATATTTAGGAACCGCCGAAAGGATGGGATATGTCGAGCTTCCGAGTGATATTGGTATCTACGGCAACAGGAGGTCCGTCGACAAAGTATTAAGAAGAGTGGCGCAGGAAGGGAAAGAAAAATATCTTCCGATCATCACTGGACATCAAGGAGAACCAGAATCGATGCTCACCAGAGTCGCGAGTGATCAAACTCCGTACCGAGTCGCGCCAGGCGATAAGATCGTGTTCTCCGCAGAGGTGATACCGACGCCGATAAATGCGGCTAACCGATACTCGCTGGACACCAAGCTCAAAATGCGAGGGGCAAGACTCTACACAGATGTCCACGTGTCAGGCCACGCCGCTCGCGAAGATCATTGGGAGCTTATCAAAATGCTCAAACCAAATCATATTTTTCCCACGCACGGAGATCTGACGATGACCAGCTCGTATGTGGAACTTGCAGAAGATGCGGGCTACAGCCTGCGGGACAATATCCACCTTCTCAGAAATGGTCAGAACATCGCAGTGAGCCCTTGAGATCGACGGCTTATGCTTTAGCTGCTTTGCACTCAAAAAATGCGTTTTCACAGGGGTGAAGCGTGAGCGAGTTGGATGATGAGTTGCAAAAACGAAAAACGCTGATCGATGAAGCACTCGACGAGTACGTTCCCATAGTTTTTCCAGAAGAATTGTACAGAGCCGCTCGACACCTCATTGAAGCGGGGGGAAAGAGGCTGCGGCCACTAGTTTTGCTATTAGGCGCAGAAGCGGTCCAACCTAATATCTCTGTCGAGTCGATACTCCCAGCAGCCGTTTCTTTGGAGCTTGTGCACAATTTCACATTGATTCACGACGATATTATGGACGAAGACGCGACGCGTCGCTCCAGAGAAACTGTACACACAAAATGGGGTATGTCAGAAGGCGTCTTAGCTGGCGATGCGCTTTATGCCAAAGCCTTCGAAGTACTTTCGTACAGCAAGACAAACCCTGAAAACGCGACAAAATGTCTTAGACTCCTGTCAAAAGCGTGCTTGCACATCTGCGAAGGTCAGTGGCTCGACATAAAGTTCGAACATAATAAGAACATTTCAGAAGCCGATTATCTCGAAATGGTCCAAAAAAAGACAGCTGTTCTCTACGCGGCAGGTTTGGCAATGGGCGGAATATTGGCCGGGGGCACTGACGACGAAATAGCCGCCCTATGGGACTTTGGCATTGCTATGGGCATAAGCTTCCAGATCCGTGATGACGTACTAGATTTGATTACGACACGCGAAGTGCTTGGAAAAGATTGGGCTAGTGACTTAAGAGAAGGCAAGATGACGTTGATTATGATCCACGCATTCAAACACGGCATAAGATTTGACCCGTCACAATTCATAACTGAACAAGCAATCGACGCCGCGATCAAAGATTTGCAGAACGCTGGATCAATAAATTACGCGATGGAAAAAGCCTTTGAAATTCTCCGAGTCGGCAAATCGCGACTAGGTGACCTGAGCGAATCGCGTGCAAAATCCACGCTGCTGCAGCTTGCCGATTATATGATTTCTAGAACTTATTGAAGCTCTCGTGTGGGGGGATGATGGAAGCTCAAGTCTTAAATAGGGAAATCAAGAAGCTCGCTCTCCAAAATGCAATTTTGCACCAAGGCAAAGCAGCGGCAACCGTCGTTGTCGCTAAACTGATGGCTGAGCATCCGGATCTCAAACGCCAAGCGAGAGAGATGTCCAGATTTGCCGCGGACATCGTTGCCGACATCAACGCAATGCCGTCTGACGAACAGAGGGCACTGCTGAAACAGATAGCTCCGGATCTGCAAGCCAAGGTAGCGAAGGCGCAGCAAAAACGAATGTACCTTCCAGAATTGCCTCACCACGAACAGGTAGTCATGCGGTTTGCGCCCAATCCTAATGGACCGGCCACGCTCGGCAGTGCTCGCGGAATTGTTGTCAACTCGGAATATGCCCAGAGGTACAAAGGTTCTTTTATCCTGCGTTTTGATGACACGGACCCACAAACGAAGCCACCACTGCTTGAAGCTTACGATTGGTACCTCGAAGACTGCAAATGGCTTGGAGCAATCCCAGACATTGTAGTGAACGCTTCAGACCGCATAGAAACATATTACCGCCACGCTGAAAAACTCATTGCGCACGGGGCTGCGTACGTTTGCACCTGCACGCGATCGCGATTCAAAACGCTTAAAGACGCAGGACTAGCGTGTCCGGACCGCGAGAACTCCAAAGAAAGGAACATGGACCTTTGGAAGCAGATGCTTGATGGCCGGATAGGAGAAAAAGAAGCCGTCCTACGTATCAAGACCGACGTAACGCACCCGAATCCAGCCTTGCGGGATTGGATCGCTTTTCGTATCGTTGACGCAATGCACCCTCGGGGCATGGCGTATCGAGTGTGGCCGATGCTCGATTTCGAGTCAGCCGTTGAGGATCACGAGCTTGGAGTAACCCACATAATTCGCGGAAAGGACTTGCGCGACAGTGAGCGAAGGCAGCAGTTTCTGTACTCGCATTTAGGCTGGACTTACCCATATACTCTGCACTGGGGGAGGATTAGCATTCACGAATTCGGCAAGTTCTCAACAAGCATGCTGAAGATGCAAATTGAACAAGGACTGTATAGCGGTTGGGATGATCCTAGACTGCCCACTTTGAGGGCGCTAAAACGGAGAGGTTTCGCTGCAGAAGCTATCCGGTTATTTATCTTGAAATTGGGCATTAACGAATCAGACATACGCGTTAGCTTGGAAAATCTCTACGCCGAAAACAGGAAACTCGTGGACCCCGTTGCTCACAGATACTTCTTCGTGCCCGACCCGGTCTCGATGAGCATTAAAAATGCCAAGCCAACTACTGCGCAGGCTCCGCTTCATCCATCGTCTCCTTCTCCTTTTAGAGAGATCCCTGTTGAAGCCACGGTATGCATCAGTGTCCAAGATCTCGCTTTAGCCGGCACTGATCTCGTACGATTGAAAGATCTCTACAACGTTCGGATTGTACGAAAAGAGCCACTAGAGGCAGAATATGCCGGGGCAGAAATCAGCAAAGGCACAAGAATAATTCATTGGGCTCCGCCCAACGGGCCTCAAGTCGAGGTCGTTACACCTACCGGAAAAGATGTCGGCATTGGCGAGCATGGCATAGCTGCCGAGCTTGATCGTGTAGTCCAATTTGAACGCTACGGGTTTGCCAGAGTTGATCAAGTGCTCAAAAATAAAAGCAAGATAAGGATTATTTGTTATTTCACGCACAAATAGCAGATTTCGAGCTATCCAACGTTGGCTGAAAACGCTGCCCTTATCTGCTAAAAATCACAAGAAGCAAAGAAATAGCAACAGCTGCAATTATCACAGATATTCCGAGAGCTCCGCCCATAGCCATAATCGCATTTACCGTACTTGCGAGCTGCGCAGTCTTTTGTGAGCCGAACACCGATACTTCGTTAGCCTGCTGAGTGTTCATCCCGGCACGCACTGGTTCAAGGTTGGCCTCCGCCTCGTCAACGAGTTCGATAATCGCCTTCACGAGGATGCTGTTATCGGCTTTGAAACCTAACAAATTAATGCCGCTGTACCAGTTTACGACGTGGTTATCAGTAGTCATCACTTCTGCCTCATCGACTTTCAAGGCGCTGACGATGATCTCCCGCAAGTCAGGAACCATATTGTTCGCATCAACGAGGACGTAGGCCGTGCGCTGCCCAGCAACTTCAATCAGCGCCACTTGGATGCCGAGATCGCCCATACCTTCGTCTCTCCCAAAAATAGGCCCACGCCTTGCTGTTCCGAGCTTGACTTCACTACTTAATGGCTCTGAGTTCATCAGTCGGGAGGAGGCTTCGCTTATCGCATCGATTAGATCGAACGAGTTTTTCGTGCCCGCCCACATCGATGACGCGTAAGGAGCTGTGCAGTTATGCGCATCTATGAGCGCCGCGTAATGCACTCCGCGTGATCTCGCTTCTGCGCTTGCAACCAGGCCTAGCGCATACTCTATGTCTTCGGTTGACTCTGGCGACAGCGTTGAAATAAACAGAACTGAGTCGCCGAACCTCTGCGCAAGAAGCTTTATTGCCCCTTTCTGAACTCGAATTGATCTTGATGCATGCGGGCTATAACGCGTATTTTCAACGGCGCGCGCGGCGGCTTCCACTATTTTAACTGATTCAGTCGCCGACACCAAATTGAAGTCGTGCGTCGCGGTTCCGTGCGGCACAAAAATCTCTCCGCCGTCGAGATTGCTGACGATTCTCACAGGAAGGTTGCCGCCGCCGATCTCTCCGACAGGACCAGGATGCACGGCCGATATGACAAACGTTGCTTTTAAGCGCTCGTTTGAGCTGAACGAGAGAGTCGTAACCGGAATTTCGACGGCCTCGCCTATCTTCTTAAAGAAATCTTCCATGCCTGGGGCGCCATCTATCGCTTGGGCAATGTAACCACGAATGAAATCCATGCTGCTTACCCCAAAAGATTTTCGCAGCGGCGCATCGATATACCTTATGAACGCTAAAGCGCCCAGCGTGAATACAACGCTAATTGCCACCAAGTTTACGACGTAGCCTGATGCTCCGAAAAGCGGCAGAAAAAGCGCCCCAAATACCGTCTGAAGCGAAGCGGGAACGACATTTCGAACCAGGCTTTTCGTAGTTATGGCCGTCAGCACTAGAATTCTGAAAGCGAAAACGGCCCCTAAGGACATAATGTAAGCTGATATCGTCAGCTGCCATCCCGTTGCGAACGAAATCAGCGCACCGAGCACGCAAAAGACACTGATTATGACGGCCCCAACGAATGCTAACAAAGCTGAACGGTTGACGGTCATGGTGCCTTGAAGGAGCCGAGCCAACGGGTGCGTAAGAATGGCGGCAAGCACGGCCGGAACGCCGATAAGAACTAAGCCGGCAAGCAGGTTTTCCCTCCATCCAAAATTAAAAACACCAGCACCAACCACAAGCGATAAGGCCAGCGTGACTGGGATCGTGTTCTTCCAGCGGGGTGCTGCGAACACGTATTTCATTAATCCTGCCGTCCGCTCCTCCATCCCCTTTACGACGTTTTCCCTGGGGCCGAATATCTTGAGCTTCATCTGGTTCCTCACGTTGTCACTTGTCTTCTAGCTTGAACTCGTGAATCTCTAAATACCCTCTTGACTGCTCATCGAACCATTTCTTTTCAGAGTTGATCACTTTAATACGCTTCTTAAAGATAGGGGCGTCAGCAACAAGCGTTTCGTATTCGCCGCCTTCTCCCATCACGTGCACGCCGTATTTCTTGTGTAATGCAGACAAGTCTTCGACCGCTTGTGCATCAAGCGTACGGCCGAGCCACGATTC
>Ga0187771_10002980_pt1 | contig 11773 bp, 11 predicted proteins | sample 0116_SJ02_MP15_1_FD_133139 | JGI IMG/M metagenome (GOLD analysis project Ga0187771, IMG submission 133139) | Tropical peat soil microbial communities from peatlands in Department of Meta, Colombia - 0116_SJ02_MP15_10_MG | ecosystem: Environmental > Terrestrial > Soil > Wetlands > Peat | place... | reverse complement strand
GCGGTGCGGCCAATCATCACCGCATCGCATCCGGTTTGAGCCACCATGGCGCAGGCGTCTTCCGGCGTGCGAATGTCGCCATTGCCGATCACTGGAATTTGCACCGCGTCTTTCACGGCGGCAATCCACTCCCAGCGAGCCTGGCCACTGTAGCCTTGTTCGCGGGTGCGGGCGTGCAGCGCTACGCCGTTCAGGCCGCAGTCTTCAGCCATCTTTGCAAGTTCGACACAAACGATTTCTTCGTCATTCCATCCGGCCCGGAATTTCACCGTGAAAGGAATTTTCACCGCAGCACGCACAGCTTTGAAAATTCTTCCGATGGCCGGCAAATCGCGCAGCAGGCCGGAACCGCCGTTGCACTTGACGACTTTCTTGGCTGGGCATCCTAGATTCAAATCGACCAGGTCGAAGCCCAAGCCTTCGACCATGCGTGCGGCTTCGGCCATGACCTGCGGATTGCTGCCGAAAAGCTGGGCTGAGATGGGATGTTCGTCTTCATAGAAGTGCAGGTAGCGTTTGGCTTTTCTGTCCTTGGCACGGAGCATACCGTCAGCCGAGGTGAACTCCGTCATGATGAGGCCACATCCACCGAGGTTGCGAATGAAACGGCGGAACACGGTGTCGGTGACGCCCGCCATAGGAGCGAGGACCGTGGCAGGAGAAATTGGGACGTTGCCCACCATCAGGCGAGCAGGAACGGGGACAAATGGCTCCGCGGGCGAGGGCGCCCGCGCCACAAAGGAATTCGGCTTGTCCCAAAACTTGCGCACGATGCTATTTTACTGCCTTTCCTGAATCGCTCCGGTTGTGCCACAATTTGAGCACACGTTATGAACCAAGTTGTTCAGCCTGTGAGTTCCGGCCGCTGGGTAGGCCGGGTGGTGGTCGGCGTCCTGGTCGGCGAAGGCATATGGGGCTTGATTGTTTCGCTCACGCGTGACCTGATCATGCCACTTCTCGCGCGGCAGACGGGAGAAGTTTCTCAGTCTTCGCAGAACATCAACATTCCGGGGATTTTCACCGCGGTGATCGGCCTTTGCCTCGCCGGGCTTGTGGCGGTGATCCTCAATTTCTGGGTGAATCGACCAGTTCGAGCAACGACCGTGAAGGCGGCTCGGGTGAGCGTAAGCGCTGCTGGGAGTTCGAGTGCGTCGCGATCCATTGCACCGCCCGCAGCGCAGGCACCTGCAGCTCCAGCACCGGCTGCGGTGACACCTTCTGCGGCTTCTGCGGCCCAGCAGGCGCCGACTCCTGCACCGGTTGCTGCATCGAAGCCGACGGCCCCGCCTCCTGCGCCAGTTCCAGCCAAGCCAGCAGCGGTGGCGCCTCCGCCCAAACCCGCCAAGCCCAAGCCCCCAAAAGAGATTCAGTACAACATCGTCGGGGAGCCGATCTCGCCGATGGAGGAAGACGAGTAGCCGCACGTATCCAGCCATCAATACAAAAAGCCCCCTTTTGGGGGGCTTTTCAGCCCATAGCCAACGCGATGGAATAGTTGCTTACTTCTTGGCCGTCTCAGCCTTAGCGTACTTGCGGCGGAAGCGCTCCACGCGGCCGGCGGTATCCACCAGCTTCTGCTTGCCGGTAAAGAAGGGGTGGCATTGGGAGCAGATTTCTACGTGGATGTCGCCCTTGTGGGTGGAACGAGTAGTGAAGTGATTGCCGCAGGCGCACATGACGCGCACTTCATGATATGCGGGATGGATAGCTGCCTTCATGGGTCTCCTAAGCGTTGATCTCAGCCATTTGATTCTAAAGGATAGACGCTGGATTCAGCAACGAATGGCCTTCACGCAGCTTCAGCAACTGCTTTGGGCACTATCCTTCCCTTCCCGTCCTTCTCCACATAAGCCCACGGCATGTTCGGATCATGCGTGAACATGGTCAGCCATTTCTGCGGGATTGCTTCCGCGTAATAACGCTTGCGGCTGTCGAGCGTCTGCAAGGGAAACAGATCGAACGCCATCACCCAATTCAAATCGAGATGCGCGCTGGTGGGGATCAGGTCGGAGATGTAGCACGCTGTGTTGCCGCCGCTGCGCACAATCACCGCCTGCATGTGCTGCGTGTGGCCGGGAAATATCTTCACCGAGACTCCCGGCACGATCTCCTGATCTCCACGCAGCAACTGCATTTGGCCGCCGGCCACCAGCGGATCGTAATTAGCGGTCATGTAGCTGACGCCATCGCGTTCGCTGGGGTGCTGCGCGTATTGCCACTCACCTTCCTGGGCGTAATATTTCGCCTTCGGAAATGTTGCCACCGGTTGGCCGCCGCGCAACAGCGTGTTCCATCCGCAGTGATCAAAGTGCAGGTGGGTGTTAATGACAATGTCGATGTCTTCCGGCGCGATCCCGGCCGCAGCGAGGTTGTCGAGCAACTTTGCTGGCTGGCCATAAATCTTGACCAGCTTCTCGGGCAGCTTGTTGCCGATGCCGGTTTCAATCAGCACGGTGTGCTTGCCGGTGCGGACGACGACGGAACTCAAGCCGGCAGCCACGTAATTGTTTTCGTCCGACGCGACCTTCTTCGACCACATCACCTTGGGAATTACGCCGAAGAAAGCTCCGCCGTCCAGACGGTAAAGGCCGTCCGAGACGGCGATCAGTTCAAAGTTGCCGAGAGTAAGTCGCTGCATCGTTCCATGGTACCTGGAAAGGGCTGGCTATGGCGGGCACGGCTGTTTTCCGGCGTCTTCGTGCGTCAGACCTCCCAGGAGCATTAATCTTCTGGCTTGCCTCTCCGTTGACGTCACGCCCGCGCTATTCCTATAATGAGTTGACTTACACCCTGAAAATTGAAGGTTGACGGGTGGCCATGCGCTGGGAACCGCAGCGTGTGGGGGTTGGCCCGCCTTTCTCGTTCGGCGGCACGTTCTAGCCGCGTTGCTGGGCCAACCGGTCAGATTTGTGAGAGTCAGTCTGATTGAAGTTCCGGAACAGAATCCTTAAGGAGTTCAAAATCGATCCCATGACAAGCAAGTTCACGCGTATTCTTTTGGCTGTTCTTATTGCCCTGCCCATTGCTGCATTCCCCCAGGCTGGCGCGGCGCCCACCACGGGCGGCACCGAGCCGCTGCCCGCTGCTCCCAGCGCCACGCCGGCTGGTGGCGCGGCGAATCCAGCAGTCCCGGTCCTTAGTGGGACCAGAGTCGGAACCATCAATGTTGAAGGGGCTATTTTTGCCAGCAACGAAGGCCAGCGGGATTTCGAGGCGCTCAGCAAGAAGCTGGAGCCCAAACAAAACGAACTCAAGAATCTGAACGACGAGGTCGAGGGCCTGAAGAAGCAGCTCAATAACGAAAAACTCACTGAGGACGCCCGCGCCAATCTGGTGAAGCAGCTTGAGCAGAAACAGAAATCGCTGGAGCGCTCCGTGCAAGACGCGCGCGACGAAGCGCAGAACCAGCAGAATGAGATCGCACAGCGCATTTTGCAGAAGATGGCCCAGGTCATCATGAAATATGCCAGCGAGCAGGGCTACGGGATCATCATTGACGTCTCGAATCCTTGGCCACAGGGTCCCGTGCTGATTGCCGGACCGTCAGTGGACATCACTAAAGCGGTTGTAGATGCATACAACCTGCAATCTGGCGTGCCTGCGCCCACGAAGCCAGCATCCAAGCCCGCGGCAACTGGCGCTAAGTCAACTGCTCCTGCTACCGGCACGAAACCACAAGCGCCTGCTACTGGGCAACAGCCGCCGAAATAGCGACACCTGAGCTTCACAGAAAGTTCCAGCAAGGCCGCGTAATTAGCGGCCTTTTTTCTTTCGAGCAAATCTGAAAATTGACCATCCGTCCACGCTCCCTCGGTGTCATTAGTAGCGAGCACACAAAGGAGGCTGCCATGTTCGCCAATTCTTTGTTGAGTGTTTCCTGGGGTGAGCGTTCTCGGCGTAGCTATGCCACTCTGATCTCCTTCACACTAGAGGCGCTGGCCGTCGGAGCTTTGATTACCGCGCCGTTGCTCTACGTGCACGGGCTGCCCCACGTACAGATGGCCCTCTCGTCGCTTCCCGTCGCACGGGCGGGACCGCTGCCGCCGGCAGAGCACCCCCGTGCCGTTCGTTCAGCCAGCAACCTGACTCCCGACGGTCATGTCATTACGCCGCTCGAGATTCCTGAACATCCGGCTCAAATCAACGATGACTCGGGGCCGCCTCCCGTCAACATCGGCGTTCCCGGTGGGACAGGCGGTCCCGGGGTTACGAACCCGATGATCACTTGGATTCCCCCCGGACTTCCCAATATCGCCCCTCCGCCACCGGTCGCGGCGCCGAAACCTGTGCAGGTCTCTCATCTGATGGATGGCTACCTCATTTTCCGCGTCCAACCGCAGTATCCGCAGGTGGCTCGCTTCGCGCACATTCAAGGGTCTGTGGTCTTGCGCGCTCTGATCAGCCGAGACGGCCGGATTGAAAAGCTGCAAGTCGTCAGCGGCCAGACCATGCTAGTGCACTCAGCCATCAATGCTGTCAGCCAATGGCGCTATCGCCCATACATATTGAACAATGAGCCCGTGGAGGTCGAGACCCAGATCACGGTGAACTTCACGCTGCGGGGAGGATAGTTGTGCGGGCGCGTCCCGCAGGCAGGGCTGGAAGACGCGGGCGAATCCACACTAGTACCCCAGTAACCTGAGGAGCGGGTCGCTGGCCGCTATAATCGAACAAAGTGGCTAGCATCGAACTCGCTAAACGTGTGGCGACCCGCCCTACCTGGGCGGAAGTCTCGCTCGGGGCTTTGCGACAGAATTTCCGCACAGTGCAGCAGCACGTCGGAAAGAACGTAGCCATCTGTGCTGTGGTCAAGGCTGACGGCTACGGACACGGCGCCGTGGAATGTTGCCGTGCCCTCGAACAGGAAGGCGCACGCTGGTTTGGAGTGACCTCACTCGACGAAGCTATTCCCTTACAAGAGGCCGGCATTCGGAGCCGCATCCTTGTTATGACGGGCTTTTGGCGCGGCGAAGAAGAAGAAATCGTCCGTCTGGGTATGACGCCCACTGTCTGGGAAGTCGAGCAGATCGAGCTACTGGAACGAGCGGCGGCGCGAGTGGGGGTTGCGCGCCATGCGGTGCACCTCAAGGTCGATACCGGCATGGGACGGCTCGGCGTTGCGCCAGAAGATCTTCCTCGCATCTGCAGCGCGCTGAAGTCTTCTCCTCATCTTGTTGTTGAAGGGCTCTCCACTCACTTGTCGGCTTCGGAAGTTTTGGACGCGCCTTCAGTTCCGGACCAACTGCACTCATTCGAAAGCGCGCGGCGTTTCCTCCTCAACGAAGGCTTTGACCCACCGCTCATTCATGCCGCCAACACGGGAGCGGTGATTGCCCGACGTGAGTCCTGGTATACCATGGTGCGGCCCGGTATTGCGCTATTCGGATACCATCTGCCCTTCGAGCGCGCCGGACGCGAAGTCAGCGGTGCCCGCCTTCGCCTTGCCCTGAAACCTGTGCTCACCTGGAAAACGCGCATTCTGTCTTTGCGGGATGTGCGTGCCAACCAGCCGCTCGGCTATGGCGGCATTTACGTGACCAAGGCACCGTCCCGCATTGCCGCTCTTCCCGTAGGCTACGCCGACGGCTTTAATCGCGCATTGTGCTCCCGCGGGCGCGTGATTATCGGCGAACACTATGCCCCGATAGTCGGGCGCATATCGATGGACCTCACGCTGGTAGATGTGACGGGCCTACCCGGCATTTCCGTGGGCGACGAAGCCATTCTGCTCGGCTCCAGCGACGGCCTTAGCGTCGATGCCCGCAAACACGCCGCTTTAGCTAACACTGTGGTTTACGAAATCCTGTGCGGCATTTCCAAGCGCGTGCCGCGAAGGTACGCAAACTAATTCCGTCCACTCGCTCGAATCTTGTGCCTCCGCGGGCAATGCGTTATTCTAATTCCAGCTCGCAGCACGTGCCTCTTGGCGCGTGCTTTTTGTTTTGAGGAGGAAATTATGACCTTTCAAGGCACGCGCGTAACCCACGAATACACCCAGACCAATCGAGCCACGCCGGAGAAAGTTTTTCCTTTGCTTTGCCCCGTGCGGGAAGCAGACTGGGTCCCCGGCTGGGAATACCAGCTGATCTATTCGCAGTCGGGAGTAGCGGAATTGGGCTGCGTTTTCACCACGCCGAACGAACGTGGCCCGGAGACGGTGTGGGTCGTGACCGAGTACGACGCAGCCGCGTTTCGCATAGCCTTTGCGTGGGTTTGGCCGGGGTTGGTGGCTGCGCAGATCCGGATCTGTTTGCAGCCGAAATCGCCCGGCATGACTGAAGCGTTCATCCGGTACTGCTACACGGGTCTATCACCGCAAGGAAACCGCGAAGTGGCTCGTTATGACGATGTCTGGTTCCGGAACAAGATGCAAAGCTGGGAAAAAGCCATCAACCACTACCTCACGACAGGCTCGTTGATCGATGCAAAAGCGTGGGAGTGAAGCGGTCCGCTCATCTGATGAGAATTTCTGATCCGCGAAAGCGATATTCTCCGGGCGTTTCACTGATCCGGCCGCTGTTTGTTCTTAGCATCGCGGCGACCCGAACTCCAGATGGACGAAGTCTGTGCCAGTTCAGCCGTGAGGGCGAAGGAAACCGCAAACAGCGGCCCGAGAACGTCGAAGAGCGGTCGTGCACTATTGCCACGCGGCGCATTATTCCACGCAGACAGCACAAGGACCACGATGCTGCCAGCCAGCGCGGCTCGTCGCCACTCGTGCGGAACGCGCTTTGCCGCCAGGAACACGAACGGCAACCACGCGACCGTCAGCCAAAAGCTCCAACCACCCACGGCGTTACGAAGATTGTCTGCGCTCCACCCCGAGAGGCTTCGCTCCTGCGAGATGATGTCCCAGGGCAACGCGAGGGTATGGTCAATCGCCGACCGGACGAATACGACCACGATCACGCCTAGAACGGCCATAGCCACCGCTGCGAGCATTCTCTTCGTCCGATCGGCAGAGTCTTCTGATAACACCCAGGTTGCCGCGAACACCAATCCGATAGGTATGAATGTCTCCTTGCTGAACCCTGCCACCAATCCAATGACCGGCAACAGAGCCCACTTTTCAGAAATGAGGGCAAAGGTCAGCCAGGCAAACAGGAAAGCATCCGCTGAATCCACCAGGCCGCTCAAGTGGTAGTTGGACACCGCGAAATTCAACAAATATGCGAATGCAGCAACCATGCTGGTGGGCACTTCACGCGACAGCCTGTAGGCAAGGGCGCCCACTACCCAGGCAGCCAACGCGCAAAAGAAAGAATTCACCACGAGCAATGAGAAAGAAATCGGATCCCAAGTGCCCAGCCGTCCACGAGCAAGCCAGTAGACGGGCTTTGCCAGGTAGGGCACAAGCACTCGATATCTCCAATGACCGGTGACCGCCGTCGGGCCGTACTCCACCAGCCTGTAGTACTGGGCGCTATCCGACAAACCGGGAATGAGTGAGGGATTATAACGATTGAGCGTAGGGTATCCCAGGCCAAAGCAGATGAGGAACAGAAGCAAGGCCCATGCCGACAACCCGATCAGTTTTCTGGCGTGCACTTTTTCGTGACCACCGACCAGAGCTTTTCTGCAGACCGCTTTAGCCGCCGCGGTAAACGACTCTTCCCGCTACGACCGTGGCTACGGTCTTGCCAACCAGCTGCCAGCCGTCAAAAGGCGTATTCCGCGACTTGGACTTCGACCGCGCCGCCTCAAACGTCCAGCGTTTCTTGGGATCGAAAATCGTCACATCGCCGTAGCCGCCGCGCACCAGCGTGCCACGGCCTCGCAGGCCCGCTACTCGAGCCGGCCCGGCAGCAAATAGATCGACAATCCTCGCCAAAGGCACCTTGCGCTGGTGATGTAATTGCGTGAGGGCCAGCCCCAGTGCGGTCTCGAGTCCGGTAACGCCAAACAGCGCACGTTCAAATTCCACGTCTTTTTCATGCGGCGCATGCGGTGCATGGTCAGTGGCGATGGCGTCCACGGTGCCGTCGGCCAGAGCTACCAGCAGCGCTTCCCGGTCTTCCGCAGTCCGCAGCGGCGGGTTCATTTTGCAATAGGTGTTATAGTCGCCGACATTTGCATCAGTCAGCGTGAAGTGGTGAGGTGTAACCTCACAAGTGATACGGGCCTTGCCACGTTTGCCTTTGCGAATCGCCTTCAACGCCTCTGCCGTGGAAAGGTGCGCCACGTGCAGACGCGCCCCGGTAAACTGCTGCGCTAAGTGGATGTCCCGCTCGACGATCGAAGCTTCCGCCTCAGCTTTCATGCCATGCAGCCCGAGACGAAACGAAACCGCGCCTTCATGAAGCGAGCCATTCTCGGTCATGCGCGTATCTTCGGCGTGCTGGATCACCGGCAGGCTGGTCTCCGCCGCCAGGCGCAGCGTTTCGCGCATGATGACTTCGTTGAGAATGGGCCTGCCATCGTCGCTGATGGCCACAGCGCCCGCGCGCTGCAGGGCGCGAAAATCGGTGAGTACCGCACCTTTGCTGGCCATCGTGGCTGCGGCAATCGGGAAAACGTTCACTACCGCGCCGCGTTGTGGTTGCTGAATCCAAGTGACCCATTCCGGTGAATCCACCACCGGCGAAGTATTTGGCATGCAGCACACTGAGGTAAATCCACCAGCCGCCGCCGCTGCTGTCCCGCTGGCGATGGTTTCCTTGTATCCTTGCCCAGGCTCGCGCAGGTGAACATGCAGATCGATAAATCCAGGGGCGACGATCAGGCCGCGGGCGTCCAGCGTCTCCTCGCCGCCGCGGATTTTGCCCGCGGGCGCAATCTCCGCCACTCTGCCATCGCGCAGCAGTACGTCCATGAGCGCCTCGACCCGCGCCGCTGGATCGATCACATAGCCGCCCTTGATCAACAGACTGCCTGTTTTCCGCTGGTTCACTCCACTCTCCGCAGAACTCTTTCCGCTCCTTGCCACGCCATGTTGCGGCTCATCTCGCCTTTCCCAGGGCCTTCGCCAGGATCGCCATGCGCACAGGAACTCCGTTCCTTACCTCCTCGACAATGACCGACTGCGCGCAGTCCGCCACTTCCGAAGTCAACTCCAGGCCGCGAATAATCGGGCCCGGATGCATCAAGAGTGCGTCCCGCTTGGCCAGCTTCAGCCGCTGCATAGTGACCTGATAGCGGGTGATGTAATCCTGCAAACTGATCTTCAGGCCCGCCAATCGCTCTTTCTGCACCCGCAAGGCAGTCACCACGTCAGCGCCGCGGATGGCATCTTCCGCACTGCGGGTTATCTGCACGCCCGGAGCCAGGGTTGCCGCAAGCTCCGGCAGCAACTCCGGCGGGCCGCAAAGCGTGATCTTCGCTCCGAATTTGCTCAACAGATGACACGCCGATCGCGCCACCCGGCTGTGGTAGATATCTCCCACGATCGCCACTTGCAATCCCTTGAGCGTTTTCTTGCGCCGCAGGATCGTGTAGGCGTCGAGTAACGCCTGAGTCGGATGCTCGTGCATTCCGTCGCCGGCGTTGATGACGGGAATGTCGAGGTTCTTCGCCATCAGCAGCGGGGCCCCGGCATGAGGATGACGGACCACAATCACGTCCGCTCCTACCGCGCCCAGCGTGTAGCCGGTGTCGAGCAGGGACTCACCCTTCTCGATACTGGAGCCGCTCGACAACACCAGCGTGGTCATCGCGCCCAGAGATTTTGCGGCGATCTCAAACGAACTGCGGGTTCGGGTGGAGGCTTCGTAGAAAAGAAGCAGCACCTTCTTGCCGCGTAAAAGCGCCCGCGGTTTGGCAGGGTTCATGCGCCGCGCCAAAGCCAGCAGGCCGGCAATCTCGGAAGCCTGCATGTGCTCGATCCCTAGCAACGATCCGCGATGCACTCCGCGACCCTGGGGTCGTGCGCTGCCTGCGATGCTTGGTTGCGGTTTCAACTTGATCGGCTTCTCTACTCCTTCGGCGCCATCTGCCTCTTAACGATTACAGACCGAATGGAACACGCCAATCTCGCGATCCAGGAAACCCGCATGCGGGCATTTTCCACAGGTTGACTCCTGAGCCTGATCAACAAGATATAAACGCAGCATCATACGCGTGCAGCGTGGTGGAGGGCAAGGGGTAACGAGAAAATCGCGGTCCGGACCAGGCGGGCAATCTGCTACCCAACCCAATTATGAAAGGGTGCTGTTCGGGCGCCCGATCCCGTGGAGTCTAACTATGAAACGGATTGACGATTGCCGCAGTGGGCCGTATCCAGGATATGCCCGGGGGAGGAATGGGTCTCATCCTGTCGTGGATTGCTCGGGCGTGAATACCGCATCGACCGTGGCGGTGATCTCCTCCATGGCGCCGTCAATATCCATGGTGAGACGCGCAAGGTCCATTCTGGCGAGCGCCGGATAATGTTCCACTAGGAGAGCCCAAGCATTGTCGCCGGCCAGATCGACGCCCATAGCTTCGTAGTAACCGTATCCCAAATCGCGGAGCCGGCATAACAAGTCGCTGAGATGGACCAGCGATACGAGCGGCACCGCAACCGAGGCCGAGCCGGGGGCGTGATGGAATTCGATCACGGACACTAAGTCCGGAGAAAACTTCCAGTGTTCGGCTAAAATCTTCCCGCTCTGACTATGGGTGAAGCCAAGATGTTCTGCTTCGCGACGATCGAGTGCTACGTACCCATCGCGTGCGCTCTGGATACAGCGGCGATACTCTTCGGAGCACGCCATTGTGTTCACCAGGATGCCCAGGTCGTGCAACAAGCCGGCGAGGTAGGCCTTCTCCGGGTCGGGATATCCAATCAGCTTTGCCATTTTGCTACTGACGAGCGCACACCCCAAGCAGTGACGCCAAAACGTCACCGCGTCCAACGCCCATTTGTCGGCTGGCACGATGCGGTTCAGACAGCACCCCATTAAAATAGCCTCAATTCGTTTCAGGCCGAGAGCCAAGATGGCGCTGCGTACCGTCTCTGTCTTCTGTCGTCCGAACAGCGGCGAGTTGGCCATGCGCAAGCACTGCGCAGCAATGGAGGAGTCGTACGACACCAACTCGACGACTTTCTTCATACTTACCAGTTCTGGTGGCTGCTGCAGCAAGGTAACGAGTGGCTGCACAATGGCGGGAACTGTCGGTATCGCCTCCAGGGCTTTGATTTGCGGACGAATCTGGTCAAGTTTGCTCATGGCTTGCCTCCACCCACATACCCGACCGGCGGCTTCCAGTACCCAATGGCGCCAGGAAAGTGCACCAAATGAAACCGATCATCGACCTGATACAACGACTCCGCGTGCCCCAGAAACAAATACCCTCCGGGCAACAGATTGGAATAGAAGTGCTGCATAACCTTCCGCTTGGAACCCAGATCAAAATAAATCAGCACGTTGCAGCAAAAGATCAAGTCCATGCCCTTCAGGAACGTCATTTTGCTGTCGTCATTGAGGTTGACCCGATCAAAACGGATCAGCGACTTTAGCTGGTCAGTTGCCTGCAATCGTTTTTCATCGTAGGGTTTGAAGTACTTTTTGCGCAGCGCATCGGTCGTACTGCGAAGAGCGTACTCTCCGTAAATTCCAGCCTTGGCAGCTGTGAGCGAGTTGTCATTCAAGTCGGTTGCGAGAATATCGAACGTCCAGCCCGCCAACTGCTTCGCGCTTTCCTCAAGCAAGAACATGGCCAGCGTGTAGGGTTCTTCCCCCGTCGAGCACCCGGCGCTCCAGAGATGGAGACGTTTGAAGCCCATCGCGCTCTTGGCTTGGAGAATTTGGGGAAGGATCACGTTGCGCAGCGCCTCCAACTGCTGAGGGCTGCG
>Ga0187771_10002979_pt1 | contig 11775 bp, 12 predicted proteins | sample 0116_SJ02_MP15_1_FD_133139 | JGI IMG/M metagenome (GOLD analysis project Ga0187771, IMG submission 133139) | Tropical peat soil microbial communities from peatlands in Department of Meta, Colombia - 0116_SJ02_MP15_10_MG | ecosystem: Environmental > Terrestrial > Soil > Wetlands > Peat | place... | reverse complement strand
TGAGATCCTTCCTCTGCCTGCAACAAAGAGATAAAGGTTAAATGGAGGCGCCCATAGCTCAGCTGGATAGAGCGTCGGACTACGAATCCGCAGGTCGCCCGTTCGAGTCGGGCTGGGCGCGCCCTACATTACGATCGGAATTCCATGACGAATGATAAGATGTCTGATGAAACCTATATGAGGATGGCCTTGGAGGAAGCAGAGCGTGCGGGCCGAAGAGGGGAAGTTCCAGTAGGTGCTATTTTAGTCAAAGAAGACCGGGTGATTGTAAAAGATCATAATCGGTGTATCGATCTCAGCGATCCCACTGCCCATGCAGAGATTCTTGTGCTTCGAAAGGCAGGTAAGGTATTGGGAAACTATCGATTGAACGATACAGTCATATATGTGACTGCGGAGCCATGTCCGATGTGCATATCGGCGATGATTCATGGAAGAATATCACGATTGGTCTTTGGGACCCTGGAGCCAAAATTTGGGGCAGTGGAATCAAAATTTAAACTGTTGAATAATAATAGCTTAAACCATAAAGTAAAGGTTGACCGAGGAATTCTTGGAAAAGAGTGTGCTGAAATTTTAAGATCTTTTTTTAAAAAGAGGAGGGCGTCGAAAAAGACAATTTAGAGTTCGGAAGTAAAGAGTTACTCCTAATTCCGAACTGGTAACTTTTGACTATTATTTAAAGGGAGAGGTTGCCGAGTTGGCTGAAGGCGCCGCTCTCGAAAAGCGGTTCTCCCGCAGAACGGGAGACGTGGGTTCAAATCCCACCCTCTCCGCCACGAACCACGTAGGGTTCGTGGCAGCCCTCAACTCAACGTAGTTCAGGGCGCCAGTGTCATATGTATTATGTCTATGCCAAAACCAAGGAGACCTTTTGAACTAATTTTTTACGAAGCTTATAAGAGTAAGGAGGATGCAAAGCATAGAGAAAGATATTTTAAGACCGGTAAAGGTAAATCAGTATTTCGAATGATGCTTCGAGATTCATTAAATTGACTTTATGAGGGCCGAGTGTGGATGAAATAACGGAGAGATGCCCGAGAGGCCGAAGGGGCACGACTGGAAATCGTGTGTTCCGACTAAAATCGGGACCGAGGGTTCAAATCCCTCTCTCTCCGCCACGAACCACGTAGGGTTCGTGGCAGCCGTGTACCTTACATGGTACACGGCTGCCATTAGTTATGCACCATGTAAGGTGCATGGCAGTCCTGAACCCCATGTGGTTTAGGGCGCCATTTATTATAAACCATGTTGGGTTCGCGGAATGAATCCTAAGGAGTAATAAGAGCTGTCGAATCTTGTTGATAGTCGGGTCCTGCGCAACAAAAAATTACAAACCCCGTCAGGTCCGGAAGGAAGCAGCGGTAGTAATTCCCTTTGTGTGCCGCAGGGGCGCCTGACTATCAACAAGTTAAGATCAAAGCTCAAGGTTGAAAACTCAAAGCTGAAAAGTTAAAACCTAATTCCGAAATCTGCAATCCAAATTGCGAGCCGAGGTGAAATGTCCTATTTAGTGTTGGCGAGAAAATGGAGACCGCAGGTCTTTGAAGAGGTCGTGGGACAGCGGCCCATCACCCAAACCCTGCAGAATGCCATATCCCAAAATCGGGTTTCTCATGCTTTTCTGTTCACTGGAGCCAGAGGAGTGGGTAAGACTTCTACTGCTCGCATTCTGGCAAAAGCCTTGAATTGTGAAAAGGGGCCTCAAATTAACCCTTGTAACCAATGTACCACCTGTGATGAGATCACCCGCGGGAATTCAATAGATGTGATTGAGATCGATGGGGCCTCCAATCGGGGGATCGATGAAATTCGGGAGTTGAGGGAGAACGTCCGTTACACCCCTGCAAAGAGTCGATATAAGATTTATATCATCGATGAGGTCCACATGCTGACCCGAGAGGCTTTCAATGCCTTATTGAAGACCTTGGAAGAACCTCCCCCCCATATCATCTTTATTTTTGCTACCACTGAACCCCATAAAATTCCGGCTACCATCCTTTCTCGATGCCAGAGATATGATTTTAAAAGGATCCCTTTGAGAGAGATCATGGGCAGCTTGAAACGGATCATCGAAGAAGAAAAGATCGAGATCAGTCAGAGAGGGATCTTTTCGATTGCTCAAGAATCGGAGGGAAGCCTGAGAGATGCCCAGAGCCTCCTCGACCAGGTGATCTCTTATGGAGGGAAGGAAATCAGGGATGGGGATGTCATCGAGGTCCTCGGGCTCATTGATCGGAAAATTCTCTACGATACCATAGAGGCTATTGCCGGCAGGGATGCTGAACGGTGTATGGAGATCATCGAGCACGTTTATCACTATGGAGTTGATCTTCAACATTTTTGCCGAGAGCTCCTTCATTATCTTCGCAATCTGATTCTCATGAAGGTGAGCCACCATCCAGAAGGCTTGATGGAGTTGCCAGAGGAAGAGCTGAAAGTATTGAAAAGTCAAGCGGAGAGTTTTCAATTCGACCATTTAAATCACCTCTTCAACCTTCTCCTAAAAGGAGAGGAAGAAGTGGCTCAATCCGCTTTTCCCAGGACAATGATGGAGATGACGTTGATTCGAATGGCCACTCTTAAACCCATCCTTCCCATTGATGACATTTTAAAGAAGTTGGAAATGCTTGAAAAAAGACACCCCCCTGTGGAATCAGCGGAGCAAATAGAGCCTTCTTTGACGAGATCGTTGAGTTCGGATCATTTCCAAAAAGGGAAAGGGTTGGAGGAAGGGCCCGATAAAGCCCCAAAAGAGACAGGGGAAGGGGAAGTTTTAGAAAAAGAAGAACTCCCAATAGGGTTGACCGAGGAGATAGAATCCCCTTCTTCACGGGGGGCCATAGAATCAAAGGGTTCTCCAACGGGGCTGGAGATCGGAGAAGAATTCCGAAAAGTGCGTGAAGAGACATGGAAAGGATTGGTGGAATTTGCTCGGGCCAGAAATCCCATATTGGGTTCCTTCTTGGCTCTTGGGAACCTTGTCCATATCAGTGATGAGGAGATCGAGCTTGGTTTTGAGAAAGATTCTTTCCATTATGATAGGATGTTAGAAAAGGAGAATCGAAGGCAATTGGAAGCGATCTGCCATGAATATCTTCAGAAAAAGGCAAGGGTGATCATCTCACCACTGGAACAGGGGTTGAGATCAAAGGGACGAGGACCCTTAGAAACAGATAGGATAAGTCGTAATGGGTCTGGGAAACGATTAGAAGGGGGGATGGAAGGGAATTCCCTTATCCAAGAAGCCCTTCGTCTGTTTGATGGAAAGATCGTTGGGAAGTAAAGGAGAAGACCATGACAAAGGGTTTAGGGAATGTACTGAAACAGGCTCAGCAGATGCATGCTAAAATTTCACAACTTCAAGAAGAAATGGCTGAAAAGACGATAGAGGCCAGTTCTGGGGGCGGGATGGTGAACATTGTGATGAATGGAAAACAGCAAGTTGTCACCATCCGGATCGACCCAGAAGTCGTCAATCGGGAGGACATCGAGATGCTGCAAGATTTAATTGTTGCAGCAGTGAATGAAGCTATCCGGAAATCCCAGGAGATGATGGCAGAGGAGATGAAGAAGATTACGGGTGGATTGAACATCCCTGGGCTATTGTAGATCTTTAGAATTTCTTAATTTCAAATGTGAAAATCTTAATGCCCAATCAATCTCAAATTCCAGAATTAAGAATTTTTATGTTTGAGCTTTGGATTTAATTTGAAATTTGAGCTTTGACATTTGGCATTATTTTTAGAGAGTAGATTATGGCGCTCCATGCCAAGCCCATCGATCACTTGATCGAAGCCCTGGCTAAGCTTCCAGGAATTGGAAGAAAGACTGCCTCCAGGTTGGCTTTCCATATTTTAAGGAACAGTGCGTTAGAAGCTCAGACACTGGCCAGAGCGATTTTGGATGTAAAAGAGAAGATTCGCCCCTGTTCCATCTGTTTTAATTTGACGGATGAGGACCCCTGCCAGATATGCAAAGATGAGCGCCGGAATAAGGAAATCCTGTGCGTCGTAGAAGGGCCCAATGACCTCATCGCTATAGAGAACACAGGAGGGTTTAATGGGGTATATCATGTGTTACACGGAACGATATCTCCCTTAGAAGGCATTGGTCCAGAAGACATTAAGATTAAAGAACTGATGGAACGGCTTCATCGGGAAAAGATAGGGGAGGTGATTCTGGCGGCTAATCCGACTGTGGAAGGAGGAGCAACTGCCCTTTACCTCATCGATTTAATTAAACCCCTTGGTGTAAAAGTTTCCCAAATTGCTTATGGAGTTCCAATGGGAGGGGAGATCGAATATTCTGATGGAATGACTTTATCGAAAGCCCTTGAGGGTCGCAGGCAGGTCTGAAAATTTCAATTGACTTTGGCGGCCTGGTGTGTTAACGGTAACGCATATTTATCAACATAAAGGTTTTAAGCTCATTTAAGTAAACTTAACTATTTGATTTTTATAATATTTTAATTCTTGAAAAGACTTATGAAATATTTTATATTTGGTTTGATTAAGAAAACCAGGAGAATCAAATGATTGAGATTCGGTTCCATGGAAGAGGCGGTCAAGGAGCGGTGACCTCAGCGGAACTATTAGCCCTGGCAGCCATTGGAGAGGGCAAATATGCTCAAGCCTTTCCGAGCTTTGGCCCCGAGCGGAGGGGGGCACCTGTGGTCGCCTTTTGTCGGATCAGTGATCAGCCCATAAAGATCAGGGCCAACATTTATGAGCCCGATCTGGTAGTGGTCCTTGATGCTTCTCTTTTGAAGATCGTAAATGTCGCTGCCGGGTTGAAATCAAATGGTATTGTTGTCACCACGAACAAAGATTCTCCTGAAAAGGTGAAAGAGATATTAGGGATCAAAAACCGGCTCGCAGTAGTGGATGCCATAAAGATTTCCACAGAGGTTCTCGGCCTTCCCATCACCAATACAACGATGCTGGGGTCTTTGACCAAGGCTTCGGGAGTAGTCAAAAAAGAGTCGTTTATTCCCCCCTTAAAGGAGCGGTTTGGTCGAATCGCAGAAAAGAACATTTCTGCCTTTGAGCGGGCCTATCAAGAGACCGTTCTGATCCAATAAATTTCGAGCCAAGAGGAGAGAGGTATGACAAAACCTGAATCAGAATGGACATGGAAAGAACTGCCAATCGGAAACGTTGTGTTAGAACCTGGGAATGCCAGCCAATATCGGACAGGGGATTGGAAGACCCTCAAACCGGTACTGAACAAGGAACTCTGCATCCATTGTGGATTGTGCTACATCTTCTGCCCGGACATGGCCTATAGCCTGAAAGAAGAGGGATATTTCATTGCAGACCTTTTCTATTGCAAAGGTTGTGGCATCTGCGCAAAAGAGTGCCCTACCGGAGCCATCACCATGGTGCTGGAAGAGGAGGAGAAATAATGGGGAAAAGGGTTGGAATGGAGGTTTCAATTGCTGCTGCCGAGGCTGTCAAGCAGTGTAATGTGGATGTGGTCTCAGCCTATCCCATTACGCCCCAAACGCATATCGTTGAGCATCTCTCAGAACTGGTAGCCAATGGAGAGCTCGACGCAGAATTCTTTTGTGTGGAATCTGAGCATTCCGCATTGAGTGTCTGTGTCGGGGCTGCAGCGACCGGGGCAAGGGCGTTCACCTGTACGAGTTCTCAGGGTTTAGCCCTCATGAGTGAGATCACCTACATTGCTTCGGGGTTGAGGTTACCGATGCTTATGATTATTTCGAACCGGACGCTTTCCGCTCCTCTGAGTATCTGGAATGATCACAGTGATGCAATGAGTATTCGCGACTGTGGATGGATCCAATTCTTTGTGGAGAATGGCCAAGAGGTCTATGACCACGTTTTTGTGGCCTATCGCTTAGCAGAGGACAGAAAAGTTCTCTTCCCTGTCATCATCAATATGGACGGATTCATCCTAAGTCATGTGATTGAACCCATTGAACTGATCGAGCAGGAAAAGATCGATCAGTTTCTTCCTCCCTATCAGCCTCTTCATCGTTTGCACCCGGATCGCCCGGTGACCATGGGTGCTTTTGCGCTTCCCAGCATCTTTGCAGAGGCAAAGAAAGCCGAGGAAGAGGCCCTCCGGTCCTCCATGCCAAAACTCTTAGAGGTCTTGGAAGCCTTTGGAGATATGACGGGCAGATATTATCACCTTATCGAGACCTACAAAGCAGAAGATGCCGATACGCTAATAGTCACTATGGGAAGTTGTGGTGAGACGGCCTCTGTGGCGGTGGACAAGATGAGAGAAGAGGGGAGATCCGCTGGACTTGTGAAGATTCGACTCTGGCGGCCTTTTCCTTTCGAGGCCTTCAAAAATGTTACCCTTCGTGCAAAACAGCTGGTGGTGATTGATCGAGCCATCTCTGCCGGGGCATGCGGACCCGTTGCGTCGGAGGTAAAGGCAGCCCTCTATGGTGAGGCGCAAAGACCGTCCGTCTACAACTTCGTTGCAGGGATTTCAGGAAGGGATGTGACTCCACGAGATTTCATCAGGATGGTGGATAAGGCTGAGATTGAAATTGAAGAGGGGAATAAGGAAGGTTTTGAAATTTATGGGGTGAGAGAATGACTGAAAATTTGAATGTATTCGCTGTCAGGACTTTAACTCAAAAGGAATATTTTGCGCCTGGTCATCGATCATGTCAAGGGTGTGCCGAGGCATTGGCAGTGAGATTAGTTGCGAAGGCACTGGGAAGAAATGTGATCATTGCTGCAGCCACGGGATGTATGGAGATTGTTTCTTCGCCACTGCCCTACACCTCTTGGAGGGTGCCGTGGTTCCATGTGGCCTTTGAGAATGCGGCAGCCGTTGCTTCAGGCATCGAATCAGCGCTAAAGGTCTTGATGAGAAAGGGGAGAATTCCCCGTAAAAAGATCGTGACCCTTGCCATGGCTGGGGATGGTGGCACAGCAGATATTGGGCTCCAAGCCCTTTCAGGTGCCCTTGAGAGAGGTCACGACTTCCTCTACATTTGTACTGACAACGAGGCCTATATGAATACTGGAATTCAACGTTCTTCTTCAACCCCTTTTGGTGCTTCAACAACTACCTCTCCTGCTGGGAAAATGGCCATGGGACAGGTCACATGGAAGAAGAATATGCCTGCCATTGCCGCTGCTCATAATATCCCCTATGTAGCCACTGCCTGCCCCAGTTACCCGATCGACCTCGTGCAGAAAGTGAAGAAGGCAGCGAGTACGGAGGGCCCTGCTTATGTTCATATTCTTTCCGTTTGTCCCACAGGATGGAGGTCTTCACCTGAACTTTCCATCAAGCTGGGTCGCTTAGCTGTGGAGACAGGGATTTTCCCCCTTTATGAAGTGGAGAGGGGTCAGTATCATTTGAATATTGACTTTCCAAAGCTGAAACCTATTAGAGAGTACATCAAGCTTCAAGGAAGGTTTCGTCACCTCACCGATGAGATGATCGAGGAGATTGAGAAGCGGGTTCACCAGGAATACGGACAGTTGAGAGAAAAGGCAGGAAAAGGAGTTTAGAATGACCCGTTCAGAGATCGATGCGATGATTGATCGATACGAAGCAAAAGAATCTTCCATTCTGGCCATCCTTCAGGATATTCAGGCGAAAGAGAAATATTTGCCCAGGGAAGCGCTCGAACTTGTGGGAGAGCGCCTCCGCATCCCCCTGAACAAAATTTACAGAATTGCTACTTTCTACAGGGCCTTCAGCCTCACTCCCCGAGGTCTTCATGAGATTCAGGTCTGTCTGGGAACAGCCTGCCATGTTCGCGGAGGCGTCCGGATTTTGGACCGAATTTCAACAGAACTGAGAATCCGTCCGGGGGAGACGACCTCTGACCGGAAATTCTCCCTCGATACGGTAAATTGTTTGGGAGTGTGTGCCTCTGGACCCATTATGGTCATTGACGGCCATTACTTCGGAAAGATGAGCCCAGCCCAGGTGAAGGGAGTGCTGGATCAATTTGATGCGGATAAGAGGGAGAGTTTGAATGGGAAGGATTAATTCTCCAAATGAATTGGAACAATTCCGGAACGAGATTCTGAGCAAGAGAGATCCCAGTCAGCCCTGCGTAACGGTTTGTGGAGGGACGGGATGCCATGCTTCGGGATGCCATCAGGTGATCGATGCCTTCAAAGGGGTACTTCAGACTTCCTTAAAAGGCAATGGGATAAACATCCGGGTAACGGGATGCCATGGATTTTGTGAAAGAGGACCTTTAGTGGTCATCTACCCTCAAAAGATTCTTTACCAACGTGTCAAACCGGAAGATGCCTCAAAAATCTTTGAAGAAACGGTCTTGAAGGGCAAGGTTGTAGAGTCTCTGCTCTATGAACACCCTGTCACCAGCCAAAAGATCGTCCATGAAGAGGAAGTCCCTTTCTATCAAAAGCAGATGCGGATTATATTTGGGAACAATGGGAACATTGATCCGACCTCTGTGGAGGACTACATTGCTGTAGGAGGATATCGAGCCTTACCCAAAGCCTTGTTCACCATGACTCCTGAAGCCATCATTCAGGAGGTGAAGGAGGCAAATCTTCGAGGTCGTGGTGGAGGAGGGTTTCCCGCAGGACTAAAATGGGAGTCGTGCCGAAAGGCCCACGGAGACATTAAGTATGTCATCTGTAATGCGGATGAAGGAGACCCCGGGGCCTACATGGATCGAAGCCTCTTAGAGGGAAATCCTCATAGTGTTTTAGAGGGGATGATCATCGGTGCTTATGCTATCGGCGCACACGAAGGATATGTTTATGTGCGGAACGAATATCCGTTGGCTGTTGTCAATATTGGCATAGCCATCGAGCAGGCGAGGAAATTGGGTCTGCTCGGGAAGAATATTCTTGAGTCGGGGTTCGATTTTGATGTCAAAGTCAGCCGAGGGGGTGGAGCCTTTGTCTGCGGCGAATCTTCGGCACTGGTCGCGTCGGTTGCCGGTGAGGTGGGAGAACCGAGGGCAAAGCATATCCACCTTGTGGAGAGTGGTCTGTGGGATCGACCCACCAATTTGAATAACGTGGAGACTTGGGCGAATGTGCCGGTCATCACTCTGAACGGGGCGAAGTGGTATACCCGGATCGGAACCGAGGGAAGCAAGGGGACCAAGATTTTCTCTCTGGTTGGCAAGGTCAACAATACAGGACTGGTGGAAGTACCCATGGGAATCACCCTACGGGAAATCGTCTATGATATTGGAGGAGGAATTCCAGGAGGAAAGAAATTTAAGGCCGTTCAAACCGGAGGGCCTTCCGGAGGGTGCATCCCCGAATCGCTCATCGATCTACCTGTTGATTTTGACCGACTGACCGAAGTGGGATCCATGATGGGTTCTGGCGGAATGATCGTGATGGATGAATCGACTTGCATGGTCGATGTGGCCAAATATTTTACGAACTTTTTGAAAGACGAATCATGCGGGAAATGCACCTCCTGCCGGGAGGGGACAAAACGGATGCACGAAATCCTGATGGAGATCGCTGAAGGGAGAGGGACGATAGAACATCTCGATCTCCTTGAAGAATTAGGGTGGGTCACAGCAGAAGCCTCTCTATGTGGACTGGGAATGACGGCTCCGAACCCTGTTCTCTCCACCATCCGGTACTTCCGTGATGAATATCGGGAACATATTATCAACAAGCGGTGTCCGGCCAAGGTGTGTCGCGCCCTTCTCCAATATCGTATCCTCTCCGATGTGTGCACAATGTGCGGAAGGTGTGCAAAGGCCTGTCCGGTGGAGGCGATCACAGGAAAAAGAAAGACGAAAAAGGAGAAGGGTGAACCTTTCAAAATCGATGTTGAAAAATGCACCAAATGTGGGATGTGTTTTGAGACCTGTAAATTTGAAGCGGTTGAAGTTGAGTAGGGAGAGAAGTTTATGATTCCATTTGTGATCGATGGTCAGCTGGTTGAGGGAAGAGAGGATGCAAATATCTTAGAAGTGGCTGTTGATGCAGGGGTTGAGATTCCCCATCTTTGCTACAACGAATCGGTGAAGCCCTACGGTGCCTGCCGTCTCTGCCTGGTGGAGGTAGTGCGAAAGGGGAAGTCGAGGATGACCACTGCATGTACCTATCCTGTTATGGAAGGAATTGAGGTGTTCACCCAAACAGAGAAGGTCCAGCGTGCCCGTAGGATGATCATCGAACTCATCTTAGCGATGTGCCCGGGAGATAAACTCATTCAGGATATGGCAAAGGAGTTGGGAGTTCAACAGGTTCGATTCAAGCAGGAGGATAAAGATTGTATCCTCTGTGGACTTTGTGGGAGGGTCTGCGAGGAAGTGGTTGGTGCCAATGCTATCCAATTTGCCTTTCGAGGAGACCGGCGGGAGATGCTTCCTCCTTTTGGAGGTGAAGCGATGAATTGTATTGCCTGCGGCGCCTGTGTGGTCGTCTGTCCCGTAGATGTGATTAAGATGAAGGAAGAAGCGGATGAACGGACGATCATCCGATGGAAGAGAGCCCTGAAGATGAAACAGTGTAAGGTTTGCGGGAATTATTTCGCTCCGTGGTTTCAGCTGGAAAAGTTTAAGGAAAAGGCGAAACTCCCCAAGGATTTCTTTGATGTTTGCTATACCTGCCGGAGTTGACCCATTCGACGGCCCCAAATTCCGCATTTTGAAGGTAAGATAGATAAACTCCGCTCAGGGTCAACCTTGAGTATGCCTTGGCTTAGCCGGAAGTCGAAAGGTTGAAATTCTTCTTCTATTGGATTATACTGTAAACAATCTCATGCAGGAGGTGAGGGGTATGGTCCATGTGAAATGGGAGCCTTTTAGAGATTTGATGGCAATGCAGGAAAGGATGACCCGGCTCTTCGATGAGACCCTCTCACGGATATGGAAGGAAGAAGGAGTGGCTCGAGGAGTTTGGTCTCCTCCTGTGGACGTCCTGGAAAGGGGAGATGAGTTGATTCTCAAGGTTGACCTTCCAGAAATGACGCAGAGCGAGATCGATATTAAGGTGGAAGAGAATGTGCTGATCATTCGAGGAGAGAGGAGATTTATCAAAGAGACTTCAGACGAAAATTATATCCAGATCGAGAGACCCTATGGGAACTTTCACCGAACTTTCACCCTCTCAAGAAGAATTGACCAAGAGAATATCAGAGCGTCTTATAAAGATGGAGTCCTTCGAGTCGTCCTTCCCAAGAGGGGAGAAGTCCAGCCCAAGCAGATCACGGTGATAGGAGAGTGAATGGGGTGACCCGAGGGGGGCCCTTCTTTGAAGGGCCCCTTTTTTATTTCTGAGGGACCTTCTTCCAGTCGGCTAAAAATTTTTCGATCCCAATATCTGTCAAAGGATGTTGGACCAACTGCTCAATCACCTTATATGGAATTGTAGCGACATCCGCCCCGATGAGGGCTGCCTCAAGGACATGGATAGGATGACGGATGCTCGCAACGATCACCTCAGATTCAAAGCCATAGTTATTGAAAATTGTAACGATCTGTTCAACAAGATCCATTCCCTTCTGTGAAACATCGTCCAGCCTTCCGATAAAAGGACTGACGTAAGTTGTTCCAGCCTTGGCAGCCAGCAGGGCCTGAGTGGAAGAAAAGACGAGGGTGGTGTTCGTCTTGATCCCTTCCGAGACCAAGACCTTGATCGCCTTCAGGCCTTCAATCGACATGGGGATTTTAACCACAATATTTTCTCCGAACTTGGTGAGCTTTCGTGCTTCCTCGATCATCCCTTCAGATTTCAGGCTTAAAACCTCTAAGCTGATCGGTAGTCCATGGATGATCCGACAAATCTCATGGATAAGAGATTCGAAATCTTTGTT